>JAEIGA010003816.1_pt1 | contig 23450 bp, 20 predicted proteins | sample 9270691 | NCBI WGS metagenome assembly JAEIGA01 (sample SAMN17057246, study PRJNA624740) | gut metagenome | biome: biome; isolation source: fecal sample | host: Bos grunniens | place: China: Xizang | collected 2019 | reverse complement strand
TAAACGATTCTGAAAGACGAACGATATCTAAATAAAGCTTAATAACCTTTGTTCCTTACTCATTAGTTACGTTGGAAGAACAAGTTCGTTCCATTGCGCTACAGCCACTCGCTTTCCGCGGGGAGGAAGCAGAGCCTCCTCGGCTGTGCCTGCAGGGTCTCAGCCTTTCCTTGATGATCCGCAGGAGTCGAGTAGCCGCAGCGAAATTCCACTAGTTAGTAGCAATGATATACAAAATGAACAAACCTATTGAAAATATAAAAAAACCCAACCTATTAGACGAAATATTAATTAAAATATCGCCTAATAGTTCGGGTTTCATTATTGACTGAAATACTTTTATCCCAGCCTCTTTTGTCTAAAGTCAGAAATATTAAGATCCCTAGACTCTATCCTCATGTTATTGTGCAATTGCTTGGACTTGATCGTCGAGTACGCGGACGAATTGACCTTCATTGTATGGGTAACCGGCTTTCGTGATTTTCACTTTAACGATTTGGCCGATCATATCTTCTGTCGCAGGGAAGACAACCTTCAGGTAATTATCAGAATACCCTTGGTATAAGCCTTCTCCTTCTTCAAAGCGGTCCTCAGGGATGACTTCAAGAACCTCATTCTCGAATTGGGAAGCGAACTCCTTCGCCAATTGGTCGGAAAGGGCAATCAAGCGGTGTACGCGGTCATTCTTTATGTCTTCATCAACTTGGTCTTCCATACGAGCCGCCGGCGTGCCAGTCCGCTTGGAATAAGGGAAGACATGAAGCTCAGAGAAACGCTGTTCTTTGATGAAATTATAAGTTTCCATGAATTCTTCCTCTGTTTCCCCAGGGAAGCCCACAATAACGTCTGATGTAATCGCAAGGTTAGGCAACGCTTCTCTCAAGCGTGCTACACGCTCAGCATAGAATTCCGTTGAATACTTGCGGCGCATTCTCTTCAGCACTGTATTGGAAGCTGACTGGATTGGAATATGCAAGTGAGGAACCACCTTGTCCGATTTCCGCAATACATCAATAACCTCGTCAGAGATTTGTGATGCTTCGATGGAGGAGATACGGATGCGTTTCAGTCCGTGCACCTTCTCATCTAAGTCTTGCAGAAGCATAGCAAGATTATAATCCTTCAAGTCTTCTCCATACCCGCCTGTATGAATGCCTGTAAGCACAATTTCCTTGTAACCGGCATCCACGAGCTGCTGGGCTTGATGAACGACTTCCTGCGGATCTCGTGAGCGCAGAAGCCCGCGCGCCCATGGAATGATGCAGAAGGTGCAGAAATTATTGCAGCCTTCCTGAATCTTCAATGAAGCACGTGTCCTGTCAGTGAAAGCAGGAACGTCCATTTCTTCGTAAACTCTTGTCTTCATAATATTACGAACGCCATTGATTGGCTGGCGCTCCTCTCGGAATGTATCAATATAGCCTAGCAGTTTCCCGCGGTCCTGTGTCCCTACGACAATATCCACACCAGGAATGGCCATAATTTCCGCCGGAGAAGTTTGGGCATAACAGCCTGTTACGCAGATTACAGCATCTGGGTTTTTACGGACTGCCCTCCGAATGATTTGACGGCTCTTCTTGTCGCCCGTGTTTGTAACTGTGCATGTATTAATGATATAGACATCTGCCACTTGTTCAAAATCTACTCGATCATATCCTGAAGCCTGAAACAGCTGCCATATCGCTTCTGTTTCATAATGATTCACTTTACATCCTAATGTATGGAACGCTACGGTTGCCATTTCCTTCACCTCACTAATTCTAATTGATAAGATATCGCTGACAAGGCATACATTGGTGCTGTCTCCGTCCTGAGAATACGCGGTCCAAGACTGCAAGTTCTAAAGCCTTGTGCTATCAGTCCTTCAATCTCTTTCTCGTCAAGGCCGCCTTCCGGGCCAAAGACGATTAACAGCTTCTCACCCGGCTTTACGGATTTTAAGGTCTCGACAAGCCGCAAGCTTTCTCCTTGTTTGGCCTCTTCCTCATAAGCGACAAGCTTATGGTCAAAGTCTCCCGCCATCTGGAGCAAGCGATTGAATGTGACTGGGTCGTCGATATGCGGTATAACGGTGCGATGTGATTGCTCCGCCGCCTCTTTTGCAATCTTGCGCAGCCGTTCTGTTTTTTTGGCGGCTTTTTTTGCATCCCATTTAACGATGGAACGAGTTGCCATAAAAGGGATAAATGCATGGGCACCAAGCTCCGTCCCTTTTTGAATGACCCACTCTAATTTATCCCCTTTAGGCAAGCCGTTCGCGATGCTCACTTGAATGGGCAATTCCTTTGCTTCATCCACCCATTCAATGATGCGGCCACGAAGAGATTGTTCGAGGATGGCATCGATTTCAATCAGGGCGGCATTGGTATCGACGACCCCAAAGAAACGGTCACCTACCTCCATCCGCATTACCCGAGTCATATGATGAAAATCATCACCTGAGACTGTTACGTTCTTTTCATCGATCATCTCATGAATAAAATATCTCTGCATGGCCTCGCATCCTTCTTCCTTCTTACTCTATCTTTGTTCCCTTGTTTATTGCTTGCGTGCCGTGATGGACACCCAATCCTCCATGGTCATGACTTCCTCGATGACCAATCCTGAATTCACGATCGCCGCTTCCACTTCCGCCCTTTTCTGCTTGATGATACCAGAAGAGATGAAGAGCCCGCCAGGCTTAAGCAGGCGCTCTACGTCATCTGTGAAGCGGACAATGACCTCTGCAAGAATGTTCGCGACAATGATATCCGCTTCGAATTCTACACCCTTTAATAAGTCATTTTGCTTAATCGTCACCTGATCATGCACCTTGTTCAATTTGCAATTGATCTTTGCACTGTTGACGGCGACTTCATCTAAATCAAGGGCAAGAATTTCCTTTGCACCGTATTTTGCCGCCGCAATTGTCAATACACCTGAGCCTGTGCCGACATCGATGACATTCATGCCCTGTTTGACGTGTTTTTCGAGCGCTTGGATGCACAGGATGGTCGTAGGATGCGTCCCTGTTCCAAATGCCATCCCTGGATCAAGCTCGATAATTTTTTCATCACTGCTCACAGGAGTATACTCCTCCCAAGTCGGGACAATCGTGATTTGTTCAGAAATCTTCACCGGGTGATAGTACTTCTTCCAAGCTGTCGCCCATTCTTCCTCATTTACTTCACTAATTGTCACTTTATTGACGCCCAGGTCAATATCATATTCAACAAGATTATTGATCAATTCTTTAATCCCGTCCACAGTCTCTCCAAGGAAACTATTAACCGGCAAGTACGCCTTAACGATGACGCCCTCATCCGGGAAATCATTGGGGTCGAGCTGATAGATTTCGCCGAATACATTCTCCCTTTCACGGACAAGCTCAAGCGGATCTTCAATCACCACACCGCTTGCTCCTGCCTCATGCAATATATTCGATATTGGTTCGACTGCTTCATTTGTTGTATGAATACATAATTCGGACCACTTCATCATCTACCAACTCCTACCTGTTTATTCACCTTTAAATGCTCTTTTTACTTTTGAGAAGAAACCTTCTTCATGTTCGTCCAGTTGACCTTGACCACTGATTTCCGCAAACTCCCTGATCAGTTCCTTTTGCTTATCAGAAAGCTTCGTTGGTGTTACGACTAAGATACGGATATGCTGGTCACCTTGGCCATAGCCCCTTACATTCTGCACACCCTTGCCTTTTAGGCGGAAACGTGTGCCTGTTTGCGTGCCTGCAGGAACCTTCAGCTTCACTTTGCCATGGATGGTCGGAACTTCAATCTCATCCCCGAGAGCTGCCTGCGCAAACGTAATTGGCATTTCACAATAAATATCATCCCCATCGCGCTCGAAAAACTCATGAGGTTTAATTTGGAAGACAACAAATAAGTCTCCCGCAGGTCCGCCATTGATTCCTGGCTCGCCTTTTCCTGGAACGCGTAATTGCTGGCCATCGTCCACACCAGCTGGAACCTTGATTTGAATCTTGTTGCGTTTTCTGACCGTACCTTTTCCGTGACAGGTTGCGCATTTATCCTTAATGATCTTCCCTGTACCGCTGCAGTGCTGACATACGCGGCGGTTCACAATCCGGCCAAATGGCGTGTTTTGTTCCACATTCAGCTGACCTGTACCATGACAATGCGAGCATGTCTCAGGGGATGTTCCCGGCTTAGCGCCAGTTCCCTTACATGTATCGCACTCTTCATCTCTCGGAATTTCAATAGTGGTCTCCGTTCCAAAGCATGCTTCTTCAAATGACAAAGTCATCGTGTATTGAAGGTCATCCCCTTGACGCGGTGCATTCGGATCGCGGCGACGGCCGCCACCTCCGCCAAAGAATGTATTGAAAATATCCTCAAATCCTCCGAAGCCTTCGAAGCCGGCACCGCCCGCTCCCCCGAAGCCCTGAGTTGGATCCTCATGGCCGAACTGGTCATAGCGCGCTCTCTTCTGATCATCGCTTAATACTTCATAAGCTTCCTTGACCTCTTTGAATTTATCCGCTGCATCTGCTTCTTTATTAATGTCAGGGTGATATTGTTTGGAAAGGCGGCGATACGCTTTCTTCAATTCATCCTTCGAGGCATTTTTGCCAACCCCAAGCACCTCATAATAATCCCGTTTGCTCATTCCTCACACTCCTGATTCTTTTAATATCCGTCGTTTCACATAAAAAATATTGTACCACTTGATAAACATGAGTTGCAATATAAACAGCAAATGGATAAGACGTTAAAAAAAGCCAAAGTCAAGCATACCTTGACTTTGACTATTTTTCGTTCAGAAATTATTTCTTGTCGTCATCCACTTCAGTGAATTCTGCATCAACAACATCATCTGCTTTACCCGCACCTTCTTGGCCTTGCTGCGCTTGAGCTGCTTGCTCATAAAGCTTCACGCTTAGGGCTTGGACGATTTCTTGCAGTGCATCTTTCTTTTCTTTCATAGCAGCAAGATCGTTCTTTTCGATTGCTTCTTTCAAGGCATCTTTTGCTTCAGTGGCTTTTTGAACCTCTGCTGCATCTACTTTGCCTTCAAGCTCTTTCAATGTTTTTTCAGTTTGGAACACGAGGCTGTCAGATTCGTTTCGAAGCTCTGCTTCTTCTTTACGTTTCTTGTCAGCTTCAGCATTCTCTTCCGCTTCCTTCACCATGCGTTCAATTTCTTCATCGCTTAAGGAAGTAGCAGATTGGATTGTGATGGCTTGTTCTTTATTTGTGCCAAGGTCTTTCGCACGAACATTTACGATACCGTTGTTATCAATATCGAATGTTACTTCGATTTGCGGGATACCGCGCGGTGCTGGCGGAATGTCCGTTAATTGGAAACGGCCAAGCGTTTTGTTGTCCGCAGCCATTTGGCGCTCACCTTGAAGGACATGGATATCAACCGCTGTTTGGTTATCAGCTGCTGTAGAGAAGATTTGAGATTTGCTAGTCGGAATCGTTGTATTACGATCGATCAAGCGAGTGAATACTCCGCCCATTGTCTCGATACCCAAGGATAGAGATGTAACGTCAAGCAAGACAACATCTTTTACGTCGCCAGTGATAACGCCGCCTTGGATTGCTGCACCCATTGCTACAACTTCATCAGGGTTTACGCCTTTATGAGGCTCTTTTCCTGTTTCTTTCTTGATAGCTTCCTGTACGGCAGGGATACGAGTAGATCCGCCGACAAGGATAACCTTATCGATTTCAGCCGGGGATAGGCCTGCATCGCGAAGAGCTTGACGAGTAGGTCCCATTGTTCTTTCAACAAGGTCAGCTGTAATTTCATCGAATTTCGCACGAGTAAGTGTCACATCCAAGTGCAATGGTCCAGCTTCTCCAGCCGTAATGAACGGAAGGGAGATTTGTGTGGATGTTACACCTGATAGATCTTTTTTCGCTTTTTCAGCGGCATCTTTTAAGCGTTGAAGCGCCATTTTGTCTTTAGATAAATCGATGCCATTTTCTTTGCGGAATTCTTCGATCAAGTATTCCATGACTGCATTATCAAAGTCATCTCCGCCAAGACGGTTGTCACCTGCTGTGGAGCGAACTTCGAATACGCCATCGCCTAGTTCAAGGATGGATACGTCAAAAGTACCGCCGCCAAGGTCGAATACAAGGATTTTTTGATCTTCGTCTGCTTTATCAAGACCATAAGCTAACGCTGCAGCAGTCGGTTCATTGATGATACGCGCAACCTCAAGGCCAGCAATGCGCCCTGCGTCTTTTGTTGCTTGACGTTCTGCATCATTGAAATAGGCAGGAACCGTAATAACCGCTTTTGTTACCTTTTCGCCAAGATATTCTTCTGCGTATGATTTCAAGTACTGAAGGATAATAGCTGATACTTCTTGCGGAGAGTAGTCTTTTCCTTCAATGTTTACAGTGTAGTCTGTCCCCATATGACGTTTGATGGAACTGACTGTGTTTAAGTTCGTGATTGCTTGGCGCTTTGCCACTTCACCAACTTGGCGCTCGCCATTTTTGAAAGCGACAACAGATGGTGTTGTTCTGTTTCCTTCTGGATTTGGGATTACCTTCGGCTCCCCGCCCTCAAGCACGGATACGCAAGAGTTTGTGGTACCTAAGTCAATACCGATAATTTTGCTCATGAATAATTACCTCCCGTAATATGTAACCTTATTGATTCACTTTTACCATAGATGGTCGAATCACACGGTCTTTAAGTTTATAGCCTTTTTGAAGCTCGTCTACAACAATATTCGAACCATAGTCAGGGTTATTGTCCTGCATGACAGCTTGATGCAAATGCGGGTCAAATTCCTCCCCTACAGCTTTAATCTCTTCAACGCCTTCTTCCTTAAGCGCTGATTGAATGCCGCTTAGGACCATGTTCATTCCTTGAAGGAGCGCCTTCGTTTCGTCGTTCTCAGAGGAGAGCTTAAGCGCTCTCTCAAAGTTATCGAGCGCCGGCAGCAAGTTCGTCACCAGGGATTGCGCTCTATACTTCTGCGCAGCCTCAGCATCAAGCTTGACACGGCGGCGATAATTGTCAAAATCAGCGTACAGACGCAAATATTTCGCTTCTGCTTCCTTCAGCTTCTGCTCAAGTTCAGCTTCTCTTCCTCCAGTGCTTTCCTCTGCTACCTCATCAGAAGCCGCATCGGCTGCGCCAGATTCTTCAGTTGAACCTGTATCTTGTGTTTCATTAACATCTGTTTCATCAAAAATCTCTTCAACTTGTTCTTCCACAGCTTGTTCCTGTTTGTTTTCAGCCACTGCTTCTCACCTCCCTAAAAGCTTTCCAATGTCTTCATCAGTAATATTACTACTATTACCGTTACTTTTTATTTTGATACTGCTCAGTTAGCATCGCGCTTAAATTGTCAGAGAAAAAGGACAGCAAGCCAATGACGCGAGCATAGTCCATCCTGGTAGGGCCCAGAATGGCAATGGAACCTAAGCTCTCATCTCCTATTGAATAGGTGGCGCTAATGATGCTGCAGTTGCTAAGTGCAAGATTATTGTTCTCATGACCAATGCGGACATTGATGCCAACAGGTGTTTGACTTACCAATTCATATAAATCCTTTTCCTGTTCTATGACATTCAGTATCGCTTTCACTTTCTCAATATCATGGAATTCAGGCTGGCTTAGCATATTGGCTTTTCCGCCAAAGAAAAGCTTCTCATTCGCCGGAATCTGCAATGTTGTAGCTATCATATTCAAAACCATATCATAGTTCGTAATATGCTGCTTAAGCAGAACGGCGACCTCTCTGAAGATTTTCTCCTTCAACTGTGTTAAAGGGACGCCTATCAAGCGGTCATTCAAGATATTCACAATTCTCTCCACTTCATCCATATCAATGCCTGGAGGGAGATAAATCATCTTATTCTCAACATGCCCTGTATCCGTGACAATGATGGCTGTCGCCGTATTATTGCCGAGCGGCACGATTTGAATCCTGCGCAAGTGATTATCTGACACGGCAGGTCCGAGCATGATTGTCGTATAATTGGTGATCTCCGAGAGAATGCCAGCTGAGCGTTGAACAATCTTCTCGAGCTCAAAAAGCTTATCTTTAAAAATCGATTTTAACTTATGGATATCTTCTTGCTGAAGCTGCTGCGGCGATACGAGATGATCTACATAGTACCGATACCCTTTTTCAGAGGGAATACGCCCGGAAGAGGTATGTGTTTTCTCGATAAACCCCATCTCCTCAAGGTCAGCCATTTCATTTCTGATAGTGGCGGAGCTGAGGGAAATGCCATCCTTCTTCGAGATATTCCGCGAACCGACAGGCTGAGCGGTAGAAATAAAATCATCGATGATCACCTGTAAAATAAGCAGTTGTCTATTTGTTAACATCGATAATCACCCCTGTTAGCACTCTTTACTCCCGAGTGCTAAGTCTATAAATAAAGTATCAAAACGGCCGTAGCGTGTCAACGGTTATGATTAGGTTTTACGCATCATTTTTTAACTATAGTAAAAAATCTTGAAATACCTCATTGCCAATCAATTTTCCTTGGTGGGTAAGTTTGATATGCCCGTCATCGTTGACGAGCAGCTCCTTATGAATGAAATTCTTGATGACCTCACCGAATACCTCATCCATTTCAACGCCGAAACGGCGCTTAAATTCGTCGAGCGAGACCCCGTCTGTCTTTCTGAGACCGAGGAACATTTCTTCCTCCATTCTCTCTTTCGTCGAAACATCAACTTGGTCAATGATAGGTTTCTCTCCAGCACCGATGGCATTCATGTATTTTTTGAGAGGGCCGTGATTATGGTAGCGGACCCCATCCAAATAACCGTGCGCGCCTGCACCAAAGCCATAGTATTCCTCATTATTCCAATAAATGAGATTATGCTTGCTTTCGTAACCCCTCTTCCCGAAATTTGATATCTCATATTGACGATAACCCGCATTCTCCATGCGCTCCATCACATATTCATACATTGATGCCTCCGTATCCTCTGAAGGCAGTCTCAGCTTTCCTTTATTTAGCATGATATAAAAGACCGTCTTCGGTTCAATGATGAGTGAGTATGCAGAAAAATGCGGAAGCTCAAGTGCAAGCGCCCGGTTGATCGTATCTTCTAAATCCCGGGTCGTCTGGCCAGGGAGTGAATAGATAAGATCTATGCTTATATTTTCAAATCCAGCTTCACGAGCAAGTTCGACATTCCTGTACACATCCTCCGCCGTATGTGCCCGGCCAATCTTCTTTAAGAGCTCTTCATTAAAGGTCTGGACACCAAGACTCAAACGATTGACGCCTGCCTCCTTCATAACGGCAAGCTTCTCCTTTGTCAAATCGCCCGGATTGGCTTCAATCGTGAATTCATAATCTTGTCCAAAGCGAATGTTTTCGTGAATGGATGCGAAAAGCTTCTCCATCTGGAGAGCATCAAGTGCTGTTGGTGTTCCGCCTCCAATGAACACAGTCTTCATTTCTTTATTATCCAGATTGTATAGGGACATCTCTTTGCCCAATGCTTGCAAATACTCATCGACCGGCTGGTTTTGAATGAAAAATTTATTAAAATCGCAGTAATGACAAATCTGCGTGCAAAATGGTATGTGAACATACATGCTTTGTGCCAATAGATAGCACCTCTTTTCTTGAAACTAGTGATTCATACAATATCTCCATCATAATAAAAACGAGGCCAGAACAAAAATGTCCGGCCTCCAAGGATTCGTATTCTTGTTATTTTTTCGTGTTTGAGTCATCCATTTTCAGGACAGCCATGAAGGCTTCCTGCGGCACTTCAACAGAGCCGACCTGCTTCATCCGTTTCTTTCCTTCTTTTTGCTTCTCTAGTAGCTTACGCTTACGAGAGATGTCCCCGCCATAACATTTAGCGAGAACGTTCTTTCTCATCGCTTTAATGGATGAGCGCGCAATGATTTTATTGCCGATAGCAGCTTGCACAGGCACCTCAAATTGCTGGCGCGGGATAAGTTCTTTCAATTTCTCAACAATGACCTTGCCGCGCTCATAGGCAAAGTCTTTGTGAACGATGAAGCTCAAAGCATCGACTGTTTCGCCGTTTAAGAGGATATCCATCTTAACCAGTTTTGATTCTTTATAGCCGATTAATTCATAGTCGAAGGAAGCATATCCCTTCGTGCTTGATTTCAGCTGATCGAAGAAATCATAGACAATCTCAGAAAGCGGAATTTCATAAATAATGCTTACACGATTCTCGTCAACATATTGCATATCAATGAAGTTGCCGCGCTTCGTTTGGCATAATTCCATGATTGCGCCGACAAAATCATTAGGAGCCATCAAAGTCGCCTTCACATATGGCTCTTCAATACGTTCAATCTTCTGCGGGTCAGGCATATTAGATGGGTTATCAATATCAATATCTGTTCCATCTGTCATCTTAACCTTATAAATAACGCTTGGCGCTGTTGTAATCAAATCAATATTGAATTCCCGCTCAATCCGTTCCTGAATGATCTCCATGTGAAGAAGTCCGAGGAATCCGCAGCGGAAACCGAACCCAAGCGCTTGAGAAGTTTCCGGTTCATATTGCAAAGCGGAATCATTTAACTGAAGCTTCTCTAGAGCTTCACGCAAATCATTGAATTTCGCCGTATCAATTGGGTAAAGTCCGCAGTATACCATTGGATTTAAGCGACGGTAGCCAGGCAGCGGTTCAGTCGCCCCATTCTTCGCATTTGTGATCGTGTCCCCAACTTGAGTATCGCCAACATTCTTGATTGCCGCCGTCAAGAATCCTACATCCCCGACAGTCAGCTCATCACAAACTGTCGCCTTTGGTGTATGAACTCCAACCTCGATGACTTCAAATTCCTTACCTGTTGCCATCATTTTGATCTTATCTCCCGGCTTCACAGTACCCTCTACGACACGAATATAAGCAATAACGCCTCGGTATGCATCATATAAAGAGTCAAAAATCAGCGCTTTTAAAGGCGCTTCAGGGTCTCCGGTCGGCGCAGGGACTTTCTCGGCGATTTGCTCCAGGATTTCCTCAATGCCAATTCCCGCTTTCGCTGATGCAAGAACCGCTTCAGAGGCATCAAGACCAATCACATCCTCGATTTCCTGGCGCACACGCTCTGGGTCCGCGCTTGGCAGATCAATCTTATTGATGATTGGCAGGATTTCAAGGTCATTATCAAGCGCAAGGTAGACATTGGCCAATGTTTGCGCTTCAATGCCTTGGGCCGCATCCACAACCAGGACAGCTCCTTCGCAGGCTGCGAGGGAACGCGATACTTCATAGGTGAAGTCAACATGCCCCGGGGTGTCAATCAAATGGTAGATATATTCCTCTCCATCTTTTGCTTTATATTTCAATTGAACGGCATTTAATTTGATCGTAATGCCGCGCTCTCTTTCCAGATCCATAGAGTCAAGAAGCTGATCCTTCATTTCTCTGGATGTGAGGGCATTTGTCTTCTCTAATATTCTGTCCGCTAATGTCGATTTCCCATGGTCAATATGGGCGATAATCGAGAAGTTACGGATCTTGCTTTGTCTTTTTAGCCGTTCCTGATTATTCATTGTCGTTTTCACTCCTGTTACTTTCAAAACACAGATACTGTTGATTATAACAGAAAGAAATTCAAACCGTAAACGGTTATTGCCCAAGGGTCAGAATTAATTTCTTCCTGCTCTTATCCAGCCCTATGGGAAGCGCATCCTCTTATGTAATGATAGAACTGTCCTCAGGTAAAAACCCGAAAAACGAATGTCATTCGGGAATATGGCAATCTTATTCATCTGAAATGAGCTTTGCAAGCCCCTGAAAGATGCCCGTACATGCATTTGAGATGCCTTTACCGGCGCTAGATATCGCATTATAGGCTTTCCATTCTTCCATTTCCTCTTTCTTTTCCTCGATATCCGCTGTCGAGATCTCCTTCCCGAGCACAGTGGCATTGATTTCTCCTTCACTCTCTTTCTCTACTGCGAAAGCCTCATACATCTTCGGGTCATCATAGCCTTGCATTTCCTTCATATTTTTGTTGGCATATTGCATACCCAAAATCACGCCGAAGAAAAGCAGCAGAACAAGCAAACTAGTTTTCCATAAAAATTTACCCATTTGGCATTCTCCTTTTTCGTGATTTTCCTATTGATCAGCTGCCATCGCCCGTGACTGCTTCAGCATCGAGAATATGCTCAGAGAGCGCCCCTGCAAGCACGTCCATAGAGCGGCTTAATTCCTCCATCGTGTTGTCCACCCCGCCCGCTTCCACGAGCATCGCGTTTTCCGATAAGTCCTGATTGAATTTTCCGTTTGTGGAAGCGCCTCTCTTCTCAAAAACACCTCTGCTCAACCCAGGATATTTATCCGAAATACGCTTATGAATCTCTTTTGCGAGCTTCAAGTTTTTCTCGTAGTTGGGATTCTCCCCGCCAATAATGAAGCAGACCTTAGCATAATCCTTCCCGTTTATGTTGATGGTCGTCACTTTTTTCCTTTGGGAATCCCGATGGACATCAATGTAGTAATGCGAACCTTTCCTTTGGGCAACAGCCTCTTCGACAATCTTTCTCGACTCTGTATATGAGCTGGCATAGTTCAAATTTTTCTTTTGGAGAAGGGCATAGACATCTGTTTTATCGACCTCAGTCCCCACGCCTCTTTCCTCCAATGCACTCTTCAGCTTGTCGCCAACTAGAGTAACATTCACCTTTGAATGGGAGGCCGCATTAGGGTCTGTCACTCCCTTTAGTAGAGGAAGGTACGATTCACGAGTGTGTGAGAAATAAATGAAAACCCGCTTTTCCTTTGGCACCATTTTTTCATCTTCTCTATTATCCTCATTCTCAATAGGGTTAACTTTCTCTGCATCCGAGTCCTTTTCTAGCGATTCCGGCAAAGGAGCGGATTCAATCGGCATATTCGTATAATTCGTTCCTTCTCCCGCTATCAAGATATCCCCGTCAAAGAGTGAATAGCCGGGCAGCTCTCTGCCAAGCAAGCTTCTTGGGTCATCTAGCGTTATATTTGTCACATATTGAAACAGCTGCTCCCCGATCGTTGGCACTTCGCCATCAGGCAGTGTTTGCTGAAAATACATATTCCCTTTCACTAGATGCTTATAAAGAGTCTTGCCTGCCATCTGCCTCGTCGCTTCATTTAAAGAAGTCGATGATACCCGGTATTCAGGTTTCAAGGCGGTCAATAGTCCAATCAACAAAAATATAACTAACATCGCACCGGTAAAGTAAACGAAAAAACGCATGATGGTGGCTGCTTTCAATGTGATAATCAGATTAGACTTTGTCTGTTTCATGGTTCCACCCTTTCAGAAGCATTCTAGTAAATTGTATGCTCTGATAGAGTTGCTAGAACCGATAGTTCGATTTAATGCGTATAGTAGCCGGTATTATCCTGGTTAACTGCTTTGTGAAGGGCTGCATTCAAACCATTTGCCACCAGATTAGCCATATCCTCAATGAACACATCCACTTCCTTTGGCGTTACCATCAAATTATGGCCGAGCGGCGAAAGCACCTCATGAATGAGCCTGCGCTTCTCATCCTCCGGCAGCGTTCCGATAATACCAAGGAAGGTCTTGCGATGCTCCTCTTCCGGGAGGTCCTCTTCACTGAGCTTTTTCTTCTCGCCAAAGGTCATTCCTGCTGGCGCGAGTGCCCTTGAGGGACGGTCTCCTTCCTTTAATTCACGGCCAAAATGTTTTAGGATGTAGTCAATTGTGTCGGATGTAATGGTCACTGCATCCACCACAGTCGGGATACCGACCGAAATGACAGGGACCCCAAGCGTTTCCTTGCTTAACTCCTTGCGTTTATTGCCTACGCCAGAGCCTGGATGTATGCCTGTATCCGTAATTTGTATCGTCGTATTGACTCGATCAATCGAACGCGCTGCAAGCGCATCGATTGCAATAATGAAAGCAGGCTTCGTTTTCTCAACAATCCCTCTGATAATGTCGCTCGTCTCAATTCCGGTAAGCCCCATCACTCCAGGGGAAATTGCGCTGACGGGTCTGAATCCCTCCGAAACGGCTGTAGGCTGATATTCGAACAAATGACGGGTCACGATTAAATTCTCAATCACTGATGGCCCGAGCGCATCCGGCGTTACATGCCAATTTCCGAGACCAACAACAAGGCATGAGTCATCTGCCTTAAGCCCAATTCTCTCCAGAATATAGCCCAATTGTTTAGCAAACACGGCCTCCACTCTTCTTTGCAGCTTTGAATCCTGCTCGCGTATCCCTTGCATTTCCATCGTTATATAAAAGCCCGGTTTCTTGCCGACCTCTTTTTCTCCTTCCTCTGTAATCTCCACATAGGAAAGATCAATTCCATCGATTTCTTTTTCCTTCAGAATCACTCCGGCAATCTTAGAAGTATCCTCTACCTCCTCAATCAGCAATTCCCTGGCCTCAACTGCCAAATCGGTCCGTACGGCATACCGTGATAAATCCAAATCCTTACCCAAACAAAAACCTCCTTTAAGCATTCTTTTCCTTTTAGGATTGCCTGATTGAGAGTGTATCATTCTAATGCTTGAGGAAGATTTGATGGTTTATTTGAATTTAAAAAAAGATCCCTGTAAAATAAATCATAGCGATTAATGCAAACAAACCGCATGAACTCTATGTAAAGACATGAAACTTAACAGTAAAACCCAATGTTCCGTAAGCATTTTTTATTTTGCGCTATCTTGAGTATTGCATTCAGAAATACATTTTGATAGAATATCATATGTTGTGAATGTTAATTGATAAGAATATCGAGTTGACATAATTCGGTTTCTGGAGGTGAAACAAATGGCAAACATCAAATCCGCTATTAAACGTGTTAAAACTAATGAAGCTGCTAGAGCTCATAATATCGCTCAAAAATCAGCTGTACGTACAAACGTTAAGAAAGTAGAAGCTGCTATCGCATTAAACGATGCAACTGCTGCTAACGAATCTATCGTAGCTGCTGTTAAAGGACTAGATAAGGCTGCAACTAAAGGCTTAATCAGCAAAAACGCTGCTGCCCGCAAAAAATCTCGTCTTATGAAAAAAGTTAACCAACTTAACGCTTAATGAAACGCACCCTTTATAGGGTCGTTTTTTTTATCACACAGGCCATAGCTATTTCGGATGTTTGTCTAACCTCCCAACAGCTATGGCCTTTTCCTTTTTTCTCCCTTCCCTCCTCCCTGCTTCATAGTCTGAACCCTGCCTCTTGTTCATAGATTGATTAAGAAGGATTCCCCGAGGAAAGGAAGAGGCGTTATGCAAATCCATGTTGTCAGACCAGGCGAAAGCATCTATTCTATTGCCCAGGCCTATAATGTAAGTGCTAATCAAATCATCACTTCAAATGTGCTGCAGGCACCCAATCAGCTTGTCATAGGTCAGGCTCTCGTTATTCCCATTACTGGGAGGTATCACTGGGTGCAAGCCGGAGAAAGCCTCTATAGCATAGGGAGAATGTTTGGCATCTCTCCCCAAGAAATCGCGAATGTCAACAATATATCAATAGACGAACCCCTTAGCGAGGGCTTAAGACTATATATTCCTCCAAGTCCTAAACGGAGTGCCGAATTTAATGCTTATGTCGAGCCAAGAGGATCGACTGTATCTGAGACTCTCGAAGAAGAGACCCGAATCGCTGCGCCTCACTTAACCTATTTATCCCCTTTCAGCTACCAAGTGCTGGCTACAGGTGAGCTCCGCGCTCCGGCGCTGGGCAGCTTCCCCCAGATTGCAAGCGAAAATGGGAATGTACTAGTGATGGTGTTAACCAATCTTGAGAGCGGAGCCTTCAGCAGCGAGCTTGCAAGCACAATTCTAAATAACGTTGATGTGCAAAACACACTTTTCGATAACATTACCGAAACAGCGAGAAGAGTCGGCTTTCGTGACATCCACTTCGACTTTGAAAATCTAAAAGCTTCAGACCGCAATGCTTATACAGAATTCCTAAGAAGAGCAAGGGAACGTTTTTCTCGGAATGGATGGCAGGTCTCGATCGCCCTCGCTCCGAAAACAAGCGCCACTCAAAAAGGGTCATGGTATGAAGGACATGATTACAAAGCGCAAGGGGCAGTCGTCGATTGGGTGCTGATCATGACCTATGAATGGGGCTATTCCGGCGGTCCGGCTCAGGCAGTATCCCCGATTGGCCCCGTTCGCCGCGTCTTGACATACGCCATATCGGAGATTCCTGCAAGAAAGGTCATGATGGGCCAAAATTTATACGGCTATGATTGGACCCTTCCCTTTGTGCAAGGCTCTGTCGCCAAGGCTGTGTCCCCTCAGCAAGCCATTACGCTTGCGAGACAAAATAATGTCAACATCAAATATGATTACAGCGCCCAGGCTCCTTTTTTTAGATATACAGATGAGGACGGGCAGCAGCATGAGGTTTGGTTTGAAGATGCCCGTTCCATCCAGGCGAAGTTCAATCTCGTCAAGGAGCTGGACTTGCGGGGGGTCAGCTATTGGAAGCTAGGTCTCTCCTTCCCGCAAAACTGGCTGCTCATCCAGGATAATTTCACCGTTACCAAGCTATAAAAAAGGTACCCTAAGGGGTACCTTTTTTCATGATTGCAATATGAATAATTCTAGTTGTATTTCCTTATCTCCTAACCCGGTCTTCATCCGGTAGTCCAGCTCGGCCAGCTGTCCGAGCACTCGAAGCAAGCTTTTTTCCGAGAAATCATTGATTCGTTTCATCGCCAGTTTTACCGGATAAGGGCTCATCTTCAATTTTGATGCGATTTGCATCTGTCCATACCCTTGAGAACTGAGCTTCTTAACCTGCAAAATGATTCGGTATTGCCGGGCAATCGCGGCAAGAATCCGAATCGGCTCTTCCTTCAATATCAAGAGCTCCTTATATAGCTCGACCGCTTTTTTCTTCTGGCCGTTTAAAATATAATCAACAAGATCGAATACATTCTGGTCGAAATTCTTCGGTACAAGCTTATCAACCATTGCCCCGTCGATTACTTGCTCATTGGCTGCATAAAGGGCCAGCTTTTCAAGCTCTGTCGCCGCCATCATTAAATGGTTGCCTGTCAGAGCCAGCAGCGCATCAATGCCATCTTGGGAAATCGTTACACCCAGCGTCTTTGAGTGACTCCCAAGCCATTTTGCCAAATCCCTTTCATACAGCGCCTTCGATTCAAGGACCGCCGCATTACGCTTCAATTCTTTCGTAATCTTCTTACGCTCGTCCAATTTCGGATAAGGTGCAATAAAGACAGCAATCGTCGTTGGGGACGGGTTGGCTAAATAAGCTTCAAGCCGCTTCAAATCATGCTCTACTTTTTCCTTTTTCCGTTCAGCCGTCAGGAAAGAGGGATTATGAAGGATGACAACGCGCCGCTCCCCCATGAATGGCAGTGTTTCCATTTCCTCAATGGCGATCTCTACCGGCGTTTCCTCTAAATCAATGGAAGCGAGATTGAACTCTGCATCCTCGTCTGCCAAAGCATACTCACATATAAGCTTCCTTGTCTCTTTGATGAAATACTCTTCTTCTCCATATAACAAATAGACCGGACTGAATCGTCCGTTTTTGATTGAATTCCATAAATCAGTGACCAAAATTATCGCCTCTAACTATAATATGCTTCTTTCATCCTAATCGATAGCAGCCATATTTGACAAGAGGTTACAGGGAAACCGGAACAATCCGATCCCCTGAAATATATATTAACGCCTTCCTGCCGGACCCGGGATACCAAACAAGAAAGCGAAAAAGCGCTTAATGACGGACGAACGCCATTTTCTTCAATTATCTCTAAAAAATTATAAAAATATGGTGGTTGTGGATTTTTTTTACTGTTTGTTCTATACTTGTATAAAGGTCAGGGGGGTGGATTGATGAACGAATTTGAAAAGAATGTTCAGTCAAAAACGAATGATGTGTCCGATTCCATCGTTGGGTTTGTCGTGTCATTCGGATTTTTCGCGACCATGTTTATTATCGCCGTAGTCATCCAGCTAATCGGCGGCTGAATCTTTCATATGCAATCATGGCGGCCCTTTTGGCCGTTTTTTTATTGGCCATTCGATACTTCATCTTATGGAGGATAGGTCAAAAGCGTTCCATTTTCCCCGATAAAAAACTGATAACTAACGCTCCCTTGCAGATCCGTCCGGTAAATCTTCGCCTCCGAAGCTGTGAGGATGTCAATCACTTCCGGATGCGGGTGTCCAAATCGATTATTCCTTCCAGCCGAAATAACCGCACTCAACGGGCTTACAGCCCGAACGAACTCCACTTTACTAGAGTTCTTGCTCCCATGATGCCCCACCTTTAGAATATCTGCATCAATCGATTCCTCCTGACTCATCAATGTTTCCTCTCCGCTGTGCCCAAGGTCTCCGACAAACAGCCACTCGAGCCCCGCAATAAAGGCTTTAATGACAATCGAGGATTCATTCTTTTCTTCTTCCTTTCCCGACGGGTGCAAAACCCTGAATACAGCCCCCTCTGCTTTCCAGCCCATCCCTGCCTGCACTTCTTTGATTGGAAGCCCTTGCTGGACAGCCCATTCAATGGCAGGCAATTGCTTGAAGTTCTCTCTCTGCTCAAAGGGAATCACCAGCTCTTGCACAGGAATAGATTGAAGGATGGCCATACCGCCGCCAATATGGTCTTGGTCTGCATGGGTCACAATGAATTTATCGATATGCTTAATGCCCTTACTCTTTAAAAAGGGAACAAGAATCTCTTTCCCTGGGTCATACTCCTCTGCACGACGTGCCCATTTTTCTCTCTCGAAGACCATTGCTCCTCCAGCATCAATCAAGTAAACTCCCTCATCATACGGCAATTTAATCAGCGTGGCATCCCCCTGACCAATATCAACAAAGGTCACTTCTCCCTCGCCTGAGAGCTGCGGGAGATTGTATTGAAGAAAAAGGACTCCGCACAGGAGCAAACCACTCGGCCAAACCCACCTTGACCTCTGCTCCCAATGAGCAAGAAATACCAATAGTGAAAGGATAATAATGATGCTCGTTATCAAGGAAGGCTTCCCGAATAAAAGAACGGCAAAGGGTATGTCTGACAGGAATGACGCGGCATCCTCGAGCAATCGGTAGAAGAGATCGAGGAGCCACATGGCAGGAGTTTTCATGAAGTCCGCCAGAACCATCCCATAAACGAGCGCGGTCGCAGGAAATAATAAAAATGAAAACAAGGGAACAAAGATGAGATTAGAGAAGAAGCCAATGAGGGAAACCTCGTAGAAATGATGGATAACGATTGGCAGCGAGACCGCCTGGCAGATAGCAGTGATACTAAACATAAGCATGAAAGGGTTCTTTTCCTGGAATAAGCTTGAGGAAAGAATCAAGGCATAGGTCAGCGAAAAGGATAATTGAAAGCCCGCCTGAAAAAGCTGATACGGGTCATGAATCAAATAGAGGATAAAACATATGGTTAATATCTTATCACCAGCAAGGCGAATACCGAAGGCTTGCATAAGGAAAAAGAAAGCAGCCATTGAAGAAGCGCGAATAATGGAAGGAGAAAGACCGGTCATGATGGCATAGAGAGGGAGAACACTCGCAACAAGCATTGCCGCCCTTGAACGAGTGAGCCCGAGGCGAAGACACATATAAAAGAAGAACACAGCGACAAGGCCTACTTGCGCGCCAGATAGGGCAAGAATGTGGACAATTCCGAGCTTTTGAAACTGTTCATATAGCTCTTGCGGCAAATTAGCCTGTTCCCCAAAAACCAGAGCCTCGGTAAAACTTCCGGCCGGCTCAGGATAAAAATGGCGAATTCGTTTAATCTCCCTCTCCCGTATGCGCGAAAGCTTTGTCACCAATCCTCCCCTTTCTTCATCCAGTTTACTCATCTTATCTATCTCAAAAATATAGTGAGCACGTTTATAACGTAGATAGGTCTTGAAATCAAAGCCGTTCTCAACCGTAGGATTAGACGGGATTATTAACCCTCCAGAAGCCATAAAACTTCTCCCTGTCAGAATGGACTTATCAAGGAAACGGGCCTCATCACGGCTCTTGATTGTGTATGTAATCCATACCCTTTCACCTGATTCTAATTGGGCAAATCCACTGAGACGGTCACCATCTCGGGAAGGCATCCCGCTGAATTCCAGGCTTAAGCTAGTTTCGTTCCCGCCTAAAGCACTTGTATTCATTTTGTCCACAATCACTGCATAAGCGGAAAATACACCAAAAAGGAGAACGAGAACAGCCCCATACCGAAAGGGGAGGCGAAAGAACACCAAGAGGAAATAAAGGAGAATAAAGATGATAAGATAGCGATGAGGATAAATGGAGGCTGTAACGCCAAGTGCAGACGTCACAGCCAGATGGTACATGAAACGGCTATTCATTGCCTAATCTTGTGCCGGGAACAGATCAGCCGCCTTTTGCATATACTCAGCAACCTTCTGCTCAGGAACGCCTGATTCCCGGAGTTTTTCAATCAGTTCCGAAATAAGCTGTGCTTTTCTAGTATCATGGAAATCAATCCATTTCGGATCAACGACGACCTGTATCACCCTTACCCCTGCCTGTTCAAATAATTCCTCAGCATATGGGTGATTTTTGTATGCCTCAGCATAGTAAATCGTCTTGATGCCTGCTTGAATTAATGCCTTACAACATTGAAGGCAGGGGAAATGAGTCACATAGATTTCAGCCCCGTCAACCGGGACACCGAATTTGGCGCACTGCAGCAGGGCATTCATCTCTGCGTGAATGGTACGCACGCAATGATTATCAATGACATAGCATCCCTCATCCACGCAATGCACACCGCCAGCGATTGAGCCATTATATCCCCCGGCAATGATTCGATTATCACGCACAATGCTCGCTCCTACCATCAGCCTCGTGCATGTGCTGCGCAAAGCCAACAAATGACTTTGGGCCATAAAATATTGTTCCCAGGAAATACGCTCCATGTATGTCCCCCTCTTTCTTCTGTATTGTTTACAATTTAACAAGAAAACTTTACCGCAGACAAGTCCTATTGTTTTCTAGTTCGAAATTAAATCTTTTAGCTTCTCAAATGTTTTGTCCCCTATGCCGCTCACAAGCTTCAGATCCTCGATTGATTTGAAGGACCCCAATTCATCCCTTTTTGCGATGATGGCGGCTGCCTTACTAGGTCCAATTCCCGGCAGCTCCTGCAAGTCCTCAAGAGTGGCCTTATTAATGTCAATCAGGCTCCCCTCTGCCGCCCCTCCACTTAACCCTCCCGAAGTGATTTGGCCTGCTTGTGCTTCTTCTCCTGCCTTTGGGATATAAATGACCATTTCATCCTCAACGAGCTGCGCCATATTAACCTGTGTGCTGTCTGCCCCGTCACTCAGCCCTCCCGCCAGCCCAATAACATCGGTGACCCTGTCCCCTTGCCTGAATTCATAGACACCTGGTTTCTTGACGGCCCCCTTTATATCAACTTTAAGTATCAGGGGCTCCTCCTGCTCAGCTTTTTCATCAGTTACCGATGGCACAGCCTCATTGCCTTGTGTCCATTGCTCATTCTCACTCTTGACCGCAGCTTCTTCATCAGCCCGGTAAAAAAAGAATAAAATCACTCCAATCAAAATAACTGCACCAGCTAGCAGCTTTTTCTGCCTTTGCAAAAAATCAGTGATTTGACCATTCATAACTTTCACCTGCCGATTCATATAATGACTATATTTGCATATATTTTGATAAGAAATAATGGATATGGCCTATTCATTTAGGAGGAGATGAATCATGATCACCGGCATCATAGGGACGGGGAATATGGGGACTATTCTGGTTGAAAGTCTGATTGCATCGGGGTTTTTAAATGAGAATCAGTTGATTGTCAGCAATAGAACGCCCGCTAAAGCGGAGTCTTTAAAGGTAAGGTACCCTGGCATATCCATTGCCGATTCCAGTGTTGAAATAGCAAAAAGCGCAGACATCATCTTTCTTTGCGTTAAACCTCATGAAATGCATCCATTGCTTGAAATCATGGAGCCTCATTTAACGGCAGAGCAGTGCCTTGTCACCATTACCAGCCCACTTTCGCCAAAACAGCTCGAGAGAACGGTCCCCTGCTCCTGTGCACGGCTTATTCCATCCATTACTAATCGGGCGCTGTCGGGGGCTTCTATTCTGACCTTCGGGGAATCGTGCAAAGGCGAGTGGCAGAGTTATCTCCGCCAATTAGCCTCAAGTTTTTCGCGGCCTTTGCAAATCGAGACTCAATATACGAGGGTATCTTCCGACATTGTCAGCTGCGGGCCTGCCTTCTTCAGCTATCTCGCCAGAAGCTTTATAGATGCGGCCGTCCTGCATACGGGAATCAAACAGGAACAGGCAACGGAGCTGACGCAATCCATGCTTATCGGGCTTGGAGAATTATTGAATAAGCAGCATTTCACGCTTCCGGCCCTTCAAGAAAAGGTATGTGTAAAAGGAGGGATTACAGGAGAGGGCATTAAGGTGCTTGATAAGGAATTAGAGGGTGTTTTCAAACAATTATTCGAAGCGACGGAAAAGAAATTTGAGGAGGATTTAGGAGAGATTGAGGAACAATTTGGGGTGCCTTACTATTAAGATTTATTCCATAAAAAATGTGAATATCCTTCCTTGAAGGAAGATTTTTTTCAAAGCGGCTATCTTTTGGCCGTTTTTCTATGAAGAAAAGGTCTGTCCTCATTATAGGACAGACCTATCGGTGAACAAACCAGTTTACTCAACATTCTATCCCCTAAAAGATATATAAATAGAGTCACATTATTCAAATCCATATATTTTGATTCAAACATAGAACTACGTTTTTAAAGTAATCAAATAAATAATAGCATTAACAGTCGTTTATCTACATTCTTCATAACAAGAAAACTGACCCGTGACACAAAAAAGAAGACTATCCCTATATGTCCCAGTACTGACATAAAGGATAGTCTCTATCATTCATATTATTTCATTCTACACACAAAGAATATTCTCTCTGCTGTATCAAGCGGAGATTCATGGAAATCACCAGCGACCTCAAGGCAATCAAATCCGCTCTCATCCAGCCATTTTAAATAATCCTCAACCGGGTATGTACGCTGCTCATGATCCTCATCAAATCGGACATAAGCATCCGTTTGTTCGTCATACATGAAAAAGGTAAGCTCATGCTGAACACTGTATGGCTTCTCACCTTTCCACGCATTCCATATAAAACTGACGTCATCCCCATTGTCTGCATAAACCTGATTATTAAATAAGGTTTCCATCTTGTGGATGGAATGAATATCAAACAGGAATAACCCGTCTTTCTTTAGATGGCCGCTAACCGCAGCAAACGTCTTCTTGATATCTTCTTCCCCGTCCAAATAGTTAAGGGAATCACAAAAAATCATGACCATATCATACTGGCCGAGTTCTGAAAGCTCCCTCATGTCCTGATGGAAATAGGGAATGGAAACTCCTGCTTCCAAGGCTTTTGCCATGGCGACTTCGAGCATTTCCTCAGACAGATCTACCCCGG
>JAEIGA010003815.1_pt1 | contig 23466 bp, 20 predicted proteins | sample 9270691 | NCBI WGS metagenome assembly JAEIGA01 (sample SAMN17057246, study PRJNA624740) | gut metagenome | biome: biome; isolation source: fecal sample | host: Bos grunniens | place: China: Xizang | collected 2019 | reverse complement strand
CGCCAAGAATCAAAAAGGGCATAGCAAACTCCTTTTCAGGGATGTAATATAATGTATTATTATATCATAAAAAAGCGGAGCTGTCAAACTGTGGAGGAAAGATAACCCGAAATGTCGAAAAATGTTAACAATTTTAATATTTGTATGGCGTTGCTTTTTGCGGCATCATGTGCTATAATGAAAAAAAACAAGAAGGAGAATGACTATGAGATCGAATCGTTTGCTCTGCCTTTTTTATTTGTTTCTTGCCTTGTGTATCCTGGGAGGATGCGCTACCCCCGGCACGGGCACTCCATCCACAGAAAAGGGAAGCACCGAGGCGTTGCCTGCCGGAACGACCCAGCCTCCCGTTCCCCCCACCGATTACAGTGAAAAGACCTTCTATCCGGCCGAAATTCTGGAAAGCCTCAAGATCCACGGGCGTTCTGCCGTGGTGGAAAAGAGCGTAACCTGCGATTGGCCTGCGTCGGGCATTGAATTCACCGCCGATTGCAAGGGGGATATCTATTTTGATATGACCACCGATGAGGATACCTACCTCACCGTTTCCATCGACGGCACTCGCGTGGATGACGTGAACTACAATTATGACACCAACAAGAGAGAGGGCAATACCTACTACCTTGCCGTGGGCAGTCACCGTATAAAGATCGCCTCGGATCTTGCAGAAGGGCCTCATACCGTTCAGGTGTTGAAGCAGAACATGAAGGGCAACACCTCGGTGGATGCCATCGTTCTCTCGGGCGAGCTGAAGGAAAGACCTGACGATCGAGAGCTTTACATCGAGTTTATCGGAGATTCCATCACCTGCGGCTACGCGAACCTGGGCATCAACAAGACCGACGATGCGCAGAACGCCGAAACCACCGAGGGCACCGCTACCTACGCTTATCTTACGGCCCAGGCTTTGGGGGCCGATCACTCCATGGTGTCGGTTTCGGGCATCGGTCTTTACAAGGGCTTTACCGAGTTCAATATGCCCGACATCTATCCCTATATCTGCTATCGCAGAGACCAATCGGTCAAGGATTATCAGCCCGCGCGCAAGGCCAACGTGGTGGTGATCAACCTGGGCACCAACGACGAGAGCCGTATCGGCACCAATACCACCACCTTTAAGGAGCATGTGGAGCGTCTGATCGGGCAGGTTAGGGAAATCTACAGCGAGGATACGCCCATCGTCTTTTGCTACAATTCCATGAAGCGAGGCAAGATCGCGCCCAATCTGATCCAGGAGGTCATCGATGCCAAGGGCGGTGCTAACGCAGGGCTTTACAGCCTGGTGATGACCACCGACGTCAGCACCATTTCGCCCTCCACCCACACTCACAACGGCGCCCCCGGCAACCATCCCAACGCCGAGCAGCACCAAAAGCAGGCCGATACTCTGACGGCGTTCTTGAAGGAAATCCTGAAATAATGCTCCACAGGGGTTGCTTTCAGAGGCACTTGATGATAATATTATGATCAATCTAACAACGAGGAGAGACAGTATGAAACGCAAATTTTTGATTGCCACGCTATGCACCGTTCTTTTGCTGTTCCTGCTTGTGGGATGCCATTCCACAGATACGAATCACGAGAGCACCGATGCACCTTCTGCCCCGGGAACCACCCAGGCCCCCGTCCCCCCCACCGATTACAGCGAAAAGACCTTCTATCCCGCCGAGGTGTTGGAGAACCTCAAGATCTACGGACGTTCGGCGGTCATTGATAAGAGCGTGACCTGTGACTGGACGGCGTCGGGGATCGAATTTACTGCCGACTGCAAGGGCGATATCTATCTGGATATGACCACTACCTTGGATACTTACCTCACAGTTTATCTTGACGGTGTCCGCATGGACGAGCTCAAATACAATCACGAAACCAAAACGAGAGACGGCAATACCTACTACCTTGATGTGGGAACGCATCGCGTGCAGGTCGCTTCGGATCTTGAGGAAGGGCTTCACACGGTTCGCGTGTTGCGACAGAATATGAATGGCAACACCTCGGTGGATGCCATCGTGCTCTCGGGTGAGCTGCGGGAGAGACCCGCTGACCGGGAGCTGTTCATTGAGTTCGTTGGAGATTCCACCACTTGTGGCTACGCGGCGTTAGGAATCAACAAATTGCTGGGGCTCACCGCAACCGATGACAAGGTGGGGGCTGCCACCACCGAGGGAACCTCCGCGTACGCGTATCTGACGGCACAAGCGTTGGAGGCAGACTATTCCATGCTCGCCATTTCGGGCATTGGCTTCTATAAGGGAAGCGTAGCTTATCCCATGACCGACGTGTATCCTTGCATCAGCTACCGCAGAGACAGCACCCAAAAGGATTTTCAGCCCACCCGTACTCCCGACATAGTCGTGGTCAATCTGGGAGAGAACGACGAGAGCCGTATTAAAACCAACACCGCCGAATTTAAGGCGCACGTGGAGGATTTGATCGCGCAGATCCGCTCCACCTATACGGAAACTACCCCTATCGTCTTCTGCTACAACTCCACCATTCAGTGCAAGATCGCGCCTCCCCTGATCCAAGAGGTGATCGATGCCAAGGGCGGTGCCGAGGCAGGACTTTACAGTCTGGTGATGACCACCGATATCAGCCCCGTCACTCCCAATAAACACACCCACAATGGTGCCCCCGGCAATCACCCCAACGTCGAACAGCACCAAAAGCAGGCCGATACTCTGACGGCGTTTCTGAAAGAGATCTTGAAGTAATCAAAAAAGAAGGAATCACGCGAGTGATTCCTTCTTTTTTGCACTTAGAGTGTTTCCACTCTGGTAATATAGTATTTCTCCTGGAAATGAATGGCGGCTTCGATCTCTTCCTTGGTGAAGGTCATGCCCGCGGGGGCGGCCACCAGCTTGTCCTCCACGTCGTTCTCGCGGTGGGCAATGGCAATCACGCGGCAGGTGTATTCTTCCACGGGATGCTCCACTCCAAGGAGGTACACGTCCAGCTCCTCGTCATCCCCCCCAAGAACGCCGGGAATGTAGCCGTAGTTGATGGGGTAGACCAGGGTCTTGGGACCCTTGACGTGTACGTAACCGATGGGACGGTCGATGCCAATGGTGATCTCCTTGCCCAAATAGGACTTGACTTGCGCTTTGCGTTCTTCGTAGGTCATGGTCGGCTCTCCTGTTTCTCTGTTTTTCAAGATGATTATAACACGGTTTTTAGGAAAATGCAATCGGAATCGAGAAAAATGTTGCGATTCTCCGCATTCTTGGCACTACGGCGTGCCCCTTACCCGTTCCCGATAGACCGAGGGCGAGATCCCCTCGGCATGGAGAAAGGCGTGGTAAAAGGCGGTGTAATCGTCGTAGCCACAGGCCGAGGCAATGGCACTCACCGACATCATTGGCTCGGTGCTGAGTAGCAGCTTGGCGTGGCAGATTCTGCAGTAGGCCAGGTGCTGATAGGGCGTGGTCATGTAATTGCTTTTGAACAGCCGTATGATGTGGTCCTTGGAGTAGCCGAATTGCTTGGAAAGCTCCTCCAGAGTGATTTTTTTAGAAAAATTCAAATGAATGTACTCATAGATCCGGGTGGCTACCTCCTGCCGCTGGACCAGACTGACGCTTTTTTTGTAAAGGAGATTCAAAAGATCAAAGAAAATGACCTGCCGCTCAAAGAGAGCCCCCAGATCCTCCTTTTCCTTCAGTGTCCGCTCGCAGGCCTTCAAGCGGGTGTAGATCGCCTCCACCCGCTCCACGTCAAAGCTTCCCCGCAGAGGGAGGCCGCGACGCTCCTTCTTGGTAAAACGACCCGAAAAATTGAAGAAGAGATAGTCGGGCTCCTCGCTGGGGGCCTCTCCCGATTGGTGCTTACCCATCACTTGAATGTAATATTCTCCTCCCTTGAGCTCCACGGTCTTACCGTTCTCCTCAAAGCGGAGGACACCGTCCAGTACCAGCAACAGCACGTTCTGGGTCCCAAAACGGGTTACGTGCCGCTCTCCCGGGGCAAACCTCTTGTGGGAGGAGCTGACGTATCGGGGAATGTAATTCAGATCCAAAAAGCTCTCGCCGCTCACAGTCTTCTCCCTTCTTTTCATGGATATGTTTTTCTCTGCACCTATTTTATCATAAGACGTCGATTTTTTCAATAGGATATCGTTTTTTTTTATTGAAAAAAAGGGAAGAATGGGATACCATGAAAGCAATCAAGCAAGGAGGTGCTTTCTTTATGAAATCCACGACCGTAAGCTATCAAAGCAATCTTCCCACTTCCACGGCGCCGTCCACGGGGCTGACTCCCGATCGCTTCCAAAAGCTTCCCTTGGGGGAGGTGACCCTCAAGCAGGGCTGGCTCCGCCGGCAGCTGGATCTGATGTGCGGCGGCATTACCGGACGCCTTCCCGAATACGGCCCTTTTTTTAAGCCCGAGAAGAACGGCTATCTCTATCCCGAAACTGCCGCGGGCTGGGAAGAGATCCCCTACTGGTTCCGGGGCTTTTATCCCATGGCGGTGCTGGCCGAGAGCGAGAAGCATCTGGCCATTGCCAAGGAGTATTTTGAGGCACTGTTCGCCTCGGTGCAGGAGGATGGCTGGTTCGGCCCCGCCTATCTGAAATCCTATGAGATCATCGACGGCATCCCCGCCCCCGATCTCTTTCCCAGCATGATGCTGCTGGATACCCTGATCCTGTACTATGAAAACACCAAGGATCCTCGGGTGATCGATCTGATGGACGGCTTCTTTGCTTTTTGCCGTAGGATCCCCGACCGTGTGTTCCTGCCCGAAAGCAAGGGCCGCCTGCGCTGGCAAAAGATCCGTGGAGGGGATATGCTCACGCCCATTCATTGGTACTATCGCTTCTCGGGCAAGGAGTGGCTTCTGGAGCTGGCCGAGCGCTTTTATCAAAAGATCTGGAAGGCCAGCTTCCCCTTTGTTGCGCACCACGCGGTGGATTTTGGCCAACGAGTGGGCTACGATGCGGTGTATTCCAGGCAGTCGGGGGATCCCAAGGACTTTGCGGCTTCCGAGAAGGCCTATTTGGATTTCCAAGAGGCCTGGGGACAAACTCCTCGCGGGATCTTTTGTGCCGACGAGCAGGTGCGCGCAGGATGCACCGATCCCCGCCAGGGCTACGAGCCCTGCGGCATGGTGGAGCTTGCCAAGAACTTTTACGAGATGGGGCGGATCAGCGGCGACACCCTCTACGGCGACCGCGCTGAGGATGTCATCCTCAATCATTTTATTCCTTCCTTTAGTCCCGATTATCAGCAGATGCACTATCTCACCTCCTCCAATCTTCCTATTTTGAGCGACTGGAGAGAGCAACCCAGTTGCAACGGCTCCTGGGTAAGAAGCCGCTCTCATGAGATCTTTACTCCCAACAACCGTTGTTGTGGTCACAACACGGGCATGGGATTGCCTTGGTATGCCATGAACCTTTGGCAGGCCTCCAATGACGGCGGTCTTGTTGCCTGGCTCTATGCCGATAGCGAGGTGCAGACTACCATCCATGGAAAGAAGGTGGCTCTGCGCATGCGCACCGGCTATCCCTTCCACGGAACGATTCAGATCACCTGTGACGCCAACGAGGGCGGCGCATTTCCCATCTACTTCCGTATTCCTTCCTTTGCCAAGCAGGCAACGCTGACCGTGAAGGAACAGGCTACGGCCTTTGCGGATTGCCACGGCGGCTATCTTCGGGTGGAGGCCGATTGGCAGGCTGGGGATCAGATCACCCTGAGCCTTCCCATGGAGCTGACCATGACCCGGTGGAAGACCAACGGCAGTGTTTCGGTGGATCGCGGCCCCTTGACCTATTCCATCAAGATTGGCGAGGAGTGGAGGCGCTTAGAGGAAGCTGGGCAGTACAACCATCCCACGCCCCATTTGTTTGAAAATTACGAGGTGTATCCCACCAACGATTGGAATTACGGTCTGTGCTTAACCGAAGAGAATATTCATTCCTGCGTGAGCGTTCAGACGGTAGCCTCCGAGATTGCGGATATGCCCTGGACCCTGGAGAACGCCCCCGTGGTGCTCCGCGCAAGGGTAAAAAAGATCCCCCAGTGGACCCTGGAGGACGATATGGCGGCAGAGCTCCAGCCTTCCCCGGCGTATACCGAATGTAAGGAGGAAAGTGTGGAGATGATTCCCTTGGGATGCGCGCGCTTGCGTATCAGCTGTCTGCCTGTGGTGTCCGAGGACCCGGAAAATGCCGTGCATTGGAAGCCTTCGCCCACCCATACGGACCTGACCACGCGCCCCAAGCGCTATCCCGATCCTTACCACTTTGAGGAATCCAAAGCGGTCAATCCTCAATAAAAAAGCGGCAGGGTGGAACCCCGGTGCGGTGTTGACCGTTCATAATTTGATTTTCATCTAAAAGAAATAAATATCCCTTTCTTTTTTGAAGGTTCTTGAAAGAGGAGGGAGTGTGAGGGAGGGGAGAGCTTCTTTTCAGAAGTTCTCCCCTCCCTCACGGCCTTTCTCTATTCATTCGGGCAGGTGATTTCAACCAGGGCTTCGATGGCGGTATGGAGCATGGTGGCAGCGGGGGTATCGGCGGCCTTATAATAGACCTCCTTGCCTTCCCGTCGGCTAACGACAAGGCCCGCGGTCTTGAGCTGCTTGAGATGATGGGATATGGCGGGGCTGGACATATTCATCATGGCAGAGAGATTGATCACGCACTCCTCGCAATGGCAGAGGAGCCAAAAGATGCGGGTACGGCTTCCGTCCCCCAGCTGGCGGAAGAGCTCGGACACCGCCAAAAAGGCATCGTCCGAGGGGAGATGATCAAAGAGGTGATTGTTGGCCTCTCCGTGATCGTGGGGAAGGGGATGATGTTCCATAATAGGACTCCTTTCGGAATTTCTGCTATCAGTATATCATAAAATTTACCGGAATAAAAGAGAAAAATGAAAAAATCCTCTCATCCTCTTGACAAATCCTATCCTATCCTGTATAATACAATTAAACATTTGTTTAATTGTTGAATCCAAAGGAGGATTTTCTCATGAAAAAGACCTATCAGATCGAGGTGGATTGCGCCAACTGTGCCAACAAGATGGAGCTGGCTGCTAAAAAAACTGCGGGCGTGCAGGATGCCGCCGTGAACTTTATGACCCAAAAGATGACCGTAGAATTTTGCGAGGGGGCTGACGTGACCGCCGTGATGAAGGCAGTGCTCAAAAACTGCAAGAAGGTAGAGGACGATTGCGAGATCTATCTGTAAGCCGCCGTTTGAGGAGATCCTATGAATAAAAAACAAAAAAAGATGCTGGCGCGGATCCTGATCGCGGCGGCCTTGATGGTGGTGCTCTTTTGGGTTCCCGCCACGGGGTGGTTTCGGTTTGGACTGTATATGATTCCCTATCTGATCATTGGCTACGATATTCTCAAAAAGGCCATCAAGGGGATCCTTCGTCACCAGGTGTTCGACGAAAACTTTCTCATGGCCGTGGCCACGGTAGGAGCCATTCTTCTGGCAGTGCTGGGGGAGGGGGACTACACCGAGGCGGTGGCGGTCATGCTCTTTTACCAGGTAGGAGAGCTTTTTCAAAGCATTGCCGTGGGCAAGAGCCGCAGGAACATCAGTAAGCTTATGGACATTCGCCCCGATTACGCCAACGTGGAGCGGGAGGGGGAGCTGTTGACCCTGGATCCCGACGAGGTGGAGATCGGCTCTGTGATCGTGGTACGTCCCGGAGAGAAGATCCCCATCGACGGTACCGTGCTGGAGGGGACCTCGGATCTGGATACCGTAGCTCTTACGGGGGAGAGCCTTCCTCGCAGCGTGCATCCCGGAGAGGACGTGATCAGCGGTTGCATCAATCTCACGGGCGTTTTGCGGATCCGCACGGTCAAGGACTTTGGGGAATCCACGGTGTCCAAGATCCTGGAGCTGGTGGAGAACGCCAGCTCGCGCAAGTCTCGTTCCGAGGCCTTTATTTCCAAGTTTGCAAGATTCTACACTCCCACCGTTTGCTACGGTGCCCTGGCTTTGGCGGTGCTTCCCCCGCTGATTCAACTGATGCTGGGAGGCGCGCCCGCTTGGGGCACCTGGATCTATCGCGCGCTGACCTTTCTGGTCATCAGCTGTCCCTGTGCCCTGGTCATTAGTATTCCTCTCAGCTTTTTTGCCGGTATTGGCGGGGCGGGAAATACGGGAATCCTGATCAAGGGCTCCAACTATTTAGAAACTTTGGCAAAGACCCGTACGGTAGTGCTGGATAAGACCGGTACTCTCACCCGGGGCGTGTTCGACGTGGTGGAGATCTCGGCCGTGGACGGAGATTCCGCGGCGTTGCTGGAAAAGGTTGCCCATCTGGAGGCGCAGTCCTCCCATCCTATTGCAAAAAGCATCTGCCGCGCCTTTGGAGGTAGGGTTGAGCTTTCTCGGGTCACCGACCTGCAAGAGATGCGAGGCTACGGCGTGCTGGCTTATGTGGACGGATACTCCGTGGCCGCGGGGAATGCCGCCCTCATGGAGCGGTTGGGGGTAGAATGTCCTCCCATCTCCTCCGTAGGAACGGTGGTGCTGGTTGCCGTGAATCAAGCCTACGCGGGACGGATCGTGATCTCGGATCGGATCAAGGAACATGCGGCCGAGGCAGTGAATGCTTTGCACCGTGCCGGGGTGCCCCGGGTGGTGATGCTCACCGGAGATCAGCAAGAGGTCGCCCGGCAGGTGGCCGAGGGCCTGGGGATCCGGGAATGGGTCGCGGAGTTGTTGCCCGAGGAGAAAGTGGCGCGGGTGGAGGCTCTGCTCGCCGAGAAGGATCACCGGGGAACCCTCGCCTTTGTGGGGGACGGGATCAACGATGCTCCCGTGCTTTCCCGTGCCGATATTGGCATTGCCATGGGAGCCCTGGGCTCGGACGCCGCCATTGAGGCCGCCGACGTGGTACTCATGGACGATGATCCCGCCAAGATTGCCAAGGCCATTCGCATCTCTCGTAAGTGCCTTTCCATCGTGTATCAAAACATTGGATTTGCGCTGGGGGTCAAGGCCATCTGCCTGCTCCTGGGGGCGCTTGGGATTGGCGGTATGTGGCTGGCCATCTTTGCCGACGTGGGCGTTATGGTGCTGGCCGTTCTCAACGCCATCCGTGCTCTGTTCGTAAAAAAGTGTTAAGCCGAATCGTTCATAAGAAGAACACCTCCGACCGATCCTTTGGATCGGTCGGAGGTGTTCTTCTTGAATTACCATCTTAAAAGAATCGAAGAAACGCGCGGAGTCCCCATCTCAAAAGGGCCAGGAGCACCCAGAGGAGGGAGAACGCGAGAACGATGCCGAACAGCGAGAGTAGCCGCAGCTGGAAGAGGCTAAGGGCGGTCAGAACTCCATCACTCCATCCAAGCAGAAGGGTGACCAGCGCAAAGACTCCCACCAGGAGTAGGAAGGGGGGCAGGGCGTTCAGACTGCTTCGGATATCCTTGGGACTCAGGGAGATGTGCAGCGCCACCGAGAGGATCATCAGAGTGCCCAGCAGGCTCCGCCAGGGAGCCTTGGCAAAGGCTGCAGGCAGGGCGTACAAAAGCTCTGTGCAGGAGAGCAACAATTGGCCAATGGAGGCATTCCCGCTCCACAGAGCGCGGGAGGACTGCAAGTACGCGCTCCATTGGTCGGGAAAGCAGAGCCAAAGGATCAGAACCAAAACGCCAATGCCGCTGAAGATGGGACCCACGCCGATCATGAGGTTCCCCAGCTTTGCCCAAACGCTCTTTTGGGGATAGCTGTGATTGACGTAGCCGTACACGCCGTTGGTGGCCCGCAGATCCAGCAGCTTGATGCTTTCGATCTTGTGTCCAAACAGCGGGCACATCAGGGCGTGCCCCAGCTCGTGCACCGGAGTTCCCACCACGGCGGTCAGGGCAAAGAGCTTTTCGGCGCCGCCACCCATCAAGCGGGCCACGGCTATGGTGCACAGGCGCACCAACAGTCCGCACAGGGTTACGCTGCCCAGGGTGAGCAGTAAAAGCTTGCCAACGTAAAACAAAAATGAGATGAGAAACGACTGCATAGTGCTCCTTTCATAGGTTGAGGATCGAAATTTTTGCAATAGGGGAAACAACAGACCGCTTCGCGGTGCGGAGCGGTCTGTTGTTTGTTTGTGGTTTAGGCGAGGCAAACGTTGATTGCTCTGAGCTTTGCGCTGTTCTTGGGATCGGGCTCGGTATCAAACGTTACCTTTTGTCCCTCGGTCAGAGTCTTAAAGCCCTCTACCTGAATTGCGGAAAAGTGTACGAACACGTCGTCGCCGCCCTCATCGTTGGAGATGAAGCCGTAGCCCTTTTCTGCATTGAACCACTTCACAGTACCTTTGTTCATGATCGGGTACCTCCGTAAAGATTTTGTACCCGGAAAAAACGAAAGCCCACACCCTGCGAACTTAGCATAACCATGATCCGCAAAGACGTGAGACCAAAAAGCTTATTTTCAGATACGAGAGAATTATACCATATTTTTGTTTCAAAGTCAAGGGCTTTTTCAAAAAAAGAAAAGAAGAAAAAGGAGAGAAGTTACTTCCGTGGGGAATCATTGCTCCTCTTCCTTTTTGATCTTTTTTCGGTAGGCGTTGGGGGTCAGTCCATTGCTCTTTTGGAAGCTCTGAATGAAATAGCTCTCGCTGGAAAAGCCGCAACGCTCGGCGATCTCGGCAATGGAAAGGTGGGGATGGGTGATCAAAAACTCGCCGGCGCGAGTCAGGCGGAGATTGTTGCAAAAGCGGCTCAGCGTTTGTCCCGTGATGTGGTGGAAATCGTTGTTGATCTTGGAAATACTGACATGAAACACGTTGGCGATCTGCTGGGTGGTTAGGGACTCGTTGTAGTGGGCCACCAGGTATTGCACTACGTCAAACACGTAGCTGTTGGAGGAGTTCTGCCGGGTGACCTTGGCGGTTTTGAGCAGACTGTGCGCCTCGTTGAGCAGGATCAAAAGGAGAAAGAGGTTCTTCTCTGTGCAGGTCTCCTCCAGGCTGAGGAGCTCGGCGTAGCGGATGAGCTCGGCGCTTTGCTCCGGGGTAAGCTCCAGCACCAGGCAATCGTCGCTAAAGAGGAGATCGCTGTGCAGGAGTGCCTCGGGAATTTGCTTTATGTGCTGTTCGGCAAAATGGATGCAGTAGCAGGAATAGCCCTCGGGGCCAACGTCCTCGGTGTCAATGTAGTGGTAGGAGCCGGCGCGGTGCAGGATCAGCGCAGGAGTCTGGATCTGCATGCGGTTCCCGTTGTTGAACAGAGAGGCCTTGGCGTGGCAGGGGATCAGCAACAGCTCGTTGAGGTGATGCATATGCGCGTCCCGCGCAATGTAGTTTTCTCTTACGGTAATGTACTGGGCGCTGATAGGCGCCTTTTTGGGGGAGTAGCGGAAACGGGAGACCGGGAGCTGCATGGCGATCCTCCTTTCTCTGTTTTTTTTCATTATAGCATTTCTCCTTTCAAATGTCAATTCGCGATTTTCTTTTTTTCTGAAAAAATAACGAATTTCTAAACTATTTTTGCCATTTCTGGCTTATTTTTATTGTTTTTTTCTAGGGAATATGGTAAAATGATAAAGAAAGATATGCTGACAGAAAAAGGAGAAGAACAGTTTACTATGAAGCAATTCTACGAGCAGCATTCCCAATATCTGGGTACCGGAGTCTGCCATCCCAATGCCATTGTGCAGGGGGAGCATTATCGGTTCTCGGTACTGACCCCCAATCTGTTGCGTTTGGAATACAGCGAGAGCGGTATGTTTGAGGATCGTCCCTCGCAAACGGTGCTCAATCGCTCCTTTGACCTCCCGGAGTTCCACGTGGTAGATGAGCCGGAGCGCCTGGAGATCTCTACCGTTGCTTTCCATTTGGTGTACAACAAAAAGACCTTTTCTCCCGAGAATCTCTACATTGATGCCAAGAACCGCTACACCAACTACGGTGGACGCTGGAAATACGGTGCCACCACCTATGGCAATCCTCCCCGCCATCACAATTTGCTGGGCACCACCCGTACTCTGGATAAGATCGACGGAGAATATCCCCTGGATTTTGGCTTGCAGGATACCAGCGGACGCAGTTTCTTTGACGATAGCAAGACCCTCCTCTTTAACCAAGAGGGTTGGCTGGAGCCGCGGCGCCCGGGGAACTCGGACGTGTACTTCTTCTGCTACCAGCACGATTACTTTGGAGCCATAAGGGATTTCTACCGTCTGACCGGAGCCCCTCCCATGCTTCCTCGCTACGCCCTGGGCAACTGGTGGAGCCGCTACTGGAAGTACACCGAGGAAAGCTATTCGGCTCTGCTGGAGAAATTCAAGGAGCGCAAGATGCCCTTTACCGTGGCTATGCTGGACATGGACTGGCACGTGACCGACGTGGATCCCAAATACGGCCGCGGATGGACGGGCTTTACCTGGAATCGGGAATATTTTCCCGATCCTGCCCGCTTTTTAAAGCATCTTCACGAGAACGGCTATCATTGCGGCATGAACCTCCATCCCGCCGATGGGGTGCAGGGCTATGAGGACGCCTATCCTGCCATGGCAGAGGAGCTGGGCGTGGACACCTCCCGCGAGGATCCCGTGCATTTTGACAGCGCATCCCCTGCCTTCCTCAAGGCGTATTTCAAGCATCTGATCCATCCCAACGAGGAGATGGGCGCCGACTTTTGTTGGATCGATTGGCAGCAGGGCACCGAGAGCCAGCTTCCCGGTCTGGATCCCCTTTGGTCGCTGAACCACTTCCACTATTTAGATAACTGTAAGCCCGACCGTCGGGGAATGATCCTATCCCGCTATGCGGGACTGGGCGGGCATCGCTATCCCTTCGGCTTCTCGGGGGATACCATTGCCACCTGGAAATCGTTGCGCTTCCAGCCCTATTTTACCGCCAATGCCGTAAACGTGGGTTACCATTGCTGGAGCCACGATATTGGCGGCTTCAAAACGGGCGTGCGAGAGCGGGAACTGTTCATTCGTTGGATCCAGTTTGGCGTCTTTTCTCCCGTGCTGCGCATGCACTCCAGCAACAATCCCTTTACCAGCAAGGAGCCTTGGGTATACGGAAAGCAGACCGAGGAGATCGTGAGCTACTATTTCCGTTTGCGTCATCGCCTGATCCCTTATCTCTACACCGAGAACCATCGGGCGAATGCCGAGTATATCCCCATGATCACCCCCATCTACTACCACTATCCCGAGGAAAAGAAGGCCTACGATTTCCGTAATCAGTATTTCTTTGGTGCCTCGTTGATGGTATGTCCCATCACCTCGCCCACCGCCTTTGATAGCGGCATGGCCACCGAAAAGGCCTGGATCCCCGAGGGAACCTGGACCGACGTGTTCACCGGTTGCACCTACCGGGGGGGACGGGAGATGAAGCTGAACCGCAGGATCGAGGATCAAGCGGTACTGGCGCGTCCCGGTGCCATTCTGCCCCTGTCCAAGGATGCGGGCGGCGACAACTGCGTGGAAAACCCTGCCGCTATGGACGTATACGTGTTCCCGGGAGCCTCGGGGCACTACGATCTGTACGAGGACAGCGGCGACGGCTATGAGTATCGGAAAGGCGCGTTTGCCAATACCGCCTTTGATTTTGTTTGGGGTGAGACTTCGACTTTGAAGATCGAAGCAACGGGAGATCTTTCCCTCCTGCCCGAAATGCGTACCTACACCCTCCATTTCCGTGGATTTGAGGAGGGAATGGTGGCAAAGGGCGCTTGCGTGATCTCCCAGACCTACGATGCCGCAACCCACACCCTCTCGGTAGAGCTTTCTCCCGTGAGTCCGGGGGAGGAAATTTCCGTATCTCTGGAGAACGTCCACATCCTTGTCAACAAGAACTTCAAGAAGGATGTGTTCGACTTCCTTATGGCGGCACAGATGGCCGTGGATGACAAGAACGCCGTTTACGATATTTACAAAAAGACCTCCTGCAAGGAGGACATCGCTCTGGGGCTCAACAACCTTGCGCTTTCGGATTCTGTCCGCGATGTGCTCTATGAGTTGACCTTCTGTTAAAAATCATGAAAAAAGTCGTACTCAAGCCCGGTTGCTTGAGTACGACTTTTTTAGGACCATTTTTCTTTTTGCGCCTTGAATCCGCTTGGAGAAACCTTGAAATGTTTTTTGAAAACTCTTGAAAAATAGCTGTAGCTTTCAAATCCCAAATGCTCGGCAATACTTGGCAGAGACAGCTCTCCTGTCTGTATCATGCTTTTTGCAATCAGCATTTTTCGCTCATTTGTGTACTCCACAACGGTTTTGCCCACTTCCTTTTTGAAAATGTAGGCAATATATTCCTTGGAGAGATGCAGGTGATCACTGATTCCGGTCAGGGTGATCTGTCGGGAAAGATTTTCATCAATGAACTTCTTGATGTTGATTACATGGGAATGGTTACTTCCAAAGGCGGCGGAATCTATGATCTCAAATAAAATATAATTCAGAACGCTGCATAATTTTTCCTTGGAATGATAGGTTGGCGCGAGGTGCCGTTGGGCAAACAGGGAGAGAAGCTTGCGAATGTCCTGCGTAATGACATTTTTCAAAAAGATCTCCCGTGGCAAATGCTTGTCCGAAAATACTTGAAAATTGAAGCTGCCATATTCGACCTTTTCCTTTCCCTCCAGGCGTTCTCGCAGGGTTCCGGGGGGGAGCAGAATTGCGTCGTCTTTACGAAGGAGATAGGTCTTTCCGTTGGCAAGATAGGTCATTTCCCCTTTCAGTACAAAGGTAAGATCGTAATATCCAATGATATGGCTTTTGATCTTCGTGCATTTGTTTACCGATACGTTGCAAAAATGTTGGATATCTTTGACGATATAAGGCTCCATAATATTCTCCGATCTTAAAATAGTATAAAAAAGCAGGGAATGTCTTAAAATCGTGTATTGCTTTGTAATGGCAATCATGTTATAATTATGATATCACAAAAGAAGATCGTTGTCAAACTAATTTTGTGCAATTATTGTTTGGAGGCAAATATGAAGACCTTATTGCTTGGTGATATTTCTCCCACGGCTGTTAACGCACCGCTTTTTCAGGAACAAAATATTCCCATACTGTTTTGCGATACGGTTGAGATGTTCCAAGACAGAGATTTTATTTTCGTTAATCTGGAGTGTGCTCTGACAAATTCCGAAAATCAGATTCCCAAATTTGGCCCTCATCTCAAAGCCCCTAAGGAAACAGCACGTGTGCTGAAAACGCTGGGCGTGGATTGCTGTGGGCTGAGCAACAATCATGTTTTCGATTACGGCATCGAGGGCATCGAGGATACCTTAAAGGAATTGGAGGATGCTTCTATCGACTATACGGGCTTCGGAAAGGACTACGAGGATTCCCGCAAGAATTACACCGTGGAACGTAACGGCGAAAAGATCTGTATCATTGCCGTTTGCGAGCACGAGTATTCCTACGCCCTGGAGGATCGCATGGGATCGCGTCCCTACGACGAGTACGACACCATGGAGGATATTCGAAACGCGAAAAAGACGCATGACCGCGTGATCGTGATTTATCACGGTGGTAAGGAGTATTGCCAATATCCTTCCCCCCGGTTGCGCAAGCTTTGCCGCGCCATGGCAAAAAACGGTGCCGACGTGATCCTTTGTCAGCACAGTCATTGCATCGGAGTTTATGAGCAATACGAGGATTGCCACATCCTTTACGGACAGGGAAATTTCCATTTCGTAAAGCCCAATAAAAATCGGGAGACCTGGCATACGTCCTTGGCGGTGGAATACGATACCGTCAGCCATAAAATTTCCTTTGTTCCCCTTCGCGCCGGAGAGGTGGGCATCGCGCTTGCCAAGGGCGAGGACGGGGCTGCCATTCTGAAGGCTTTTGCAGAGCGAAGCCAAAAGCTTGAAAGTGGGGAATGGAGACAGGAGTGGCATGATTTTTGTCAAGAAACGAAGGAGATTTACATCAAAGCGATCCACCGTGCCTGTCTTGAGGATTCCACGGAACAGGAAAACGGAAGATTCTCCCACTATCTGGATTGCGAAGCCCATACCGACGTTTGGCGTGAGCTGTTTCCGTCTTACAATCTAACCAACGAAAAAGAAATGGAGAAGAGTCAATGGAGCTTTTGAGGCAGCTTCCCAATCCTATGGGACTTGAAAAGAAAGAACTTTTGGATCTGCTTTTGCGCGAGGAATACGGCTATCTGCCCGCCCGCCCCTATGAGGTGACGGCAGAAGAAACCGCCCTGGACCGCAAATTCTGCGCGGGGAAGGCACCTCTGCACACCCTGAAGCTGACCTGCCGGGCAGAGTGGGGGGAGTTTTCCTTCCCGGTCTATTACGTAGCTCCCAAGGGGAAGAGCGAGATCCCTTGCTTTATTCACATCAATTTCCGTGCTAACATTCCCGACAGCTATCAGCCCACCGAGGAGTTGGTGGACGAGGGCTTTGCCACCCTGACCTTTTGCTACAAGGATGTGACCTCCGACGACGGAGATTTTACCAACGGCCTGGCGGGAAAGATCTATCCCAACGGCAAGCGCAATCCTAACGATTGCGGAAAGATCGGCCTTTGGGCGTGGGCGGCCATGGCGGTTATGGATTATGCCATGACTTTGCCCGAGCTGGATCATGCCCGCATCTGTGTGGCGGGACATTCCCGGCTTGGCAAGACCGCACTCTTGACGGGGGCTCTGGACGAGCGCTTCTATTGCGCTTTTTCCAACAATTCTGGCTGTAGTGGCGCATCGTTGGCAAGAGAAAACGATGGGGAAACGGTTACAAAGATCGTAAAGGTTTTCCCCTACTGGTTCTGCGAGAACTATTACAAGTACGTAGACGCCGAGGATATGTTGCCCTTTGATCAGCATTGGCTTCTGGCCGCCAATCTGCCCCACAAGGTCTACGTTGCCAGCGCCGCAGAGGATCTTTGGGCTTGCCCCAAGAATGAATACCTTTCCTGCATTGCCGCAAGTGATTATTACAAGGCACACGGAACACGTGGGTTTATTCACCCCGACCGTTTGCCCGAAGTGGGCGAGTGCTTCCATGACGGAGATATTGGCTATCATCTCCGCGCAGGTCTGCACTATCAGAGCCGCGAGGATTGGAACAACTATATACGTTACCTGCGTTTCTTTGCATAAAAGCAGGGAGGCGCTTCTCAAAAGGAGAAGCGCCTCCGTTTTTTTATTTGGATCCATCCTCGGTTTTTTCGTATTCGTTCTCGCGAATACCCGGGAATTTCTCATCCAGATGGGCTTCACGATAGGGATTCACACCCTTGGAAACCACCTCGGGGGTGTTGGAAAGCAACCAGCTGGGTTTGTGATAGAATTGGTTGTGGAAGCGGTTTTCAATGCGTCCCGCCTTTTCCAGCGCGTTCATGCAGGCGCGGATACAGCCGCGGGCACCGCAAATGGCAAAGTAACCTGTGTGAGTCAGAATATAATCGTAATATCCCATCACCTTGTCGCTTTCTGGCTTTCGCGACCATTTTCCCTTGGCCATGGTATAGGACATGATATAGGCCTCTTCCTCGGTCATTTCGCTATTACGTACGTCAAAGGCCATGTTGGGGAAATCCTTTTTCAAGAAGGGCGAGCACTCGTTATTCATGCCGTGGTGGGAGAGAGTACAGCGGCCCATACGCACGTCACCGTACCAAACCTGCTTTTCTCCGTAATCCACCGTCAGGCGCTTTTCGGTCTCCTTGATAGGGGGAACGGCGTTGCCGGGGCACTCGCGCACACAGGCTCCGCAATGGAGGCAGATCTCTCCGGTATCCATAATGGGATCGGGCTCCAGCTCACAGTCGGTAAAGATCAGCCCCAGGCGTACCCGTGGGCCAAATTCCTTGGTTAAAAAGACCTTGGAGTAGCCGATCTCCCCCAGCCCGCAGCCGGCGGCAATCAGGCGCACGCTGCAAACCACGTCGGGGGGAACCTTCCCCTCGGCCACCGGTTCCTTGGTGGTTCCCTGACCCTCGGGAACGGCGGGGAAATGGGGAACCGCCTCCCAGCCGTGATCCTCAATAAAGCAGGCCAGCTCATAGGAAAGACGGGGACGGAACAGGGAATTCAATTTGTTGTAGGAGTAAAAGGTATAGTTGTGCCAATGGGTGCCTTCCTCAATGCCGCGGTAGGTTCCCCGGGGGATGCGCATGGCAACAGCGATCACCGATTTGGCCTCGGGGAAATAGGTCAGAGGCGACATCAGCTTGGGGGCGTTCTGAAAGCGCTCGATGTTGCCAATGGCAATGGCGTCAATGCCCAGCTCCCGCGCACGATCCTTGATCATTTGTGACGTCAGCTTCATTTTTGTGCTCCTTTGAGGTTCTCTCTGCCCATGGATTCGGTAGCACCCGCAATGGGTTTGCCCTCCAGATCCTTGGACCAGGCCGCGCGCTTGCGGAAGGGCTTTTCAAATTGGTTCTCCAGGCGTCCCTCTTCCTCCAGCACGCAGAGGCAGGTGCGGTTGCAGAGTGCCGCAATGCGGTCGGGTTTGGCGTAGGGAGCAAAACGGTTTCCGCAGGCGCCGTTCTGGCACTTGCGGCACTTATCGTAATCAATGCTTGCCACTTTCATTTCCTTGCCGCAAATGGTTACGGTGTGGGTGTTCTCCACGTCGATGGCACCCAGAGGGCAGACCGCCGCGCATTTTCCGCAGCCATTGCACACGGGGGTCTCCAAAAGGGGAGTGGAGGGCAGGGGAGCGTCGGTAATGATCATATGGAAGCGCTGTCTGGAGCCGAACTTGGGAGAGAGCAGAAGGCCGCCTAAACCGATCTCGCAAAGGCCGCAGGCCACGGCTGCGTATTCAAAATCGGGGAAGACGTTGGGCTCGGGACGTCCTTCGGCCACCGAAACGCCCATGGGCTTGATCTCCGAGGGGTTAGGGAAGATGGGAACTGCCTCCCAGCCCTCGTTTTCCAAAACGTTGACCAGGTTGTAGCAGGCCAGGGAGAGGAATTCGTCCTCCAGCCAGTTCTTTCCAAAACGGGTATAATCGTTAAAGTTGGTGCCTTCCTCCACACCGCGCAGAGCTCCGCGGGGGATGCGCTTTCCCAGCATGATCACAGTTTTGCCCTCGGGGAAAATGGCAAAGGGATCGTTCTGGGGCGCCACTCCGGCAAAGCGCTCCTTGGAGGCAAAGCCGATCAGGTCGATGCCCTCTTTTTTCAGGGCTTCCTCGATCAATACGTTCAGATCTTTCATGGTTCAGACTACTCCTTTTTTGATGTTTCCTTGATTATACCATGCCTTTTTCTGCCTTTCAATAACAAAAGGAAATCAATTTTTATTTTTCGAAACCAACCCTCTTGCATTTTTGCAAAAAATATGCTATGATGATAAAAAAGAAAAAGGGAGGCTTTGTGATGTCGAATATCCCGATTTTAACGAATGTAGAGTTTTTTCAGGCGTCCTATCAGAGAATGGAGGCCAAGGTGCCCCCTCGCGGATTTTCCTCTCTCACCCTGCGACTTAGCGGAAAAGTTTTGATTTTCACAACGAATGGGTGCATCGAATCCAAAGCGAATATGCTCACCCTTCTTCCTGCGGGATGTGCTTATGAAACCAAGATTCTGGAGCCGGGGGAGATGCTGATCCTGCACGTTTGGACTGCCTCTCCGGAGCCTCTCTTTCCGGATGGACCCACAGCGGTTCTCCTGGAGCAGACCGAGAACCTTGCCCACTTATTTCGGCGAGGGATCCGGCATATGGGAGCCGAAGGGGTGTCGTACAGCGTGTTTGCTGATGCCTATCGGATCTTGTCTGAGGCCGATACCATCTTTTTTCAACGGGCCCCCCAGCCGCCTGCTCGCATGGAGGAATGTAAGCGGTATTTGGATGAGCGGGTTTGCGATCCCGACCTTCGCGTGGCAGAGCTGGCGACGCGCTACGGTACCAGCGAGGTTTATTTCCGCAACGCATTCAAAAAATACTACCGTATGACGCCCATCGAATACATCAAGCAACGCCGCATTGATACGGCCTGTCGGCTCCTGCGCTCCCAGCTCTATTCGGTGGCAGAGGTGGCAACCCGGGCGGGCTTTGATAGCATCAGTTATTTTTCTTCGGAATTCCGTCGCAAGATGGGGGCGTCCCCCAGAGAATACCGGGAAGGGGAATAAAAACAAACAATCCATCGATATCAACCGATGGATTGTTTGTTTTTTTGTATCAATTTTGAGGCGTGGGCTCATCGTTTTCCTGACCTTTGGCTCGACGGTCTGCAATCAACTGGGGGATCTGTGCCAGCACGATGGCCAAAAAGACCAGGGCACAGCCAAAGAATTCCCGGGGGGTTAGAGTGTTTCCAAGAATCACCCAGCCGCCCAGCGCAGCGAACACGCTCTCCAGGCTCATGGAAAGAGACGCGATGGCGGGCTCGGCGTATTTCTGTCCAAAGATCTGCAGGGTGTAGGCCACGCCGCTGGACATGATGCCTACGTACAACACGTCAAAGGTGGAAAGCCATACTTTTTCCCAAACCACGCTTTCCGTGGCCAGGGAGAGGATGCCCGAGAGGATACCGCACACCAAAAATTGCAGCATGGAAAGCAAGATCCCGTCCACCGTGGGACTGAAATGATCCACGGTCAGAATATGGAAAGAGAAGCTCAGGGCGCACCCCAGCATCAAAAGATCTCCCAGATAAAGGCCGTCCAGTCCTCCCGAGAGGCAGAGTAGGTAAAAGCCCACCACCGAGAGCAGTACCGCGCCCAATACGGGAAGTTGGAGCTTTTTTCCAACAAATACGGCCAGCAGGGGAACGATCACCACGTACAGGGCGGTAATAAAGCCACTGCGTGCCTCGGCGGCGGTGCCTGCGGGATAGCTGGCAATGCCGGCCTGCTGAAAGTTGACGCTGATGGTGAGAAGAATTCCACACAGCACGCCGCTGACTGCGGCACGGCGACGGTCCCCAGGGGTGACGGGAAGGATCGTTTTGTGCGCGGCCTTCTTTCTTATCACGAGCACGCCAAGCAAAAAGATAGCGGCCACAAAAGAGCGTAGGCTGTTAAAGAGAAAGGGCGGGATGTTCTCGGCGGCACTGCTTTGTGCCACAAAGGCCAATCCCCAGATCAGAGAAGCGGCACAAAGGATCAGGCTTCCCTTAATATTGTTTTGTTGCTTGAGCATACGGAACCTCCAAAACGCGAATACCCTACTATCATACCACGGTTTGCTCTTTTTTTCAAGGTTTTTGGATAACTTTTTTCAGTTGTATTGAAAAAAGAGAAACGATGTGCTATACTGAATCCAATGAACGAAAGGGAGGCTTCTATATGAATTCCATGCTTTGCAGAAAAGAATACCGTACCGACCTTTGCGTGGTGGGAGGAGGCCTGGCAGGTCTTGCCGCCGCCGTTGCCGCCGCGCGCCACGGGATTCGCGTGGTACTGCTCCAGGATCGGCCTATGCTGGGGGGGAATTCTTCCTCGGAGATCCGCATGTGGGTGGGTGGTGCCAAGGGAAAGGACAACCGCGAAGGCGGACTGGTGGAGGAATGGATGCTGGAGAATTACTTCTCCAATCCCGGTGCCAAGTTCACCCTGTGGGATGCTACGCTCTACGATTCGGCCATCCGCGAACCCAATCTTACTCTGCTGTTGAACTCCTCGGTGCTGGATGCCGAATGTAACGAGGGCGCGATCCAAAGCGTGACCGCTTGGCAATCCAACGCCGAAACCTTCCACACCGTGTACGCTACCTATTTTGCCGATTGCTCTGGTGACTCCATTCTGGCACCGCTTTCCGGGGCAGAGTACCGCTACGGCCGCGAGGCGCAAAGCGAATTTGGCGAGCGGATCCCGCCGGTGGTGGCCGACAAAAAGACCATGGGCATGAGTTGCCTGTTCCAGATTCGCGAGACCGACCACAAGGTGGAGTTTACCCCTCCCGCATGGGCCTATTCCTATCCCACCGAGGAGGATCTACCCTATAAGGATCATGAGCTAACCAACAACTTTTGGTGGATCGAGGTGGGCGGCACCGCCGACTGCATCCACGATAGTGACGCCTGCCGTGAGGAGTTGATCAAGATCGCCTACGGCGTGTGGGATCACATTAAGAATCACGGAGATCACGGCGCCGACAACTGGGAGATGGAATGGCTGGGCTTTTTGCCCGGCAAGCGGGAAAGTCGCCGCTACGTGGGCGAATATACCGTAACGCAGAACGACGTGGAGGCCGAGGGACGCTTCCCCGATCTGGTGGCCTATGCGGGCTGGTCCATGGACGACCATTTTCCGGAAGGCTTTTATTACCGCGATGGGCATCCTACCATCTACCATCCTGTACCCCGCCCCTGGGGTCTGCCTCTTCGGAGCATGATCTCAAAGAATATTTCCAACCTGGTCTTTGCCGGGCGGAACATCAGCGTGACCCACGCCGCCCTGTCCTCCAGCCGCGTAATGGCAACCTGTGGTATCCTGGGGCAGGCCTTGGGGACCGCCGTGGCACAAAGTATTACCGACGGCGTGGACATTCGCGCCCTGGATGTTCCTCGTCTCCAGCAGACCCTGATGGCCGACGATTGCTACCTGCCCTGGCAGGAGCGGAAGGTTTCTCCCCTGGCTCTTGGCGCTACTTGTAACGCCGAGGTGGTGCGCAACGGACGTGACCGCGGGGAGGAGAACCTTTGGCGCGGCGCCCCCGGAACCGCCTTGGAATACGTCTTCCCGTCGCCGGCCTACGTGGGATCTGTGCGGATCGTGTTTGATAGCGACCTCAACCGCAAGGTCTACAACATGCCCTGCAGATACACCCTTTCCGATCCCCTTTGCCGCGTTCCCGAGACGCTGGTTCGTTCCTTCGCCTTGGAATGGGTGAGCGAGGACGGCCGCGTTGAGCGGATCGAATACGAAAATCACCAGCGTTTGCGTCGAATCCCCGTGGGGAAGAAGGTGCAGAGCCTGCGCCTGATCCCGCAAAGCACCTGGGGGGCCGAGGACGCTCGCGTGTTCTCCTTTGAGGTTTTGGAATCATAAGGTCGAAGAAATCGAAAAAGAACGGCCAAACGGATCGCTCCGTTTGGCCGTTCTTTTATGCCTTTTTGAGAACCGTGCGCTCCGAAAGGCTTTTGTCACTCTGCAGCAGGGTGCTGTCAAGGTCGGTAACGATCAGCTTCATAAAATCCTCCGTTTTCGAAAAAGAGCGGGGGGAAGATCTTTGCGGTCTCCCCCCACGTATGCGGTTAATTAGTACATACCGCCCATGCCGCCGGCAGGAGCCGCGGGAGCGGGCGTTTCTTCCTTCTGGTCGGCAACCACGGCCTCGGTGGTCAGGATGACCGACGCGATGGAAGCGGCTTTCTGCAGAGCCGAGCGGGTCACCTTGGTGGGATCCACAATGCCGCAGGACATCATATCGCAGTAAACCTCGTTGTAAGCGTCAAAGCCGTAGCCCAGCTTGCCGGAGGACATGATCTTATCCACCACCACGCCGCCGTCAAAGCCTGCGTTGGCAGCGATCTGACGAACAGGCTCCTCCAGAGCCTTCACAACGATCTTCACGCCCGTCTTTTCGTCACCGTCTACGGTGTCGATCAGCT
>JAEIGA010003814.1_pt1 | contig 23468 bp, 11 predicted proteins | sample 9270691 | NCBI WGS metagenome assembly JAEIGA01 (sample SAMN17057246, study PRJNA624740) | gut metagenome | biome: biome; isolation source: fecal sample | host: Bos grunniens | place: China: Xizang | collected 2019 | reverse complement strand
TTCCAGACTACTCTTGCGCCAGCCCGGGTGATTATGCATGACAAGGGCACCCTGAGCCTTCGCATTACGGACTGCCTGAACAGGATCAGCATCATATATCTTGTTGTTATCAGTAGTGAAAAGAGCATTGAAATGACCTACAGTCCTGCCATCGCGAGTTATTTCGGTTCCAGGAATAATGAGAAGACCATTCCCTTTAGCCGCATTTTGAGACTCGCGCACTGAAAAATTAAGGTCCACTAAGAATTCAGCATTCTCAACAGTTTTTTTGTCTATGCGGTTATTGACCCCTTTTTCGTACTTTCCTGTATGGAATTTTTCAGTGTATCTTACCATCTGATCTTCAAAAGAGCGATACTCGATATGCTCGGTAACTGCCATGATATCAAGACCTTCCTGCCATGCCTCATTCACTCTGAATGTGTTGCTTACCTGGCCGTCCGAGAAGATAGTATGAGTATGAAGATCAGCCTTGTAGACATTATATTCACCCACCTGAGGAATCACAATTTCCTGTCTTCCCCACACAACGTAATCAGCCGGATAGAGAATTTCTGGATTTTTGCCATCCTGATAATAATGCTGCGCAATAGCTGTCGATGCAGATAAAAGAAGTCCTGCAAGAATAATTGTCCGTTTCATTTCAAAATTGCTGTTTTCTCAAAGTCAAGAAAAATATTTATAAATCTAGTACGCACTTATGGTTTCTGACCGGTGGTAAAATAAAATGCTGGTCACTGCAAGGTACTTACGGAGTTGTCTCATCTTAAGGGACGTGGAGTATTTTATTTTTCAATCACCAGGCGTGATGGAGATTTAGTCGCTTTCAGTTTAATCTCTATCAGTCCATCATTCTGAGTGACCATTAATGATTTCCCATTTAATGTAACATTGTATTTCTGTCCTGGTTTCGCGCGGAGGATCAGGGAGGTTTCTTTGCCAGCCATGTCTTTATCAAATTCGAGGGTCGCAGAGAACGAGTCTTTGTTTTCGCTCCATGACTGTCCGCTGACGAGGGTGCCGAAACCTGTAGATATCGTTCCTGGCTGGAAATAAGCACTGTACCAGTTGAGAATTGGAGACGAGAGACCAGAGAAGTTATTCCAACCGCCTCCACGACCAGTATCAATCATAAAGTGTTCATAACAGTTGTATGAATCCCGACACTCTCTTTCCCAGTTCTCCAGCGCTGTAAATGCAATCTGTCTTGCTTTTTCCGGCATACCAAGATCAAGCATCGTCTTCCATAGTATCATCTGATGAGGCATCCACACTGTGCCATTCCAATATCCGTCAACCCTATAATATGGTGCCGTCTGATCGACTGCAGTTATTCCACAGTCGCTCCAGAGTTCTCCTTTAGTGAAGATATGCTCAAGAAGACGTTCCTGTTGCTCATGGGTTGTAATGCCGGCCACAAGCGGAGTCACACCGTCAAGTCCCATATTAAAGTTGACACCTTCTTCCGTCCTGTATAAGCCTATAGGTTGATATTCCTTATTGTGAACTACATATCCGAAATAACCACATTCTTCATCCCACGCATTATCAAGGATACCTTTGGACATTGTTGCGATGTTTTTGTCATACTGCTTGACGTCGGATTTCAAACCGAGGTGGGATGCCATAAGTCGCAAGATTTTTGCACAGCGAATATAGTATGAAGTTGACACCATAGGGCTAGTGCGTAAACGTAGTTCCTTTTGAGGACGTATAGTCCACTGTGCCGGATAATCATCCCACCCTCCACTATTGTAGAACAGGTTCCATGTTTCAAGGAGTCCGCTTGCCTTGATGAAGCGAGGTCCGGTCATATAATCATAGAAGCGTTTCAGACGAGGATATATTTCCTGAAGTACTGCCTCGTCACTGCCGCAGTTCTTCCATACATCTCCGATTGCAAGAATCTGTGTCGCGAGCGGAGTGCCATGGTGAAGGAATGCAGATTCCTCTTCAGGTGACGTTGTATATTGACGAATGATCTCATACCCTTTAAGAGGATCTACTTCGCTCATAGCCCAACCGATAAATCCGCAATCCCATGTGTAAAGACTGTTCCAGTTCTTTCCCGGACAGAAATGGCGGATTGGCTCGCCAAGTGCGTTTATCGGATATACCACATTAGTAAGAAGGGTCGCCTGAAGCATCTGCTTACCGAATGCATATTTAGTTCCATCAGCAGGAATTACCTCAGACTTAATCTGCGAGCGAGCAGCTGAAGCAAGTTCAAGGTCCACTCCGTCTTTATGGAAATCATGCAGTTGTGCGGCCACCTCTTCTTTGCTTCCACAAACAATGACCTGAAGAATTGTCGTATCATGCTGTGGCTTGAGCTGGATCGGGCGAAGGAAATTAGCGGTATAATGTCCCTTCTTGTCACCCTTTATATCCTTATATACATGGTCATGAACCTTGCGAAGCATGATATGTTCCATTTTCTGATCTCTAAACTGTCTGATTTCGCTCAAGTCGTAATTCCATGCTACTCCATATGTAATATCCACCTCCGGATATGTCACGGTAAAGTCCTCTGAACCGGCAACAAGCTCCGGATTCCACAGATTGTCTGTGCCGCCAACCTTGCGCGCAGTAAGCTGCAGATGGATGTTCTGTGCCTGGTCAGTATTGTTGACACAGTGAGTTTCAAGAAGTACTCTTTGGTCATCAAGTACATGCCATGTAGCATCTACATACACCTTATCCTTCCATTCGATGTCATGACGGTACGTGATATGCGTCATATCGGGAGTCACATTCCAAGGATGAACTCCAGATTCAAACAGTGCATTTGGAATCTTGAAGTTGCGGCGATATTGTCCTGTTACAAGGCTGAACTCCACTTGGATTCCACTCTTGAGATCCGCTACGTGCGATATTCCGAAGTATTCTTTTGAATAAGGTCCCCATTGTGACAAGGACGCTATATCGTGTGATGGTTGTGCATTACCGATCACAATACTGTTTATGAATAAAACAGCATATACTGCGTATCGTAAGATATGTTTAAATGACATATGATCGTGCTGAAAAGATTTATTTTACTACAAAGCTTACAGTGGTGCGAATATCATCAGACGCAGCTCCTACATAAGCAGTGAACGTTCCTGCTTCCAGAACCCATCCGCCACGAGCCGGGTCATAGAACTTGAGCATATCCGGTTCCACTTCGAAAATGACTTTCTTTGTCTCGCCCGGCTTTAAAGAAATCTTCTTGAAACCTTTAAGTTCCTTGACTGGTCTTTCAAGTGTTGACTCCTCGTCTCCGATATAAAGCTGAACCACTTCCTTGCCTTCACGTGTACCTGTGTTTGACACGTCTACGCTTACCTTGAATCCGTCTCCTGCCCTCCTGCATTTTGCCTCACCATACTCGAATGTGGTATAGCTGAGACCATGTCCGAATGCAAAAAGAGGTTTGATGTCATGCTTTTCAGCCCAGCGGTATCCGACAAAGATGCCTTCTTTATATTCTACCTTGAGACTATCCTTATGATATGCATTCAACGCATGAGCACCATTGTCCTCCAATTTTACCGGGAAGGTGAACGGCAGCTTTCCAGACGGATTCACATCTCCGAAAATGATATCTGCAAGGGCGTGGCCGGTCTGTGTTCCAGAGAACCATGTTTCAACAATACCATCTACCTTGTCAATCCATGGCATTTCTACTGCGTTTCCGGAAACGATAACCACGACTACATTGTCATTTACTTCTGTAAGTGCATTTACGACCTTATCCTGAGCATATGGCAATGCCATCGATACACGGTCACGACCTTCGCTGTCCTGATATCTCGCCTTATTCAATCCTCCAATGAATATCACAACATCTGCATCCTTTGCTGCTTCAACAGCATCTGCAATCATCTGCTCTTCGCTTCGAGGATCGTTCAAATCTATACCGGTATCAACGTCATTATATGTCCTTAGTAGATCGCCAAGATAACCTCTCTGATAAATAATTTCAGCTTTGTCGCCGACCGCGGCCTTGATACCTTCTATTGGTGTACATTCGTATTGTGCCTTAAGTGATGATGACCCTCCACCTACTGTCATTTTCTTGATGGCATTCTCTCCGACAATCAGGATCTTACCTTCCTTAGCGAGTGGCAGGATGTTATTTTCATTTTTAAGCACCACAATACCTTCATTCGCAATTTTTCGTGCAGCGGCATAGTGCTCTGGAGAACAAAGAGAACCATATGGCTTGTTTCTGTTCATCGCAGTACGGAAGTTGAGTTTAAGCACTCTTCTGACTTTGTCGTTCAGCAGTTCCATATCTGCTCTGCCATCTCTTAATCTTTCAAGATATGGCTCCGCAAGATAGTATGCATCATAGCTGTTGCCATACTTTGAATCAAGTCCATTTGTTCCTGTACCGAATTCAAGATCAAGGCCGTTTAGAATAGCCTGGTCAGTATTGTGTACACCTCCCCAATCAGAGATGACTGCACCGTCAAAGCCCCATTCTTCTTTAAGAATCTTGTTCAACATTCTATCGTTATGACAGAGGTGTTCGCCTTCATACAGATTATATGCGCCCATAATTGACCAGGCCTTACCTTCCTGTACAGCCGCCTTGAATGCCGGAAGATAGATTTCGTAAAGTGTTCTGTCGTCAACAATAGCATTGTATCTGTGTCTATGTGCTTCCTGATTGTTAAGAGCATAATGTTTTACACATACAGCAACTCCGTTTTTCTGTACTTCCTGAATGTATGGTACGCACATCTTTGCAGCCAGATACGGATCTTCTCCCATGTATTCAAAGTTTCGTCCACATAATGGCGTTCTATATATGTTGACGCCAGGTCCGAGCAATACATCCTTTTCTCTGAAACGTGCTTCTTCACCAATTGATTTACCATATAGTGCAGACATTTCTTCAGACCATGTTGCAGCGAGGCATGTGAGAGCCGGGAATGCGGTACATGAATCATTTGTACATCTAGCCTGATTCCAGTCATCCCAAAGAACATCAGGTCTGATACCATGCGGTCCATCAGTTGCCCAAAGATCAGGAATACCCAAGCGTGGGACGCCTGCAGAAGAAAATTTAGACTGGGCATGAAGGATTTTCACTTTTTCTTCGAGGGTCATACGAGCAAGGGCATCTTCTACTCTTGCATCAACAGGTTGATTCTCATCAAGGTATACTGCTGTCTCTGTGCTTTGATTTCCGCAGCACGATGCAACAATAATTGTTAGAACAATAATGCTGATTAAATGTTTAATTTTCATAATCTTATATAGTTTCCTTCTTTTAGAATAACAAAGACACAACAGGATGCTTCTCCCTTGAGTAATACATGTTAAGTACCTCAAGATCCAAGGTTGTTGAATCCACTGGCAAAGTATACCATACAGAGTGGAATGGTAGCAAACGTTTGATATTCTCTCCTGACCTCGTGAGCAGGTATGTAATTGACGTCATATTTGTCACTGCAAGGTGAATATTCTTGCTGGATTTACGGATTATAGAAACCTTCATACCAGCTGCAAAGAAATCCTTCAGAAGTTGCTCATCGCCGCAGACCGTATTGAATCCATATGCCAGAGTACGCTTAGCTTCAATAGCCTCGCGTATCGACTCCAAAGTCTTCTCCTTTGCAAGAATCAGCGTCATCGGTCGATCATATCCCAAAAGTCTGTAATCGTGGGCAGTAGATGAATGAACATCTGTATTTGCTGAAACGAAAAAATTATTTTCTCGTGCCCTATCAATGATGGCGGGATAAAAATCAGCACCATTCATAACTTCAATTCCGTCTACCAAACCTTCTGCATAGAGTGTCATTTGCGTCTGCGTAATAGTCAGGTCTTTTTTCTTCCAGCCGGGATGATTATGCTGAATGAGAGCCCCCTGTGCTTTTGCATTACGCGCAGATTGAACAGGGTCCTGATCATAGATACTATTATTATCTGTCGTAAAGAGAGCATTGAAATGTCCGATCTTTGTACCATCACGAGAAATCTCAACACCGGGAATAATAAGCATACCATACTTCGCGCCCTCTTTTTGAGCCATCCTGAAAGAATAATTAAGATCCACCATGATTCCTTTTTCGTCGAGTGGTTTGGAATCAATTTTATTATTCACTGCTTTCTTATATAGTCCACCATTATACTTCTGAGTATATTCCACAAAAGAATCCTCACGTGGTCTGTATTCAAGATGTTCAGTGACAGCCATGATATCAAGTCCATCCCGCCACGCTTCGTTTACTCGAAAAGATGGAGTTACCTGACCATCAGAATATATGGTATGCGTGTGCAGATCTGCCTTATAGACCGTATAGCCGTTTACATCAGGAAGGATGATTTCCTTTCGAGTGTAAACATTATCAAATGGGAGATAAGTCTCAGGGTTTTCCGCATCTTGGTAATATGTCTGAGCACAGATAGGCAATGTTGCCAATGCAGTAACTGCTGTCAGTAAAATTTTTTTCATAATCTAACAATATTTATAAAGTCAAGGTTGAAGTCAAACGAATATCTTCAGAAGATGAACCGATTGAAATAGTAAACATTCCCGGCTCAACCACAAAATCATGCTTTCCAAGGCTATAGAAACGGAAGGCCTCATCATCAAGTCGAACTTGTACACGCTTACTCTCTCCTGGCTTCAGATAGACCTTATCAAAGCCTTTCAATTCTTTTTCAGGACGTATCACAGAACATTCGTCATCTGTCACATAGACCTGCGCAACCTCCGCACCGGCTACTTTACCAGTATTCTTCACACTGAACGAGACGACAAACTCACGTCCGTCTCTGACAATCTGCAGGTTAGAATAGTCGAATGTAGTGTAGCTGAGTCCGAATCCGAACGGGAACATAGGCTTCACCCCATACTTCTCATATCCACGATAACCAACGAAGATTCCCTCACGGTACTCATTACGTGAATATGGATTTATCGAAGGTACACGCATACGTGGGACATTCTCGTAGTAGTTCACATAGCAAGGATTGTCCTCAAGTTTCTCCTCAAACGAAATAGGTAGCTTTCCTGATGGAGACACTTTTCCGGTGATTATCTCTGAAATTGCAGTTCCACCCTGCTGACCAGGATACCATGCCATCAGAACAGCCTTCACCTCAGGAAGCCATGAGGCCATTTCTACTGCTCCACCGGCATTGAGAACTACCACAACATTCTCATTAAGTTTCAACACCTCACGGAGATACTCGACCTGACCTTCCGGAAGTTCGAAGGTCCTGTCCTTGTTCTCCTTCTCGGTCATATTGTCGTGTCCAAGACAAACGATTACACAATCAGCTGCCTTAATCTGTTTTTCTTCCTCTGCGGTAGCAAAAACAGGTGATTCAAACATCAGGTCAAGACCATTTGTGCCACCTCGGTTGTAGTGTTCGATGACCACCTCATGTTGCACACCAGCCTTGAAAGTATATTCCTCTATAATGCTCTGCCAGCTGTCACTACCCCACTCTGATTTAACAAGTGTACCGTTAATGAAAATACGACAGCCATCGTTACCGCCAAGTCTGATGATATATGTCTCATCTGCAGCAGGCTGATAATAGAACGTATGTCGGGAAGAAAGTTTCTCCGGAATCACATCCTCATGAGCCTCAGCTGGAGCGCCTGAAAGATACACCCTTTCTGCAACATATTTTCCGGATGGAGCCCCTTCCAGATTGATATTCGAAAAAATCTCCACACTGACTCCAGGAATTGTCATTCCCTTGTCGGCATACATTGCCGGCAATCTGTCATATACCTTCTCGGAAAGCACATTTGCCTTCACCTTGCCTCCCATTGAAGTCATGGCATTTGCAACTGAGCTCGAAACAAGCGGAGTCACGAAACCGCTGCCTCCACCGGTCACAATCTTGTCAGCATTAGGGCCGCAGACAAAGAAATTACCCTTCTTCTTAGGCAGGAAATTATCCTTATTCTTGAGCATCACGATTGCACTCTTCGATATCTCCAATGCAACAGAATCAGAATAAGGGTTATTTTCAGGGATAGATTTATCCAGCTGCGGTCTCTTATCGAAATCAAAAGCAAGAATTGTCTGAATGATGTGCTGACATTTTCTGTCAAGAGCAGCAACATCCAGCATACCCTTCTCTACAAGTTCAGTCAACACCTCAGGAGTCATACATATAGGGGCCGGCATTTCAAGATCCACACCCCAGGTGGCAACATTCAGAGGCGAATAGCATGAAGTCCAGTCAGACATCACAAATCCCTTGAATCCCCACATATCACGTAGGACATCGTAGTTAAGATACTTGCTCTCAGATGCATGAACGCTATTCAAAAGGTTATAAGAAGTCATGACTGTTGCGACATCAGCAGTCTTCACAGCCTTCTCGAATGCAGGGAAATAAATCTCATGAAGCGTACGCTCGTCAATATCGGAAGAAACGCTATGACGCGCCCACTCCTGATTGTTCGCAGCAAAATGCTTGATACTCGTCATCACGCCCTGACTCTGAACGCCAAGGATATATTGCGCAGCAATCTCACCCGCCAGGTAGGGATCCTCACCAAAATACTCAAAGTTACGGCCACAAAGGGGACTACGATAGATGTTGGCACCAGGTCCAAGAAGGATATGCACTCCACGGGCACGCGAATCCTGACCAAGTGCAACACCCATCTTCTCAATCAAGTCTCTATCCCATGTGGCTGCCGCGGCAATACCACTTGGATATAATGTACTCTTTGTGTTGTTTCGCACTCCCTGAGGGCCGTCAGCCATCCTCACCTCCGGAAGGCCAAGCCTCTCAATGGCACGAACACACCAGTTCTCATACCCACCGACATAATGCACCTTCTCCTCAAGGGTCATCTGCGCTACAATTTCAGCGGCACGGGCCTCATTTTCTTTGGTAAACTTAGGCTGAGCCACACAAACAAAGCCCAACACTAAACCGGCTACAACAGTAAGATATCTTCTCATGAAAGTAACAAATGAATTATAGTTTTATAGTTTTGACCCACTCCTTTCCATATGGGTTACTGATAACAATCGTTATCTTTAGTGCAATAACTTCTTACACGACTCGATACCCTCTATACGTGCCTTAAGGTCTTTAGATGACAGCTTTTTCTTTGTAATCTGGCCTCCTTCGATCCTGATCTGAGCATTGACACATTCTATTTTTGTTGGGATATCGACATTTCTGAACACGATATCTGTGAATGGAGCGGCCTGCTTTGCCCAAAGTTTCGAGGAATGTTTAACTGTGCCGCTGATACCATCAAAAATTATATCCTTGATGACAGCCTTTGGAGAATGCATATGATGGATTCTGACAAATTCATCTGCCTGGACCCTGATATTCTGGAATCTGATTCCATATATATCAGTTCCGCGATTTCCGCGTACATAAGCGCCGACAATATTGAATGCCTGCTTGGCGTCAGAGATAGTAAGATTTGAAAATACAGCATCATGGATATTACCCTCACCCACTCCAAGACGGATAGCATTGCAACTTGATGATAGATTACAGTTAGTCACAGTAACCCACTCGCAGTCCTGTGGGTTTGACAATTTATGCGCTGCAGATGCCCTCAAGGTAATACAATCGTCTGAGGTATCAATTCTACAATTTGAAATAGTCACATAGCGGCAACGGTCTATATCAATGCCATCACCGTTGAAGGTATGATAATCATGACGTCTTGTATGTACATAGCAGCCGTCTATCCACACACAATCGCAGTTAAGGATAAATAGACTCCAATATGGAGAATCTGCAATCTCAATATCCCTGATCTTGATATCCTGACTATCAACAAACCAGATCATCTGACCAGGTCTGCCTGAAATCTTTGATTTTTTAGACCAACGTTTGCCATTCTCATCAAGCATAAACGCATCTGAATTACCATCGATACGCCCCTGACCTGTTATACTCACATTTCTGACACCCACACCCAAGATGAGGTGACCTCCGGTTATATAGTCGCCACCCTTTATCTCAGCCTCATTCTGAGAGCAGCAGTTTTCATCACAATAGTCCTTGAGGTCTGGACTTCCTTTTATCACTGCACCGGGATTCAAATGGAGATTGATATTATCTCTTAGGAAGATCGATCCTGTAAGATACACTCCTGCGGGCACATCCACAACGCCACCACCCTGTACAGCGACGCTGTCGATAGCAGTCTGAATAGCCTTAGTATTAAGGGTCATGCCATCTCCAACAGCGCCGCAATCCTTAATTGAAAGCGACTGAGCCTGAAGGGTTACTGATACTAAAAGAGATATTAGTATTACTAGTTTTTTCATTGTTATTGTAAGGGTAAAATTTCCACTTCGTCAAATGTTCCGTTTGGAGAAACAGCCTTGAATGTTGTTGTTCCATCTCCCATAGACACGTCAAATGTCCATACTACCCCCGTCGGTTCTTCTGTCTTTGACGCCTCTGCGATCTTGACTCCATTGCGAAACAGTTCAAGTGAAGGTGCATTTGAATAAATAGTCATAACGAACTCCTGACCAGCAGGACGATATTTCAGACGTCTTGCGGTGATATACACAGTCTCTACATTCTTGTTCCACCATGCCTTATAAAGATAGAACACATCCTTGAACACCTTTCTATCACGAGTTACAATTCCCTTATCATTCAAATATTTACGCTCCGGAGCAACCGTAAAGTTCACGCCATCCTCCGAATCCATGATTCCCTCTTCGCGCTCAGCAACAGGAAAATCAAACAGTACCCATAATGAAGTAAAATTCAAATACTGAGCTTCCGCTATCTGAGCTGCATGCGACTCATGAAAGCGGTTTCCATATTCCTCAAAATGAAGAGAATCAGTCTTATCCCTCCTGATATCCTCGATCTTCCAAGTATGGCAGAACGGATTCACACCGACTCCATATTCAGAAATATTTGTGACTCCCATCTTGTCATTAATTACCTTCATGGTCGGCGTCAACTTGTGAAAATTGCCGTCATCGTAATACCATCCGTGGTACCTGTTTTCGGAATAGAAATCCGCTTTCAGACCCACATAGTAATCATTTTTGAATTTAGAATCATCTGTCAGGCCAACCATTCTATATGGATCCAATCCTTTTGTATAATCATACAGACGCTCCGTTTCATTTACTACGCGACGCTCATCAAGAATTCCCTGAACTTTATATCTGGTATGTCCCCATTTGTCAAGTTCGTTCCACATGCCCCAAAATATGATCGAAGGGTGATTATAGAGAGAAGTCACCATCTCTGTCATCTGGTCATAGATATTCTTGACATATGCATCCGATATCTCCGTTCCACAATTATTTACCCAAGGAATCTCCGTCTGTACTACAATTCCCATGCGGTCGCAAAGGCGGAATGTATAATCGTTATGTGGATAATGGGCAAGACGAAGGAAATTGCATCCAAGTTCACGTACTATCTCCATATCCCTATCAATATCTGCCTTATCCATTGCCGTCGCTTTTCCTGCCAGGTCCTGATGCATAGACACACCGCGCAGAGGGTATGACTTACCATTAAGGAAGAAACCCTCATCAGGATCCATTCGGAAATATCTGAATCCCACCTCTGTCTCAGCTTTGTCTCTTCCTGCCGAAACTTCAACTGTGTACAGATACGGATCAGCAAGACCATTCCAAAGATGAGGATCTGTGAGATTGAAGTCCCAAGTGACATTCAATTCAGAGTCTGCAGGAACATACACCTTTTCATTATGGCAAAGAACTGATTTTCCTTCAGCATCCAAAAGAGACCACTGAACCGTGGTAATTTTTGACTTTACAGAATTATTGCGAAGCATAGCCTTTGCCTGTACTGTGGCCAAATCATCAGTCACAGAAATAGGAGATACATGAATACGATAGAATCCATAAGGTTCCGGAGCAAAATGTATCTTAGGACACTCCATCAGCCATACAGGATAGTGAATACCACCATTCTTATTGAAATCAGAAGTCAGTGGTATTCTATCCAGATTCTGCACATTCTCACAAGCAACCTCAAGATGCTTATATCTTTTTCCGGTGATGTCCACATAGAACGGAGTATACGCACCACTATGATAACACAATGTATCGCCGTCAGCAATCACATATGCACTCTGACCGACACCTTCGAATATAAGATATCGCGCACCTTTTCCATATCCAGCAGGCAATATTGTTTTATAATAAGCTTCGCCTCTGAAATAAGACTTGCTCTGCCCATCAATATTATTATAGGAATGCGGAACCGTGACGATTTCCCAAGTAGTCTTATCCTTGCTGAAAGCCCAAATCGTCAACGGTTTACCCGTATTTGAGCGATCTGTCCAGTTGATATTCCCAGACACACAAGATGATAAAGTAAAAATTGATAATACAAATGATATAATAAATCCTTTCATAGGAACTATTTATTATGACGTTTTTCAGGCATTGACTTAATGAGATGCTTATTGCTTTCTGCAATTCGTGGCATATCCACCTTAATGACCTTTCTGTCATAAGTGATTAGTCCGTTGACCTCACCTTCGACATCTGTTATCTGAGTATATACGGCTGCCGCACAACCGGTCTGAACAAACACCTTCAACATTTCAATGAATTTCTCATACTGAAGCATTACCTCCTCTGCTGATTTCTTATTGCCACCATAGCCCCATTTCTTATCAATAATCCACGTATGTCCCTCTACAGGAAGACCAATGCCACCATATTCTCCAACGACATTGACAAATGTGCGGTCAAAGAAATTCATTGCCGGACACGAATAATGGTGTACGTCAATAATGTCACCGAAACCTTCAGCCCCTTCAGAGAAATCATAATTTCCACCTGAAGCGCAGTTGATAAGACGGGTAGGATCAAGTTTACGGGTAAGCTTTACAGCAGCTGGAGTATCAAATTGTCCCCAAGCTTCATTGAATGGTACCCAGATGACAATACACTGAAAGTTTTTGAAAGCATTGATGATATTAGTCCACTCATTATAATAGTTCTCTTTCCACTGATCAGGAATATTACAATCAGTACCGCCAAGGAAGGTATCGCTTGACCACTTGTTCCAAACAGCCTCCTGGACTTGCTTGTCCCTGGCAGGCATTTGGCCTTTAGTGTGATCACCTATACACGGCATATCTTGCCATACCATGATTCCATGAATGTCACAGAAGTAATACCACCTAGCAGGTTCTATCTTGATGTGCTTGCGGATCATATTGAAGCCCATCTCCTTTGCCTTGATGACATCCCATTCAAGAGCCTCATCAGTAGGTGCTGTATAAAGGCCATCCGGCCACCATCCTTGATCAAGAGGTCCGAAATGGAAAAGAGCCTTATTATTTAGTGCCATTCTCTTGTAATGAACACGAGAATTATCCTGTACTATTGAAATTTTACGCATAGCTGTATATCCGTCAACGCTATCGATCACCTTTCCTTTGCGCTGAACATACACTTTGACGCCATACAAATATGGACTATCCGGAGACCATGTCTTCATGTCCGGAATATTGACTACAGCCTTGCCATTCTCAACAACAGCTTCAGCAATTATATTCTGCGATGGTTTCTCTGCCGAATAGCCTTCGCCACCCTCAAGCACTGCCACCTTAACAACATCTCCTTCATCTGTCTGAACAGAAACCTCGAATGTCATTGTTGCATTATCAATATCACTGACAACGTAATAATTCTCCACATAAGCGGCACTCACTGGCTCAAGCCACACTGTCTGCCAGATACCACTGACAGGAGTATACCAGATACCACTGCTGATGATACACTGCTTTCCGCGAGGTTGGAAACCATTGTCCGTTGCATCCTGTACCTTGACCTTAAGATTCTGAGAACCCGACTTTTTGAGATAAGGAGTAATATCAAAAGAAAACGGATCGTAGCCTCCCCTATGCTCTCCAACAAGCTGATCATTCACAAAAACCTCCGTCTGCCAGTCGACTGCGCCAAAATGCAACAGTACATTTTTACCTTTCCATTTCTTTGGCACTGTAAACTCTCTTTCATACCATATAGCATCACTCTTGGTTATCCTTTTACCTACACCGGAAAGAGATGACTCTAATGGGAACGGAACAAGAATCTGCCCCTGAGTCTCAAATGTTTCTGTTGCAGTCTCCGTGATAGCATAGTCCCAAAGACCGTTAAGATTCATCCAGTCCGTACGAACCATCTGAGGACGAGGATAAGCAGGCAGCGGATTAGACGGATCCACCTGCTCAGCCCACGCAGTCCGGATATTTTCCCCAACCGGAGCCCACTGAGCATATGTTGCAACAGTAGAGGATATTACTACTAGTGAAAGGATTATTCTTTTCATATAGTTTCTACTCATCTTAATTTGTTTTAAAAGTTATAAGTCAACATGAACTCGACGGTAAAAGGACGAATGTAAGAACCAGCCATCACCAGTCCGTTCAATTCTGAAGCATCAGTAATCGTGTCCGCCACATCGATACTGCCTTTCGCTCCGTTCTGGAAGAGGAGATTGACAAAATTCACGGACAGTTTCAATGGTTTAGCCACATTCCAGTCTACACCGGCGAAAGTCTCCCAATGCCCTGCAAAATAAGCAAGGTTTGTACGGCTCACGTACTGACGACTATAGTATCGGGCACTTGCCCACACCTTGACTTTATCCCAAGTATATGAGGGATCGATCTCCAGCATCCACTGTGAAATACCAGTCACGTGCTTTCCAGTGTAATCAATAGTCTCCTTAGTACCATCGCTGAACACGAACTCATTGTTGTAATTCTTGTAGCGCGGATCTTGCCAAGTAGCGAGAAGATGCATATTGAAACCGCCAAGATGAACATTTCCATCAACTGTAAACCCAAGAGTTCCAATACCGTACTGCGCTGTCCATGGAATAGTTTCACTCACCCCGTTAATCTGTTTTGTAACAGTCATCAGCTTGGCATTATTCCAACTGGTAATGTATGAAGCCAATGCAGTAATATCCATCCACGTATTGTTATATGTAAATCCTCCGCGTCCCAAAGCATTTCCGATTTGTTTTTCAGAAGGAATCGTTTCATTCTTAAAATATGATGCACTCTTGGCTGTCATACTGTAAAAACCTTCAGCAATAAAGCGGAATTGATCAACAATTGTCACGTCAATGTGTTCTGATACAGCATAATCAAATGCCGGTCTGTCCATTATATGAACATTCGCAAGATTCTCGTCAGCAAGATTGAACCCGTCAACTCTTGTATTTTTTACGCCATCCTCATCAAGCCTTGCTGCTGACCATATCTTCTGGTATAGAGGACGAAAACGAAGTCCCGTACGCAACAAGAGACGATCACATGGATTATAGTCATACATGGCAAACACAGGAAGAGCAAATCGTTTTGCGGAAAAGAACTGCGCACTTGTATTCATGTTCCATGTAGGCTGATTTCCTTTATAAATACGTATTGGATCCGCTCCTACTGTATGTGCATAATTAAAGGTCGAAGAGTAATTTGTAAGGTCAGAATATACACCCTCTAATCCTAGTGTCAACTTATGATGGCGATTAAAACGCTTCGACGCAAAGAACACAAGGTTTGCATCAAACTCCACCTGATCATCCACCGAGACATTTCGATTCTGTAGATATCCGGCATAAGAAGTTCCGTCCGGGAGTTTGAATCCATTAGCTACTGTCACATTATCGATACCATTAACTGTGATATTCGTGCTCTGGCTTGGCTGCATATACATGAAGTGAAGCCTGGCATCCAGATCCCAGCCGCTTAGACTCCTATGTCTGGCAAGGAACGTCCAGTCATGAATATATCTACGATCCATATTACCAAGTGAACCATATCTTGTCTTGCCATCTTTCAAATGTATATATGAAACGGCATCATCCTCAGGAAAATAACAGTCCCTGCCAAGTCTGAAACCGTTGAAGGATGAGATTGTTCCATCGCCATTATAGACAAATGGGGCCAGGGCATATCCAGATGACGAATTGTCACTACAAGCTGAGAAGCGATATGATGCATCCAAAGTTGTATTCGCCCATCTGCGGCTCAAAGAGACATTATATATCTGCTTCTGATCAATAAAGTGACGATTCGGCGCATTTACATTCGTAGGGTCATTATTAATATATGAGCCTATCGAATAGTACCATCCGGACCCCGGTTTGACAGGGCCGGCCACACAGCCATCAAAACGCACAAGACCATTTGTTGAAGATCCTACGGTAACCAGTCCTTCAAACTTATCCCCTCCTGTTCGGGTTCGTGTATCTGTGATGATACCGATCTCTCCGTACAGTATTACCGCCTCCATCAGTCCGATCATGCCTTTCTGCACAAACATATTACCACCCGCCCAATGATGTTGTGCACTTGGGAACGACATTCCATGAGTCAAGCCATCCACATATACAAAAGCTCCATCATCCGGAAGACCGATATTTATCGACCGAGGGGCCGAAGCTGACTCTGCATTGAGCATTACATTTCTATCGCTCTGAGTATCCCTTATCGCAAGGGTATCCTTTTCCTGAGCGAATATGCCTACGCCAGTAAATAATAGCAATATTATTAAAAATAGTTTCTTCATTAGTATTTATAGTTTCTGCTAAATCAGACTGATTGCAAAACCACCACCAGCGGCAAGTGTGAGAGAAAGAACTGATTCCGAAGTGACATCCACCGTCTCAATTACATATGCCTGTGGATTGTTTCTATAATGCGCATCATCGGCATCACGATAGATTGTTGCCTGATATGTCTTTCCTGGTGTAAGAAAGTTCATCGGAACCTTAAGTGTGCGTTGCTGATCATCTGTCACACCGCCTACGAACCACTGTCCGTTCTTCTTGCCCTGCCGAGCAACAACTATATAGTCACCAGGCTCTGCGAGAAGATACTTTGACTGAATCCAATCTATATCCACCTCCTTAATAAACTGAAACACATCCATGAACTGCTCATAGTGCTCTGGTAGATCTGCTGCCATCTGAAGAGGAGACGACATAGTCACATAAAGACCAAGCTGGTTGGCTATTGTTGCGTTGACCCACGATTTGTTTCTACCATTTGTCACTAATTCAAGATCCTGAACAAAGATTCCTGGAGTGAAGTCCATTGGACCACCGTTAAGACGAGTAAACGGAAGAATAGTCACATGGTGGGGCATTGTGCCTCCGAAAGCTTGAAACTCTGTTCCACGAGCGGATTCATTACCAATAAGGTTTGGATAGGTTCTGCAAAGACCTGTGGGACGAACTGCCTCATGAGCATTTATCATAATCTTATGCTCTGCCGCTTTCTTTATCACGTACATGTAATGGTTTATCATTGATTGACTATAATGGTGTTCACCATAAGGAAGAATATCCCCTACATAACCTCCTTTGATAGAGTTATATCCATATTTATCCATCAAGTCAAGCGCTTTATCAAGGTGACGCTCATAGTTGCACACTGACGACGATGTTTCATGATGCATCATAAGTCTGACTCCCTTTGAATGAGCATATTTATTAAGCGCTGCAATATCAAAATCCGGGTAAGGAGTAATAAAGTCAAAAACATAGTCCTTATTGCGGTTTACCCAATCCTCCCAGCCTTGATTCCAACCTTCAACAAGGACCTGATCAAACCCATGCTTGGCTGCAAAGTCAATATATCTACGCACATTCTCGTTATTTGCAGAATGGCGGTTATAAGGGGTTGCATTCTCATAATCTGTCTGACCAAGACGCACTGAAGAGAAATCCTTAGTGTAGGTCCATGAGCCTTTTTTTGAGATCATTTCCCACCAGACCCCGATGTATTTGACAGGTTTAATCCAGTCAGTATTTTCGTATGCACACGGCTCGTTAAGATTGAGAACAAGTCGTGACGCAAGCTGCGCTGTAGCACTTGGTGCAACCTGAACAGTTCTCCATGGAGATGTGCAAGGCGCCTGTAGGCGACCTTTCCATCCTTGTGCATCAGGAGTAAGGTGCGAAGTGAAAATGTATGTCTTCGGATCGAGTTCGAGGTGCATACAAGGATATTCAATTAGAGCAGCCTCGTGTATGTTGATATAGAGACCGCTATCAGTACGCATCTGCAATGAGGTCTGAACACCGTTTACAGAGAACGGAGTCTGCGAGTCATTGCCGCATATGGCATCTCGGAATTTCCTTGATATCTCTGACAGACGTGACTCTGTATAGTTATACTCTTGAGTATCATAATCTCCAGGAAGCCACCACGCTATGTGGTCACCCGCAAGAGCGAACTGAGTAAGTTCTTCCTTAATTACAAAATAGTTTAAGTTTGTCTGATAAGGAAACTCGTAGCGGAATCCTAATCCGTCATCATAAAGACGGAAACGGATAGACATCTTTTTATCAGAAGATATCTGAACCAGGTTTACAAGAAGTTCATTATAGTGGTTGCGGATCTGCGATTCCTCGCCCCAAACCGGTTCCCATGTTTCATCGAATGTCGATGTCTCTATACTTTCAACCTTAAACCCCGTGTAAAACTGCTCTGTTGGCAGCTCATCCTCCTTTGAGATCGTCCCATTAGCATTGTATACAAGTTTCTGGGCCTTAAGAACACCTCGAAACTCATAACCAAGATTCGAAGGAAGAATCACTTTCTGATCATCGTAATTCAGAGCATACTGCGGAGTTCCTTCAGCGGAAAGATGGAAGGTCATCTGCATCTTTCCTGATGGAGACGAAAGTATCTGGATATCAGTTGCTGGTCCTTTATGGGTGCAGGCAACAAAAATAACAATGGATAAGAGCGAGAGTATTCTGTTCATTTTTAAGTATATTATTTTGAGTGAAATGCCTTGCTACATTTTTGCAGCAAGGCAATTCGCTCCTATAATAAGTTTATACAATTTAGAATTTGTATACTGCACTCACCGGCCAGTGGTCGGAAATGTACTGAACTCCGGCATATGGCTCACGATCAATACGATAAGACGCGACATCAGAGAATCCGCTATAGAACTGATGGTCGATAGTTCCTTCACTCTCTCCCCATCCGTTAAATGTTCGGCCGGTATCACTAGAGTTTTTATCATTGTTATACGCTGTAGTTCGTGCATAATACCAGCCAGTGCCATCATTATTGTCTTTCCAAGGATCAAACATCTTATTACCCTGATTGATATTGAAGTCTCCAGCAAGAACTACAGGACCATCCACAGATGGATTGTAATTTGCGGTGTTGCTGACCCAAGACTTGATTACCCCCATCTCATACTCACGAAGAGCCTGCATAGGGCTGTCATCTGCGTCACCTGTATCACCGTTCTTGGTTCTGTAACTGACATGAGCGTTAATCAGAACCATCTTCTTGTCCTTATAGGTACACTTCAACCATGTAGCGCAACGCTCCTGATTTTGAGTTGAAGTCTTCTGAGGAGATGTCGGGGCACCCTCAACAAGCCAGAAAGTACCTGATGAATGAACAGTCACATCATCTTTCTTGTAGAATGTGACTACAGGTGCATCTGTATCTTTACCTAAAAACTGATCCCACCATGAACTGGTTCCAGCATAATAGACAGCATCATAAGCAGAGCAGTTATTAAGGACATCATTTCTCTGATCCTCTGAACACTCCTGTGTGAGTACGAAAGGATGCAGATTCTCATTAAACCACGCAAATACTCCAGACTTTCTGTTTGTCCAGTCATGCTGTGTATTCTTGTCCATGTTTGAGCTACGGATATTAAAAGAGGTCACAGTCACGTCCTTTGCAGGTATAAAGCCATCCTGGTATGCTCCCGGCCACCAGGTGTCCTCTCCTCTGTATCTTCCACCCTGATCAAGGAGGAGCTCACCATTACTCTCAAGCCAAGACTTGAATTCTGGGCAAGCTTCTTCAAGAGCCGACACGAACTGATCTTTAGTGATCATGCTGGTGTTGTTTCCTCCGCTCATCTGACCATTCCATTTCCAACAGCACTCTGTTTCGTTCCAAGTAAGTCCGCCAAAGCTGCTCTTGCTGAAGCCAGAGCTTGCAGGCGACTCTACAAATGTAAACATCTCACCTGTCGCATCCTGATTTTCGAGTGAGCTATACTTCGTGTGATGCATTGTAACCGATGCTCTTGTACCTTGAGCCCATGATTTATCCATCTGAACGAAAGCATCGACACCATCATACTCGTCATTCACAACAATATTGTTCACGAAATGAGCATCAGTATTTATATCGAACCACATGCGTACAAGTCCTCCATATGTAGGATTACCATTATAACGCGGAAGTCCAATAAATGTATTGTTTGACAACCACATCTTCTCTGGCTTATCAAAGCTAATCCAGCTTATTCTTGGCTCAGAAGCATGATTTGTCTGTGAATATGTATCATCCGCAATTGTACAGTTATTCATAGCAAACGTAACTGTCTCGCTAACCTGGATAGTTGTACCCGAAGATTCTTTCGTCTGATAATTCCCCTTGAACGTACATGCATTCAAAGAAATTGAACCACTCCAGTTATGTCCCTGTATTGCACCGCCTACTTTCGCATAATTATTTTCAAAATGACAACGATTGCAATACAGATCGCCCTCACCCTCCATCTTGATTGCACCACCTTCTCCTGACGCATGGTTTCCTTCAAAATGACAACGATTACATTTCAACGTTTCAGAACTTTCAAATAATATTGCGCCGCCATTACCACTTGACGCATAATTGCCCTTAAACACAACATCATTCAATGTAACATCAGAGACACATGTCGCTATGATTGCACCACCATATTTGGCATTATTTTCTTCGAATATGGTAGATTCAACTATAAGTGTTGCAAGTTCTTCACTATTTTTTTGACTTAGACGAATAGCTGGGTAGTTGGCTGCACTATTATTCTTTACAAGAGATTCTTTTCCTGCTGCATCTGGACCAATATACAAACTTGCTCCACCTCTTACCAGAATAGCTGGTATTCTATTGGCAGATGAATGATTCTTAATAGTACATCCATAAAGGCTCATATCTGCACCCTTAGCAATTAAGAGCGCATGCGCTGAAGTATAGTCAGAAGCATTATTACTTGCCGTATTGCCATCAAATGTACACCTTGTAAATTCAGACACGCCATCTGACCAGACAGCACCATTCCCTGCCGTTGTATTATCCTTGATCAAAGCATCATTTACATACACATTTGCGACCTTGCTCTTGCCATCTTTTGCCTGATAGATGGCAGCGCCCCATCCGGCATGGTTTCCAGAAAACTCGCCGCCGTTTATAGTGATAGAACCTGAACTACCATATCGAGTAGCAATCGCTGCACCATCCCATTCGTCATCAACACTATTATCGGTAAATGTACAATTATTCAATACTGTTGTACCACTCTGATGATGGAGCATACCCCACTTGAGAGCAGAGTTTCCTGTGAATACACATTCATTAAAGGTTGGTTTTGCACCGCTGTCAACATAAACAACACCGGCATTTTCAGAAGCACTGTTGCCTTCGAATCTACAGTTGTTTATTGTTGCCTTTGTGTCAGCGATAGTTATTGCCGGAGCTCTTACCGCCTCGTTATCAGCGAACACTGTATTTTCAATCAGCACATTTTCAAGAGAGAAGATAAGAAGGGCTGCTCCTTGCGACTTGGAATCAGAAGCATCCATATGAGAGTTTCCTGTAAAGAAACAGTTCTTTATTGTCAGGTCAACCTTTCCTTCTCCGCAGTATGAATAGAATGCTGCGTTGTTTTTTCCTGTAAGGCCCTTGGCGTTAACAAAACCGATACCGTCGAAAGTAATATCCATATCACTGCATCCAGGCTCATCACAGTCTACGTCAAGGATAGCGTGATTGCCGTTTCCAGTGAATGAAGTCTTGCTGTTTTCAAGGTCACGCTTGTGAGTTTCCGAGTCATAACTTCCGATGAAAGAAAGTGTTACGCGATCCTCATTTACAAATCTCAGAGCACGCCATCTTGTATCAAGCTCATACTCACCCTCCTCGATATGGAATGTTGCGCCGTTAAGCTTGTCATCCAGAACCTTTGTAAGCGTATTATCCGGATCCTCGAACACCATCTCAACCATCTGAGAGATTGAAATCGCATCTTTCCATGTAACACCGGTCTTCTTACCAGCACCGTCTTTTGTCACATAGTAGTTGAAGTCCGGCTCGAACTCACCGAAGTTATAAATCTTGTTAGCTACTGGTGTGAGCTGCTTGTTAAGCTGATAAGTTCCAGTAACCTCATCACCCTTGTAGTAAGTCATCAGAAGACCCTCACTGTAAGTTACGCCAGGAACGATTGAAACGTAGTATCTTCCGGTTTCGCCTTCGTTCTTGGTCATCGTCACTTTAGAAGATCCACCCTCTACAGCACCGCATTCAGCACCATTTTCTCCAAAAGTAACAGGAATTGTTCCGACAACAGCCTCTCCGGCTACACTCTCGATAGTAATCTTGGTGATATCGCCGCTTACAAGCTGAACGCAAAGGAATGCGTTAATGTTGTTGAAAGCAAGCTTGTTCTCGTCCCCTACTTCAGCTACCGAAATATTTCCGGCCGAGAATGTTCCGTTCTGTTCTGCCGGAACAGTCACCTTTACAGTGTTTCCATCTACTGAGGCTGTAACAGATGATGGATAAACAGCATGACTTGCCCTTATTCCAGAAGGAAGTGCACCTTTAAACTTACCTGTTGATGAACCACCATTCCCCTCAAGATCGGCAGTACCCTTACCGCCATCCCAGAAGATGCTCAACTGGTCACCTTTAGCCCAAAGTGTAGCACCATGAGTACCGTCTTCATTAATTTCTACTGATGTTTTGGTTTCTGCATTTGTCGCAGTAAACTCCTGCATCTCATATCCATCAGGAATCGGTTTCTCCTGAGGTTCTTCAAAGTTCTCCTTAACACAGGAGAAAAGCATTGTTGCGCACACTGCGCTCAAAAGCAATCTGTACATCTTTTTCATAATTTCCTCCTTTGTTAATTAATCATTCCCAAAAATATCCTCTTCATCATATTTCGGGATTTCTGCTCCTTGAAAGCTTCCACATAGAATGCCTTCGTTTTTAATGTGGATTACATTGACCAAAGGACTATGATATCCATCTGGCAATTCATAGTTTAATAATTTAACATCCATTTCAATAACATATTTAATTGATTATTACATATTTAGTGTCTCTTCGTATATTCTCCTGGCCATATGGGCAAATCCGGCCTCATTCGGATGGGACGTCTTCCAGAAAGTAACCTTGCTGTCATTTCGAAAATCTACGCAAGGACAGCCATAGTGCTTAGCAATTTCTTTGACAGACTCAGCATACAGATCAGCACCTGTACCGGAAAGAGCGTCTGTCATATGTGTTCCGATTACGCATATGAACTTCACATTCGGATGCTTTTCACGCAAATAACGGATCACATAGATATATGCATCACGGAAGCGTTTATAAGTATTCATCTGAGAAAGAGGAACATCATAACTGAACTCCCCCAAACCGATTCCGTACTTTTCCTGGCAGTCAT
>JAEIGA010003813.1_pt1 | contig 23471 bp, 17 predicted proteins | sample 9270691 | NCBI WGS metagenome assembly JAEIGA01 (sample SAMN17057246, study PRJNA624740) | gut metagenome | biome: biome; isolation source: fecal sample | host: Bos grunniens | place: China: Xizang | collected 2019 | reverse complement strand
GTAGTTCCGTTCCAGTAAAACAGGGCAGTTGTCCAGCGGTCACTGTTGCCTCGCTTTACCTCTACAATGCCTTCAAATTTGGGGTATATCATTTTCTTTACCTCCTTTTTGTGGGCGGTGGTTAGCCGCACTTAAAATGCCGCTTTCTCAATGAAATAACGGTCTTTGTCTTTTTGGCTGTCAATGTAATCTTGCAATGGCTTTTCTTCCTCGCACATTGCGATTTGCTTGTTTCTGTAGGTTTGGCAAGTGCAGTTACCACGAACAGGCTCTTTTACAATGTGCAGTTGTTTGTAATACAAGATATACATATCTCATTACCTCCGAATAATTTATTGTGTGGGGGAGTTGCCTCCCCCCGGGTTATGCGTACCAACTTTCGTATACTGTGACACTTTCACCGTTGCACTTGTGCGCATCGGCAAAGCTGTCCAGGTAGAAATAACAATGCTTCTTTTGCATTTCGGGATCTTCACCATATCCCGGCTTGATTCGCTTCAGGTCGCCATTCTCCTGATCTTTGATAAATACAGAATGGGAAGCGGCCGGGAGCAGTTCGTTTGTCAGCTTGTAGGTTCTGTCTGCTGCCATAGAGCAGGTGGGTTTTTCGTCTGTCATTTGGGGGTATACTTCGCGGACACGGACGGAAGTTTCACCGACAAGGGCAATCACCTGGAAGAAGTCAACATTTGTTTGTTCATATCCCCAGGAGGCAGAAAACAGATCACCGACTTTCACACCGTATTTGTTTTCTTTTGCCTTGGTGGTCTTGGTTGCCGGCTTGCCTTCGATGGCGGCTTTTACGGCTTCTTCTGTGCTGTAGCCGTACCATACCTTTTTTACACTGTGCCAACGGAAGCGGAGTGCCTTTAATGCTGCGCGGATCTCTTCGGTGGGTTTGCTATCGAACAGGATTTCGATGGAGTTAAAAGCGGTGTTTGTTGTGATGGTGTAAGTCATTTTGTTACTCTCCTTTTATTTGTTATTGTACCGGGTAAAGGGAATAGAAAACTTTACCGATGGTTTCATAGTCCGTAAGAATTGCCGGGTGATTTTTTCGATATTCAATATAACCGTTTCGCAAACAGTGAATAATACTGTCAATGTCATATCTCTTCGTAATTTGTTCGTTGCCTTTGATCTCGGCAGTAACAACTTGCAACAGGTCAAACAGTTCTTTATTGCCGTCAAACTCTCTGTATCTAAATGCAAAGTTGTAGGCGATTTTCTGTTCTGCCGTACAGACCTCTTTATCTATGTTCGGTATCTTTTTGAATGTCATTGCGATTTACTCCTTTGTTTTGGTAATTTTTGGTGGGGTCGCTTTCTGTGTGTATTATAACCCAGGGGTTAGACAAAAGCAAGATGGAATGTTGCACAAAATAATAACCCCAGGGTTATACAATTTGCACAAAAAGCACAAAGTCAAAAGGAATGATACCCGGTGTAACCAAACTCCCTTGAATGTAACCATATTCTTTACTATGATATACAATGAGAAAAAGCGAAAAGCACCTGACCGCAAATGGTTGGGTGCTTTCTTCTTTATATAAGCGCCAGTAGCGCCCGGTTTATTCATTTACGGATCGCTATGAAATACCAAACTCCTGGGGCGGTACAATCGGTATCGCCTATGGTGCATTTTATATAGAAAGGGTGAGAGAGTATGCTAACGCCAAAGCAGGAGCAATTTGTACAGAATATCATACAGGGAATGAGCCAAGCGGATGCGTACCGCTCTGCCTATCCTAAACAAAAGATGTCTGATAAGACAGTATGGGAAGCTGCAAGCCGGCTGATGAAGAATGACAAGGTGGTAGCAAGGCTTTCTGAATTAAGGGCAGAACTTGCCAAGCCAAGTATAATGTCCGCGCAGGAACGCCTGGAATGGCTTACGCGCATTATAGAGGGCGGCAATCTACTTCAAGATAAACTGCGAGCGGTAGATATTATGAATAAGATGACAGGCGAATATGTGCAGAAGGTAGAAGGCAGCTTGAACATAGGCAAGCTTGAGGATCTGCTATGAAATACACTGCCGACTATTTGATAGAGAAGCGCAGGACAAAGTGGGAAGAATCCCATAGCATTGAATATGACAAGAAGCTTCGGGATGCTATAGCGCAGGAACTACTGACAAACAGTGACCTACGGGAAGAGGTAACACGAAACCCGGAGAAGCTTGTGGAGCTGACTTTTGTGGTGGTTGATAAGAATCAGCAGACAATGCCTTTCTTCTTCAACGATGTGCAGCAGGACTTTATAGACACACTGAATCAGGCTATTGCAGACTTTGAAGCCGGTATCATTACGGATATATCTCTGTTGGTCTTAAAGGGCAGACAGCAAGGCTTTACAACGCTGATAACGGCTATTCAGCTTGCCTATAGCATTACCCGGGCAAACTTCCAGGGATTCACCTTGTCAGACGATAGTGACAACAGCGAAGCCATATTCCAAAACAAAGCCAAGTTTCCATATAGCCAACTGCCGGAAGCCTTAAAGCCTACAGAGAAGTTTAACAACCGCAGACAGCTATTGTTTGAGAAGATCAACTCTTCCTGGGCGGTAGATACTGCAACGAAGAATGTAGGACGATCCCGGACAGTGAACTTCTTTCACGGGTCAGAGTGTGCCTTCTGGAAAGATGGTATATCACCTATCCAGGGTGCATCGGGTGAAGCCTTCACAAAGAACTGTATCAAGATATACGAAAGCACCGCCAACGGCTACAACGATTACCAAAAGATGTGGGAAAGCGGTGTGCATATCAACTGCTTCTATGAGTGGTGGAGAACAAAAGAGTATAGGATCAGCTTCCGAAATGAGGATATAAAGCAAGACTTCCTACACAGTGTTGATACCAAAAAGGGATGGATATGGGATAGGCTGCGATGGTTACAGGAGAAGAGCCTGGATGCAGAGCAGCTTTATTGGTACTGGAATAAATATGAGAAGTACTTGGACAAAGACCTGATAAAGCAGGAATACCCTTGCACACCGCACGAAGCCTTCCTGTTGTCCGGCAAGAATGTATTTGATACTGCCGTTATCCTGGACAGGCTGCAGCGATTGGACAAGCCTCTGAAGGTAGGCTATTTCAAGTATGACTATGACGGATTGCGGATAACCAACATTCGATGGGTCAATGACAAGAGCGGCTATATCAAGATATACCAAGTGCCGGATGTGCCGAAGTGGACACAGTACTGCATAGGCGGTGACACTGCCGGAGAAGGCAGCGACTACTTCACCGGGCATATCCTGGATGCAAGGACAGGAGAACAGGTGGCAGTGCTTCGTCACCAGTTCGATGCAGACCAGTACACCCGGCAAATGTACTGTTTAGGCAAGTACTACAAGGATGCACTGATCGGCATAGAAGCCAACTTCGACAGCTATCCCATTATGGAGTTGCAGAGGTTGGGATATATCAAGCAATACGCAAGAGAAGCGCAGGACACCTACACCGGGAAAACAGAGAAGCGGTTCGGCTTTAAGACAACAAGCCTCACAAGACCGACTATCATTTCTCATTTGGTGGAGGTAGTCAGGGAACACTGCGACACGATACACGACCAGGAAACACTGGAAGAACTACTGACTATTGTCCGTAACGAAAAAGGGCGCATAGAAGCACCACAGGGCGGTCACGATGATATGATGATGGGTCTTGCAATCGCTCACCATATCCGGGATCAGGTTGTATTTGCCAATGAGCCTATTATCGTCAATCCGCAGTACAGTTTCAACATAGAGAGGCAACGCCAGGTACAGTGTGACTACGGCGAAACAGTAACAATCATTTAGAGGTGGAATATGGATATATTGCTTGTATTGGCGGTCGGTGCGATGAGTATCGGCTGCTTTGTTGTTGGCGCGAAAGTGGGCCAACAGGTGGCAAAGGGGGAAAAGGTTGATATACAGTCTATGAACCCCCTGAAGGCGCACAGAGAACACGAAGCAAAGAGGGAAGCAGAACAGGAGCAGAAGCGAGTTGAAGCTATTTGGCACAACATAGAAGCCTACAACGGCACGAAGGAAGGTCAAAAGGACATTCCAAGGGGGTGACAACAGATGGATTTGCAAGAGATCAAAGAAACACCCATTTGGGGGTTATATGAGAAGGGCAGGAACTACCACAGAATGACCGGCATCTACACCGATACGGACAAAAACTATCGAATGTATAACGGCAATCAGTGGGAAGGCGCAAAGCTGGGCGATGTAGAGCCGGTACAGAAGAACTTTATCAAGCCTATTGTTAAGTACAAGGTGTCTGTTATCCACGATAACCTGTACGCAATCAACTACTCTTCGCAGAACTATGAGAACAGAGAGTTTAGACAAACGGCTGAAAGCATTTGCGATATGCTGAACAGATATGCGGCAAATGTATGGGAAAAGGATAAGTTGGACTTCAAGGGCAGACGGATCACAAAAGATGCTGCTATCAATGACGAGGGCATTATGTATGTGGACTTTGATGAGGAAACAATGATGCCAGTAAATGAGGTCATTAAGAAGAACGATATCTATTACGGCAATGAAAATGACGATGACATTCAAAATCAGCCATACATTCTGATCCGCAAGAGATTGCCGGTAGTAAATGCCATTGAGTTGGCATTGCGTGAGGGTATGAGCGAATCCAAAGCCGGCGATGTTGCCAGGGGCGACAACGATACCTTTGAGGAAAGCGGAGAAGCGGCCAAGAAAGAAGTAGACGATATGGTTACGATTGTCTACAAGATGTACAAGCAAGACGGCACAGTACACTTTTCTATCGCTACTCGATGGGCAACGATTGCAGAGGATGTAGATACAGGTCTTACCCTTTACCCTATTGCACACTTTAACTGGGAAGAAAAAGAAGGCAGCGCAAGAGGCGAAGGCGAGGTCAGATACCTTATACCGAACCAAATTGAGGTCAACAGAACCGAGGTACGGAGAGTTCTGACGGTTAAGTACCAAGCATATCCGCAGAAGGTTGTTGATGTAAGCAAGGTAGTCAATCCGCAGGCGCTTAACACTGTGGGCGGCATTATCCAAACCAACGGACAGCCTGTTGAAGATGTAAACAAGATCGTTGGCACATTGCACCCGGCGCAGATGTCACCTGATGTAGTCAAGTTGCAAGAGGATTTAATCCAGGTCACAAGAGATTTGGCAGGTGCAGGTGATACTGCAACAGGACAGGTCAACCCGGAGAGCGCATCCGGCAGAGCAATTTTGGCAGTGCAGCAGGCTTCCCAAGCGCCTATGACGGAGCAGAAGGAAACCTACAAGAACTTTATTGAGGATTTGGCAAAGATTTGGCTTGAATACCTAACCCTTTATGCACCGAACGGCGTGAATCTTGAGGAAGAAGTTTTAGACCCAAACACAGGCGAAGAAACAGTACAACTTGTCAACATTCCGCAGAGTGCATTGGAGCAGTTGCAGGCAACCGTAAAAATCGATGTAACGCCAAAGGGTGTATATGACAAGTTCGCACAGGAGCAGACCATCGAAAACTTGCTTATCAACGGACTGTTTAATATCCAAAGATTACAGGAACTGAAGGTCTATGTGAAAGCACTGGATGACGATTCTGTTGCACCCAAGCTGAAGCTTGAGAAGATCATCGAGGATATGGAAGCTGAGCAGAGAAAGATTGCAACGATCAGGGCAAATGCACAGTTGATGCAACAGAGAGCAAACGGGTTCTTTATGGAAGACATTGACGGACAGGCGCAGCAGATTGTTGATGCAATGCAGATGCTTGAGGGCGAAGAAGAAGTTATCCAGGCAGAGGAAGAACTGCCCGAGCCGGAAACCCCGGAAGAGTAAATTACACCTGATAGGGTGTTTTTTTATTGCCCAAACATTGAAGGCGTAAAAAGCTATTGGATTCGGTGAAACAAACACCTAAACAAAAAATGGGAAGGACATTCGTATGGAAAACAACGAAAACCTTGTAACAGAGGAAGTTACTGAAAATGTGGAGCAGACCACAGAAGAAACTGTAGTAGAGCAGAAGCCTAAAATGTTCACCCAGGAAGAGGTAAACGAAATTGTAGGCAGAAGCAAAGCCAGAACGAGAGCCAAAGTCGAACGAGAGTATGACCGTAAATACGGCGGCCTTGTCGATGTGCTGAAGGCTGGCACAGGTGCGGAGAGTGTGGAAGATGCTACCGATAAGCTGACGAAGTTCTACCAAAGCAAGGGCGTGAAGATGCCCCAAAAGCCGAGTTATACGGACAAAGATGTGGAACTGTTGGCAAAGGCAGAAGCAGACGAGATCATTCGCTCCGGCTTTGAAGAAGTGGTTGATGAGGTTGATCGCCTTGCAGATTTAGGCGTAGACAATATGACACCGAGAGAGAAACTGGTCTTCAAGGCATTGGCAGAACATCGGCAGAGCGCCGAGAGAAGCCGTGAACTTTCCAGTATCGGTGTAACAGAGGAAGTCTACAACAGCAAAGAGTTCAAGGACTTTGCAGGTATGTTCAATCCCAACACTCCCGTGAGAGATATCTATGATATCTACATCGCAAAGACACAACCGAAAAAAGAAATCAAAACAATGGGAAGTATGAAAGCTAACACGGCACAGGACAATGGAGTTAAGGACTACTACTCCTATGAGGAAGCATCGAAGTTTACCAAGGAAGACTTCGACAAAAACCCGGCACTGTATGCCGCAGTAACAAAGTCTATGACAAAGTGGTAATCATACTTCCTCCCAAATGAAAGGAAGGAATTATTATGTCCGTACAGCATTTTATTCAGACTATTTGGTCTAAGAAGATTCAGGATGACCTGGAAGAGAAGTGCAAGCTGGTGCAGGATTGCACCCGCGATTATGAGGGCGATTGCAAGTATGCAAAGACCGTTAAGATCCTTGCCGTTGGCGATCCCACTATCATCAACTACACCGGCAGAAATCCTCTGACCTATGAGGAAATGACCGATGACAGCCAGGATTTGGTTATCGATGTGCAGAAGGCTTTCCGTTTCCGCGTGAACGATGTGGACAAGGCACAGTCTGTACCCGGTCTGCCCGAGAAGTATCAGCAGAAGTCTATGCGAAAGCTGGCTTTGGCGCGTGAGAAGTTCATCGGCGCACTGGTCGCAGGTAAGGCACAGTCTTCCTTGGACGAGGAAGATGCAACCGAAGTTTTCAAACCCGGTGCAACTAACACCATCACCGCAGAGGGCAACACCCGTGCTGACATCAAGAATGCAATCGATGAGGCTATGATTACTCTGCGTGAGAATAACTTTGACGATTCCGGCATTATCGAAATCGACCCCCGTACCTACAAGACTTTCAAGGATGAGTTGATCGAACTGAAGACCGCCAATGACGAGCTGATTAAGCGCGGCGTTATCGGTCAGTATGACAGCTACGAAGTCAAGCAGACTAACAATGTCTACCGTGACGAGAACTTTGTGTACTGCATCGTGCGCTCCAACAAAGCTATCGCTTTTGCCGGTCAGATCAACGAAGTGGAAGCAGGCCGTATGGAAAACTACTTCTCCGACTATGTTCGTGGTTTGGACACCTACGGCGCAAAGATCATTTCCCAGGACGAAATTGTCTGCGTAAAGATTCCCTTGAAATAAGGGAACCAGGGAGAGGGGGCATAGTTCCCCCTCTCTTTTCAAACTGAAAGGAGAAAATATGAAACACGAATTATTTGTTGAGCAACCAGTACTCGATCTTAAAGAGGGAATCAAAGTCACCGCAGAAACGGAGATTTCATATAAAAGCGCAAAAGTGGAGCAGGTTCTTAAAAACCTTGTGTTGGAAACTGTACTTGAAGATTCCGGCAGCAACGGCACAAATTCATACAAGAGCCATAGCCAACTGTATATCACCTTGAATCCTGGCGATATTCTCCTGTTTGATGAGCAGAGAGGGTACTATATGCCAACTTACCCGGTTACATCCATCGATGATGCTATCAGCGACATTTCCTCGTTGAGTGATGTGCCTCGGTTCATTGACCGCGAATAAGGGCGAAACTGCCTACAAGATAGGACTGCAAAGCGCATAGCTTTACGCCCTTAAATGGGGAAGGGCAACACCTTCCCCTCTTTTTTTGAGCATAGAGAAGATTCTATGCTGACAAAAGGAAAGGAGAGGATAATGTGTTTACTTTGAATGAGGATTTATCCATCTATGCAACAAGAGGCGATATTGTTTTCTTCTCTGTGAGTGCAGAGGACAAAATAACCAAGAAAAACCATAAGTTCCAACCGGGCGATGTGGTGAGAATCAAGGTCTACGGCAAGAAAGATGCTGAAGATGTGGTATTGCAGAGGGATTTCCCGGTTATGGAGATTTCGGAAACCGCTGATATATTCCTGACCAAGGAAGATATGAAGATCGGCGAGGTTATCAGCAAGCATAAAGACTACTGGTACGAGGTTATTCTGAATGACGATACCCTACCGCAGACCATTATCGGCTATGACGAGGACGGTGCAAAACTGTTCCGACTGTTCCCGGAAGGTGACGATATTCCCGAATGGACACCTGCGCCCAAGGACATCCCTGTGGTGGACGATCAGTTAGACCCCACATCTACCAGACCTGTGCAGAATCAGGCGGTTGCAAGGGCGTTCGCACGGCTTGAGGACGGCTACAAGAGGACAAACGCAGCGGTAGCGGAATTGCACATAACACCGCAGATGTTTGGCGCCATCGGTGACGGCGTTGCAGATGATACGGAAAGCTTACAGGCAGCACTGGATACAAAGAACAAGATGTATATTCCTAACGGTGTTTACAAGGTCACTGCACCGCTGACTGCATACAACTCCATTGTGTGCGATAAGGATGCCTACATAGAGTTCTATCCCGGCGGCCCGGCAAAAACCTGCATCAAAATCAGCGGCAGTTTAAATAGACTTGCTGATAACATCGCCTGTAATGTTGACGAAAATACTATGGCTGTAGCAGTAGAAGGTCTGAAAACGGGAGATTTTGTATATATCTCCAATGACGAGTTGGCAGCGCCTACCTGCCGTGCCTTTGACACCAAGCGAGATATTCTACAAATTCAAGAAGTTGGCAATGAGAAGATCACTTTTGTATCTCCCCCGGAGTATAGCTACGATATTGCAAACATCGACAGGATAAACACAGTTGACAACATTGTAGTTGATGGCGTAAAGATCCGCTGCATCGGCAAATACAGCGATACATCCGGCATTGCTCTGGAATATGCTAAAAACGCTACGGTTAAGAATTGCCATATTGCAGGATTCGACTACGCACAAATCAACATCAATTTCTCCGTGTTTTGTGATGTCCATTCCAATCTGTGCGAAGTGGATTATGCAGAAGAACTACAGTACGGCATTGTTGTTCATTCTTCCGCAAACATTACGGTGTGTGGCAATAAGGCAAACAGCCGCAGAACTGCAATTGATGTAACAAGGTTGAGCAACAAGGTAACTGTCACAGGCAACACAGTAGTAGGCAGTATCAACACACATTCCTGCACCAACACTAACATTACAAATAACACCATAAATGACGGTATGATCCTTATTCGTGGCAAGAACACGCTTGTGTCCGGCAACAGCGTGCGGTGCTACAAACAGTACTGTGTGGATATTGAGGAAATGGGTATTGAAGGCGGTCACATAATTTCCAATAACATTTTCAAGGGTTATTGCTCTATGAAGTGTTATTTGAGCAATATCTCGATCACAGGGAATCACTTTGTTGTTGAGAAAGTTTTGCCGTATGGTGACGGTGCTTATGAGAGCGTGATACGGTTTATGACTGCCGGTACACCTGTTAAAACGGAAGGTGCTGTTATTTCCGGCAACACTTTTGATGCTGTTGGCATTACTCCGAAATACTGCATAGAAGCAAATCTCAATATGAGAACAATCTATAATCTCGTTATCCAGGACAATGTTATTCGTGGTTTTCAGACCGGACTTTATTTGCCGCAGATGTCTTCTGATGTTGGAGAAAACCTGCTTGTTAAAAACAATTTAATTACCGTAACTGATTCCGGCATTGTATTTAGATTGGTTAATAACACACAGGTAGTTGGCAACACCGTTATCGGCACGGAAAAAGGAAATGCCGGTATTGTCCGTCACGATATCGGAAGCGGTGACACCGTTGGCTTGATTATCCGGGATAACTTTGTCAAAAACTTTGCATACGGCGTCCGTATCAATGGCGGCGCCAATATGAATAAAGCGGTCTATATGGACAACATCTATCAGGACTGCGACACAAACAGCACAGGCGTTAGCGGAAACACTTTCCGTGTTGGTAACGAAATTTTTGCGGTATCGCCCAACGGTACAGTCTATTATCTGAAGGTTAGCGACGATGGTGTGCTTACCCCCACATCCCAAGGCTACACGAATTAAGGAAGGAGCGATCATATGAGCCTTATTGGAAAAGCAACTGCCGGGAAGGGGTTGCGAGGAAAAATTAACGGTCTTGAAACGATCAGAGGCTACAGCGCCTATGAGATCGCCCTGATCTGCGGCTTTGAAGGCACAGAGGAAGAGTGGCTTGCTTCTTTGAAGGGCGAACAGGGCAAGCCGGGTTATACGCCTGTGCGAGGGGTTGACTATTGGACGGAGGCTGATATTGCTGCGATAAAGTCCTATGTTGACAGCCTTGCATCCGGCACTATTCTCCCGGCAACGATAGAGGGGTGAGGTGGTAAGAATGAATATTATAGTTGATTTAGAGGCTGGCACCATCAAAGACGGCACAGAGGTAGTTTTCCGTTCCCCTGTTGATTGCTCCCAGGTCACAGGTTTGAAAGTGTATCACGATAACGGCATAGTTGACGAATTTATGTTTGCCGATGCACACGGCAACAATGTGGGCGATATTGACCATCTGTTTGCTGAGAATGTGGCGGTCAAGGTGATTCTTGATGTCACCACAGGAATGGCATTTGTCCAGAACGCAGACACCAACGCCTATTTGGAGGGCAGATTTGACCAACTGGCTGATTCCATCGTCAACGAAGCAAGCGGAAGCATTATCACCCTAAAGGATTCTTCCAATCGTGAACTGCAAGGGTTGAAGCTAAAGGGCAAGAATTTGCTTCGTCCAAGCGATTTGACCTATTTGACAACCAACGGAGCGCTCACGGAAGAAAAAACAGATACAGGTTTAATACTGACCAATACCAGAGATACTAAGGACTTCCGTCTTTATAGATGGCTTCCTATTTCCGCTTTGGATGGAAAGACGATAACTTTTTCCGCAAAAGTAAAAAGAGCGGACGGAGCATCTTCCGATATGTTATTTGGCTACGGAAGTGCAGATGGGGCAATTCGAAATAGCTATAGTGGCAATTCCCTTCGTGACAAAAATGACATCGTATTTACCTATAAAGTGGACAGCACATTAGAATTAGCAAAAGATTGTGAATACCTTATTTTTTGGTTTTATGCTCAAAGCGGCACGGTAGAATTTTACGATATTCAAATTGAAATCGGATCTACCGCAACACCATATGTACCCTATTTCAGCGGTGAGGGTGTGACAGTAAAGGTGATGGGTAAAAACATACTGAACTTTGACGAAGCTTTGAACGCAAACTGTACAAAAGATGGGGATATTTACACCATTGTCAATAATGGCAATGGTAGGAGATTTGGCAATACAATCAAAGTGTTTATTCCCGCTGGTTCTAAATTGCGTATCAATTGTGAAATAGTGGAAACCAATACCACCACCTCTGGCCTTCCACTACAATATTCCGTGAAATATGAAGATGGCGGTAGCGCAGAGATATATTACACCAATCATAACTCCGTTTGGATACCCACTAAAACTGTGATAGGCTTACAACCTTATATAGATTTCAGAGATGAAAACGGCTATACAAAGATAAGAAACTCCCAATTGGAATTTGGCGAGGTTGTAACCGCCTATGAGCCTTATATCGAACCGCAAACCCTTGTGGTGTCCGTTCCTGACGGTTTGTCGGCAGGTGAACAGTTTGAGGTGGATGACTTCGCCCAACTGCACACCTACAAGCCGAACACCACCATCACCAATGATGTGGGTGCAATTATGGAAGTTGAGTATGTGGCTGACACCAAAGCCTATATCGACAACAAATTTACCGAATTGCAGAATGCTATTCTTGCAAGCGGTGCAAATGTATAAGGAGTGATTGCTATGTTTAGTTTTCGTGAGTTTTTGAAAAAGGGTTTCCTTTCTGCCGTGGGTAATATGGCTGACTACCAGATTATCCTTAACGCAAGTGGCTACTACGAAAAGGGTGTGCTGACCGAGGAAGATTTGGCTGAAATCAGTGCGAAGATTGAAGCACAGTACCACACCGAGGAAGAAAATATGTAAAGCAAAGCACCATCCTTCGGGGTGGTGCTTCTCTGTTTAAGGGGTGATTATATGACATTAGAAGAAATGGACAAAAAGGTGCTTGCATTGATCGAGGAATTGAATCCCGAAAGCGAGTTACTTACGGACGATCCCGATATTGCTGCAAAGAAACGGTATGTCACCAATCAGAAAATGTTTGAACTGGCACGAATGAAGAAGATCCCCAAGTATATTGAAAAGGGTGTTCGTGCCGGTGAGGTGGTCGGCTTTGACGAACTGGAAAAAGTGTGCGGCTATGAGATTTACCAAATCAATATGGTTGCCGGTGTGAAATATACGCCCAAGGGTGACGGCACTGTCCTGAAGTTTTTGGAAGACGGTACGGCTGAAATTGATGTCTATGTCTATCCCGAGAGAATCACGGAGAATACCAAGGGCAAGGCGTATGAGTTTGAATTAAGTCCTGATGCACTTGAGATTATGCCGTATGGTATTGCCGCTGATCTCCTTATGAGCGATGTGTCTGCACAGTATGGCTCTGTCTATACCAGGCAGTATGAAACTATGCTTGCAAGGCTTGACCCGAGATACCAAATGGCTTCTATCTACATTGAAGGCGGTGTCGATTTATGAGTGTGGAAACAGGTGATATCTTCACCCGAATCTACGGTGATTTTCGTGGTGTTGACTTTCGTGGTGAGGAAATCAACATTGTAAGAAGTCCTGACAGCCTGAATGTATGGAAGGACTATAAAAAGACCGAAAGCATACGGACACGGCCAGGGTTAAAACTGGACACAGCGTTTACCGATACTGTCTACGGTGTGTTCTTTTTCAAGGGCAAAATGATCGTCCATTGCGGTACGAAGCTGTACGAAAACGGCAAAGTCCTGTACTCCGATGTGAACAGGATCACAAGCGATGCCTTTATCTATGAGAATGTGTGGTATTTCAAGGACGGCAAGCACTACCTTATGTATGACGGTGAAGAGATCAAAGATGTGGAAGGCTATGTGCCGACTACCTCTATCGGCAGAAGACCGTCCGGCGGCGGCACGATTTACGAAGATGTGAATATGCTCACCGGCAGGAGAATCAACACCTTTTTGGCAGACGGAGAAAGTTTTGATTTTGTCCTTGATTCAAAAGACCTGGACACAGACTTTAAGCCTATTGTAAGGGTGGACGATAAGGAAGTAACCGGGTTTACGGTGGATTATGCGGAAGGCAAGATCAGCTTCACCAAAGCACCGGACAAACCCTTGACGGACGGACGGGATAATGTTTCTGTTGAGTTCCGAAAGACGATCCCGAAATACAAAGAGAATATTCTCAACGCTACTCTGTTGCAAGTCTTTGACAACAGAGTATTTTTCAGCGGCAACCCGGACTACCCCAACTATGTATGGCACTGCAGCTTAAATGACCCGTCCTACTGCAGCGACCTGGACTACTACCAGGAAGGAATGGACAGGGCAAAGGTAAAGGGTATGGTTGCCGGCAATAACGCCCTGTGGGTGTTCAGAGAGCCTTCTGAAGCCAATACGAATGTGTTTTACCACACGCCCACAATAGACGAGGAATACGGCAAGGTTTACCCCTCTGTACATTCCAGTGTTTCTATCGGTTGTGTGGGAAAGGCGATCAACTTCAACGATGATATTATCTTCTTCTCCGCAAGAGGAATGGAAGGCATTTCCGGCGATGTGACCACGGAGCAGGTGGCAGCACACAGGAGTTCTTTGGTGGACAGAAAGATGCTCTCCGAGCCTTCTTATAAGGAAATGTGCCTTGCCGAGTGGGAAGGCTATTTGCTTGTGTTTATCGGGAACAAGGTCTACTTGGCAGATTCAAGAGCAATGTTCACCAATGAGAATCACGCAGAGTATGAGTGGTTCTATTGGGAACTGGAAAAGGAGATCACCTGCGCCAAGGTAAATGACGGTGTTCTCTATTTGGGTACGAAAGACGGCGTTTATACCCTGACGGACACGGAAGCCAATATGGAAAGCTATTGGGTGACACCGAAGGACAAGTTTTCCGCTCCCAATAAACTGAAGACAACCAACAAAAGAGGCTGTGTCGCAGAAGCAACCGGGGATATTACGGTTTATGCAAAACTGGAAGATACAGGCTTTGAGGAAATCGGCACATACGAAAATGTGACCGATTATTTTGTGAGCAGGATCAAGCGAAAGAAATTCAAGGATATTCAGCTAAAGTTCTATTCCAAGACGAGATTCAGCTTGGAAACTGTTACACTTGAGTGTTTTATCGGCGGCTATATAAAGAGGTGAGGATATGGCAAGTAATGTTTGGGAAACGATGAGCAATGCCGGTGCAAAAGCCGCAAATTCGGCAAAAATCACAACCGAAGACAAACGACTGACGGAAGTTAAAAACGACGAGAAGGCAGCCTTGTCCGAGAACGAGAAAACCTATAACGGTATGATAAATTCTGCGGATAAGTATTATAACGATCAAATAAAGGCTTCCGAGGATTGGGAGAAGAAACAAACCAAACTCCAGCAGGATCGGACGGATTTTACCATTGATAAGATCGAGCAGGAGAAGGCGCAGTCGCAAAAGGACTATATCAAGGAGCAGTCCGGCGCTTATGTTGACTGGCAGAAGCAGAGCAATCAGTATGGCACAAATGCTGAACAGATGGCGGCAAGCGGTTTAGCTAACTCCGGCTTCAGTGAGAGTTCGCAGGTCAGTATGTACAACGCATACCAAAACCGTGTTGCCGTTGCCCGGGAAGCGAATGTTATTGCGATGCAAAACTTTGACAATGCCATTACCGAGGCACAACTGCAAAACAGCAGCGCATTGGCAGAGATCGCATACAAGGCGCAGCAGGAGCAGCTTACACTGAATATGCAAAGATTCCAGTATCGGAACACCCTCCTGTTGGAAATGATGAAATCGAAACGGGAAATCGATCAGATGTACCACAACCGCTATCAGAATGTGCTTTCCCAGATCAATCAGGAAAAGGCACTTGCCGAACAAATCAGACAGTTCAACGAAAAAATGGCGTTTGAAAGAGAACAGTTTAATTGGGAAAAGGCGAAGGCGGCGAAATCTGCCGGTGTCGGTAGAGGTGCAACAAGTGGCTCCGTAAGAGGTACAAGCAAAGTAGCTTCCGTTGGTAGTGGAACAGCGGCCGCAGCAAAAGCAGGAGCAGAAACCGCAAAGAATAACGCTGCCGCAAGAGAAAAAGAAGAAAAAGAAAATGTAGCAATGAAAAGTCTTACCAAGGCAGGTTTCGCAGGAAGAAGCGCTGCCACAGTTGATAAAGCAGTGCAAGCTGGCATTCTTAAAGAAACTACCGACAAGAACGGCAATGTGGTGTTCAAGCGAACCGATATGAATTCAGTCACAGTTGCCTCAAAAAACCCGTTAATTAAGATGTATAACAGTGTGTTGCTGAAGGGTCTTGAAAAACAGTAGGGGGTGATCCTATGGGATTTATGGACGAGTACAATAAACTCAAGAAGAAACGAGAAGAGGAAGCCTCTTCCGGCTCTTTTATGGACGAATACAACAAATTAAAAGCAAATAGACCACAATCAGGCGAAGTTGTAATGTCCCAAACCCCTACCTCTGCCACGAAAAATAACGAGCGGACTTGGTTTTCAAAGGGTGCGTTTGACGATGGCTACCAGTTTGGTGACATCACAAAGACCATTCTTGGCACTGCCGGAGATGTCGGTTTGAATATGGTAAAAGGCGGTGGCAGGCTTGTCGAGGGTATTACTGATCTTTTAGGTTACGGAGCAGCCGGTATCGGTGACTTGTTTGGTGCTGACGATTGGGCAGACAACTTCCGGGAAAGTTTAGAAGACAGTTGGGTCGATGAGTTAGCACAACCTGCTGACGATTTTCTTGACCGGTATTCTGTCATTGGCGAAAAAGGCGACTCCGTTGCGGAAGGTGTAGGACAGGTCGCAACGATCCTGTTGTCAGGAAACCTTGGTGCAATCGGAAAGCTTGGAGCTGTTGGGCAAACGGCACTTACCACAGGCACTATGTTTGCAAGCGGTGTCGGCTCGGGTATCAGTGAGGCTCGTCAGCTTGGTGCGGAAGGTTGGGATGCACTGAAGCACGGCTTAAATTCCGGCGCTGCCGATGCTGTTTCTGAACTGATCTTCGGCGGCTTGGGTAAAGGTGTAAAAGCACTTGGTTTAAGTAAAGGCTTGTCCAGTGCTGATGATTTGGTCGCAAAGGCACTGTCCAGCAAGTTCAAGGGTCAAATGGCTAAAAATGTAGTCGAGTGGGGCGTTAAGAGCGGTGCAGAGGGTCTTGAAGAAGTCATTGCCGGTCTTGCACAGGCATACAGTAAGTCCAATTTGACAGACGAGGATTTTCTGGAAACCCTGAAAGACGAAAACCTGTTCGAGCAGTTTATGGTGGGCGCTTTGTCAAGCGGCATTGCCCAAGCACCCGGAAAAGGCGGCGTAATCAACGCAACCAAGAGCGGACAGGACTTTATTACCGGCTTTACTCAAAACGAGCAATCTGTTGTCGATGCGGAATTTGAAAACCGCCTTTCCGAAATGGCGAACGGCGGCAAAGACCTTTCCCAAAGAGAAAAGAATAAAATCTATGATTCTGTTGTCGAGGATCTTCAAAAAGGCTATATCACCACAGACACGATAGAGCGTGTTTTGGGCGGCGATTCCTACAAGGGGTATCAGTCGTTGGTGGACGAGGAAGCTTCGCTTAAAGAGGAACTGGAAGCCTTGGAGAATATGCCCCGGGAACAGATTACGGTCAAACAGGGCGAACGGCTTGCGGAGATCAGAAACCGCCTGGGTGAGATCGACACAAAGGCCGCAAAAGCCAATCTTTTCTCCGAGGTTGACAAGCTGACCGCAAACGATACATTCCTGCGCGAAAGCTACAACGAGAGAGCAAGACGCGGACAGGCATTTGAAGCCGATGTTACCAAGTACGATGCCAAGCAGCAGACAACGATCCAAAAGGCGATTGACAGCGGAATCTTAAATAACACAAGAAGAACACACGAATTTGTGGATATGGTTGCCAAAATATCCGCAGATAAGGGTGTTCTTTTTGATTTTACAACCAACGAGAAATTGAAGGATTCCGGCTTCGCCATTGACGGAAAGCAGGTAAACGGCTTTGTTACCAAAGACGGTGTAACGGTCAATATGGATTCTGCCAAGTATGTAAACTCTGTTGTGGGTCACGAAATCACCCACATTCTTGAGGGTACGGAACTGTACAACGAGTTAAAGTCTGTTATCACCGAGTATGCCAAGAGCAAGGGTGACTATCAGGGCAGATATGATACCTTAACGGAACTGTATAAAAATGTCAAAGATGCGGACATCGATGCAGAATTGACCGCTGATTTGGTGGGTGACTACCTGTTTACGGACGAAGATTTTATCCACAGTCTGTCCACGAAGCACAGAAATGTGTTCCAGAAGATTTACGATGAAATCAAGTATCTGTACAAGGTGGCAACCGCAGGATCTAAAGAAGCAAAGGAACTGGAAAAGGTCAAGAGAGCCTTTGACAAGGCATACCGGGAGGGCGGCAAGGCACAAAAAAACACCACTGAAACGAGTGGTGTTAAGTACAAACTTAGCGACCTTAACATTGATCGGGTAAATATTGACTATTCAGATACTACAAGAGCCAACGAAGCGGTTACTGTGAAGGTTGCTGATTTGGTGGATCGTGGCAAGGTTGTGCCCTTGTCTGACGAAAGTATATCAAAATACAAAGAAAGTACAGACTGGTCAAAGTACGACGAGGTAAGACAGCTTTTAAGAGATGTGTTAGAACCCAATAGGGGTATCTCGGTTGTGTTTGAACACGGCGATCAGGGTGCGGTTGCGTACTTGACATCGAAAGGTATTGACCACTCTGTTGGTGGGCCGGCAAGTCCTAAAAAGGCGGCTGCGTTTGAGAAGTTCAGCTTGCTTGTTAAAAATGCTGAATATGTTTATAGTTCCAACAATAACGAACACAGCAATGCCAATAAGAACATTGACGGTGACATTATGTGGGACACTTTTGTTGCTGTTGGAACGATCAACGGTGAGCCGTACCCGGTCACATTTAAGATTCGTTCGATTGATTCAGATGTAAGAAGCCAAATCTATGAAATGGCAACAAAAAACGAGACCGGCTTCTCCCGCGAGGACGGTACGCAGGAGAAACCTGCCAACGCACACTCGAGTTACGGAACTTCACCAGTCTCTGCCGAGAATGTAGCACAAAATGGCGAAGATGTCAATATCAAATTTTCTGTGTCCGATTCTGACGGAAAGAAACTGACCCAGGAACAGCAGGACTATTTCAAGGATTCCAAGGTGCGTGACGAAAACGGCAATCTGAAGGTTATGTACCACGGGTCGCAGGCATCGTTTACCGAGTTTGACCGCAAGAAGGCAAAGGCAAGCGGTTACTACGGAAAAGGATTCTATTTCACGGATAGCGATTCTCACGCCAAGCAGTATGGCAATACCTATGAAGTGTATTTGAATATTACCAATCCCTTGCAAGATGGCACAAGTGACATAACCAAAGATCAGTTACGGAACTTTGTAGAAGCTATTGCAGCGGATGAAGATTACGGTCTTGATAACTACGGTTATGGCGCAACGGTTGATAGTGTAACGGATTCTGTTTACGGAAAGAGCGACTTTGCAATGCTTATGGACATCAACGCCTCTTGCGTTGGTAATATGGTTGAAGCAATCGAACTTTTCAACAAGGTAAACGGAACTGATTACAACGGCATTATCGCACCTACGGAAACGGTTGCTTTCTATGCGAACCAAATCAAGAGAGTGGACAACGCAAAGCCTACCCCTTCCCCGGATATTCGTTATTCTTTGAATGACAGCGACGGTAAACAACTTACCAAAGAACAGGCAAAATACTTCCAAGATTCCAAAATGCGTGACGAAAACGGAAGCTTGAAAGTAATGTACCACGGATCACAAAATGCCGGATTCCATACCTTTGACCCAGCACATTCGGACGATGGTATCAGCCTGTTCTTTGTTGATCGCAACGATGTTGCCGCATCTTATAGCGGCACAAGCGAAACCTATGAAGCAAGAACAATCCGTTCTGCGGAGGATATGAACAATTTCCTTGCGGAGATCGGGTATGACGAAGATTACAGTGTTACCGAAAAGGACGGCAAGTTTGAACTTCTGTATGAGGGAGAGAGAGTTGCCGGCAGCGATACCGCACAGGGTATTTATAAAGAGTTCTGTTGGTATGAAGGTGTTGGCGAAGGTGATGCCAATTACAAGGTTTATCTGAATCTTAAAAATCCGCTTGTGGTGGATGCAAAGGGCAGACCCTGGAACAAGATCGATGCGGAATTTTCTCAAGAGGTTTATGACAGGTATCAGTCCTTGACCACAGAGGAAAAGGCTGCACTTACCGACCTTGCTGAATGGGAAGATTTCCGTATTTTCAACAGCGAGATTCAAGAGGCCAGGGGCAATGAATTGGCAAGTGCCTATGAAAAGATGGGCGAAGATGTCAATATCTACGATCTGTTCAGTGTTGCAGCCGACAATTTCAGCGAAGAATCTATGCGTGAAAACGCAAGAAACTATCTGAAAACCCGTGACTACGCCCAAAGAGCCAAGGAACAGGGATATGACGGCGTTATCCTGAAGAATGTTGTAGACAACGGCGGCTATTCCAACGGTGATGAAGGTGCTTCCACGGTTGCCATTGCCTTTGATTCCAATCAGGTCAAGAGTGTGGCAAATGAGAAGCCTACCGGCGATCCTGATATTCGGTATTCTTTGACGGAGTACACGGAAGAAGAAAAGAAGGCACACAACAAGGCTGTTGTTGACCATTTTGGGCGAACATATAAGTGGGCAGAAACCGGTTATGTTTTGCTTGATGGCACAAGGCTTGACCTGTCCGGTAAGCACGAAGGAGCGCCCGGCGGCTATCGCACAGTAGATCATCGGGACATTGTCGCTGCTTTGGGTGATGACTACGGCGATGATACCTACAGCGGCTCTCTTGTTCAGTTTATGAGTGAGGGCAATATCCGTATCAGTCCAGAAAGTAACGGCATTAACCTGTCCGTAAAGCCTAACAAGGCACAGGAAATGGCACTGTCCAACTTTGTGTCTAATGCCCGTGGAGAAGTTATGTTGGATATTGACGATTCCAACGGCTACACCGTTGTAAGTGTTGAATATCCCAGAGGCACACACGCTAACAAAGTGCTGAACGATATACGGGAATGGTTTGACAACGGAACAGAACCGAAAGTGTCCAGTCTTTCTTCTTTCCGTTCCCTGTCCGCAGAGGGCGAAAAGCCGAAAAGGTACGGCACATACAATGTGTACGGCAAGGATCTGCAGTATGCTCCTGTTCAGGAAACCGCGGAAACGGAACAAAATGTACCGCAGGATGTTGCGCCTGTTATGGAAGACTTTGCCCCGGAAGCAGCAGATATGTTCCCGGACAACCTTTCTCCCGTCCAGGACGAACTGGAAGGCTTGTATGAAGAGCAGCACTGGCTCTATCAAGAGTTGGAAAACGCTATTGATAACGGCACGGCAGACGATGTGGACAGGCTTGCAGTGGAGTATGATGCGCTTTCTGCGAGAATCCGCGAACTGGAAGCGCAGGATAACGAGCGTGTAAATGCGATTGACGATAACGATGTGCCTCTTGAAACGGAAGTGCCTTACTATGGGGAAAGTCAAGACAAATCTGTGAGCGATCCCTTTGAGAATCGGGACTGGTACGATGTCAAACATCTGACCTCTATTATGGAGGAAAGACCCGAGTTAAAGCAGTTCTTCCAGGAGGAAGCCGGCAATATGCTGTGGGATTTGTCCGATTCCGTCAAGGGTGAAAGATTCTGGAATGACCAGGTGTGCTATGAATCCGGCGGTGAAAAGGGCATTACCGGCACAAAACGAATGACCTCTGATGACATTGCGGAAATGCTGGATTCCTGGCATTTGACTTATGAATCCATCGAAAGCGGCTTGAAGTCCATTATGGACGGCAACGCCAAGACCGCAGTGCCGAAGAAGATCGAGTTTATGATTAACCGGCGGTTGCTGCACGGCTACAAGGATTTCCATACCGGCAAGCAAGTGCCTCCGAATCAAGGCTATATTGATGCGCTGTATGAATCGCAGGTAAATACGCAGGCCAAGGAATCCTTTGATAGCTTTATGGAAACGGCAGATCAGTATGCGCCTGTGGTTGCTCCTGTGAAATCTACCGAAAAGGCATACGAAGCGATCAAGCCGAAGAAAGAGGCGCAACCGAGGATGGCAAGAGCGACCCCGGCAGAAAAGGCAAGTGCAACTGTGCTGACAGAAGCGCCGGGAACAGATGCGAAGAAGTCAAACTGGCGGTCTTCCTTCAATAACCTCATTCTTGACAAGGGCAAGATTTTTGAGGATTTGTCCTTGGCAACCGGCAATCGGGAATTGCAGGCAAGATGGAACTCTATCCGCAACGCAGAAAGCAAAGCACAGACACTTATTGGCGAAGGCAACGGAAATGTAAGTTCTCTTATTTCTATCCGCAACGAAATTGAGAGCGCAGGCAAAACAAAGCAATTCTATGACTATATGTACAATATGCTCAATGTCGATAGAATGACCCTGGAAGAACGGTACAAGGACACACCGAACAAGACTGTTTTCGGTGACGATGTTACAGCTGCCGTGTCCAGCAAAGCCGCTGCCGAGTTGGAAAAGGCAAACCCGGAATTTAAGCAGTACGCAAAAGAAGTGTATGACTATATGACACATCTGCGTGAAATGCTTGTTGACAGCGGTGTGATCTCTAACGAAACGGCAAAACTGTGGGCAGAAATGTACCCCCATTATGTGCCTATCCGCAGAGTTGGCGATGATGGTCTGAATATCAATGTTCCCCTTGATACCGGGAAAACAGGTGTAAATGCACCTGTTAAGAGGGCAACAGGCGGCAACAGAGATATTATGCCTTTGTTTGATACGATGGCGCAGCGGACGATCCAAACCTATAAGGCAATCGCAAAGAATCGCTTTGGTGTCGAGTTGAAAAACACCCTGGGTACAACGATCTCCGGCGAAGAGGTCACAATGGATGAGATCCTTGAGGGTGTGGACAGACACGAAGAATTGCTCCAAGAGGGCAAGGACGGCAACAAGCCTACATTTACCGTCTTTGAGAACGGCGAACGAGTGACCTTTGAGATCACCGACGAAATGTACGATGCAATGAAGCCTGCCGGTGATGTTCTGTCGAAAACCAGTAAGACACTGAACACGATCAGCAATATCCGCAGAGGTACACTGACGGAATATAACCCGTGGTTTATGCTGAAGAATGCCGTTAAGGATGTGCAGGATGTTATTATCAACTCCCAGCACCCAGCGAAAACCTATGCGGCGATTCCGAAGGCTATCCGGCAGATGAAGAACAAAGGACACTATTATGCCGAGTATTTGGCAAATGGCGGTGGACATTCTTCTTACTTTGAGAATCAGTCTACTTACTTTGACAGTCAGACCAACACATTCCAAGAAAAGAATGCAACTCTGGAAACTGCAAAGAAAGTAACGGGTCTTAATGCTATATCGAAGGCAAACGATATTATCGAAAGATTGCCCCGATTTGCAGAGTACATTGCAAGCCGTGAAGCCGGAAGAAGCATTGATGTTGCTATGCTGGATGCCGCAAGAGTTACAACCAACTTTGCTGCCGGCGGTGATCTGACCAAATTCCTTAACCGCAACGGCTTTACATTCTTAAATGCTTCCGTGCAAGGTGCAGTTCAACAGGTGCGGAACATAAGGGAAGCGAAGGCAAACGGTGTGAAGGGTGTTGTCGGTTTGGCTGCCAAGTATCTTGCTGCAGGCCTTCCGGCTCTCCTTCTGAATCACCTGATTTGGGATGATGACGAGGAATACGAAGAACTGTCCGATTATGTAAAAGAAAACTATTACATTGTCGGCAAGTACGGTGACGGTCAATTTGTCCGTATTCCCAAGGGTAGAATGGTGGCTGTTATCCAAAACGGATTTAAGCAGATGGAAAACCTTATCACAGGAAATGACGAAGCAGACTTTGGCAGATTCCTTGATTTGGCGCT
>JAEIGA010003812.1_pt1 | contig 23473 bp, 17 predicted proteins | sample 9270691 | NCBI WGS metagenome assembly JAEIGA01 (sample SAMN17057246, study PRJNA624740) | gut metagenome | biome: biome; isolation source: fecal sample | host: Bos grunniens | place: China: Xizang | collected 2019 | reverse complement strand
GACCGTGTCTCCGGGGCACAGTTGAATGTAGATATCATGAACGCAGGGTGCAGGATACCAGGCTTGTAAGCAAGCAACCACTCCCAAGGCGAACAATGCCTAAAGTACTCCTTGAGATCTAGCTTTGCAGCAGGGGCAACACCCACCGTTTCACTAGCTCTTTCGACATCCTTTAGGGAGTAGGGATAGGGATCCGTCACTCACTCTATTAGGCTGCTATCTGATCGTTAACGAGTAGAAAGCAGCTATAATCGTTTAACAGCGCTGGATCCTGCTTCTTTTCTTTCATGGTCAAAACGAGCATCATGATGGGTTGGAACCTATCAGAGTGAAAGCCTTTACATGCATCTTCCTTCGGGGAGAATTCGAATTAATAAGAATTTGATCTGTTTAACCGGCTGATAGGCAACTCCACTCCCTTTTGTATGCACGCAGGTAAGACTGATCGGAAAGACTGTCAGCTCCTTCTATCCATTTTATGGAAAGAGAATTTCTAATGAAACTCGCTACCTTAAGTCATGCCTTTACTCCAAGAGCTAACTCGTTGGGACTTGCATTCCTAAAAGAATATCCTATAGGACCGGTGCTCCATGCTAGACTATTCTCGTCCCATTGGTGGAGCATTAGCCTAACAAAAAGGAAAAAGAGGTCCCAAAACGGACTAACAAGTTGTCACATCACCATATTTTTGGATTGAATCCAGATTGACAAGTCGCCTAAGCCTTATAATTTCAACTGGACTTCCGAGTGACGTAAACGCTCCTCATGTTATCACTTTAGAGAAAATAAACCTGGTCTCGAGTTGAGCGAGGGTAGCATCTAGCCCCTCTGCAGTTTAGTTCGAATACAAAATGTTTGGGCTTTGAGATCCCTAACAAGAAATCGAAAAGTACAAGTCCCCTAAAACTATATTTGATATGATGAGGTCGGAGCCTGTTTCTGCCAGTCCAGAGTAGGGAAATGCTTAACTTAATCCCACATAGAAAGAAACAGTAGAAAGAGAAACAGTTGTGCTGGTACTTTGCCTTGCATCTAGTAAGGCTTGTTCATTTGCTAAACTGCCTGTTGCTGCCCCTATCGTTCCAGATGGCGCATTGCTAGTATTGTTATTCTGAACCCCTGGCTTAGTTTAACAAGATAAGTAACATGCTTGGTGCCTCATTCTTTTAACCGGATGAACTCACGAAAACAGCTGTTTCGGGCAAGTCAAGAAGATACATGTAGTTTGTGAATGAAGCCGAAACCTAAGCTGATAACGCTGAAGTTAGTGCCTGATCGCTTCAAAAGTATAAGTTGCCAACTAGTATAGATCCGAGCAGGGAATGGAGTGACTCAGCAAGGAGTGCAGAATACGGAATTGGATGGAACTGCACCTGGCTTCGGCTAGCTAAAGTGAAGTTCGTCCCTCTATATTGATAAAGAGTGGCCTAAGGTAAAATAGCTATATAAGATTAGCGCTTGAACAACATGACTTGGGTGCCTTATTCACCCACACAAATAGGCAGTTCATCCGGTCTGTCTCACGAAGGGCATGAAAGCGGGTCGACTACTAAGGAGATAGAGATAGAAAGATGTGGTCGGCCCTGCAGGGCGACCTTGCCTCCATTCCTAAAAGGTAGTTCTCCTCCCTTCAGGGATCGGTAATTAAGTTCCTACACTGCCATTTTTGAGCCGAGAGATCCTTTTGAAAGAACTAGAGCGCACAGTTACTAATTAGGCTTCGAGAAGAAGGGATTTCAACCTTTTAGTTGTAATGGCACACTTCTATACCTCACTACTTTGGAATCAGATGAGGTAAGGATATAGTTCCGAGGTTGGGATTCTCAAAACAATATGTTCTTTTCCCTTTTAAAATGAAAGAGTCGAGTATGCAAACTAGCAGGCTGAGCAGCTTAAGTCTTTCTCAACAGCCCTTGGGCAAGATCCGAACAATGGGTGCGCGCCTTGGCGGAAACTCTTTTTCTTCAAGTAGCTTTCCTCAATCTTTTGATCTTTTTCTTTCGATCCTTGACAAAGGATAGGGAGGACGAATTGCCCCCGGCTAATTGATGAAATAATAGAGAAGAGAACTACGCGCGACTTGATCCCTTAACATAAGAAAGGGTACGTAGGCAGCCAGGTCCAGTCAAATATCTGAACCCAAAACAGTTGGCTTTTCTTGGTAGTCACTCTTCCCGTTCAGAAACCGTCGAGTGGCGACAAGGATCCTTACCGAAGGGATCAGTTGTCTGATTAGTCAGATTTCTTATCGCTGAATGTCCTCGATGAAGAGAAGTCCGCCTCGAAGGCCAACCAGATCTTATTCGTTAGGCGTTGGTCGGGAGAGGGTTAATCTATTGAATGCCCATTGCTTCGGGGGGGTCCTAGGAACCGTTAAAGATAGGGGATAGGCATTCAAATCACTATCTTCAAATAGCGTATATAAGAGAAAGAGTGGCTCGTGCATCTTTTCTTCTTTTAGACAAGTCTAGTAGGCAAGGGAATTGTTATAGCAAGCATGGGCTAGCAAGCATGAGCGGGAATGAGCAATGACTTGAGTTTAGTTCGAGCGGGGGTAGCATTCCGGTCTTAAGCCGTCCTGCCCGGCCATATATCCTGTTTAGTCAGTTGCATATCGGTAAGCATGATTGTAGCAATACAAATAGGCGCGGTAGACGAAGGAGCTGTTTTCAACAAATCAATATATGGGTGCCTGGCTGATGAAATACATCCTCAGAATGCCCTTCGTGCCAAAAAGGTTAGTTCAAGGGAAATGCACGCACTTGTTGTCGTTTCAGATGCCATTAAAAAGCCTTTTTTTTCAAGCGTAGAGACTACATATGAGGAAGATGCGAATAGAGATGCTACAGTTCCTGTTTGTTGAAAAACAGAGCAAGAAAATAATTAAGAAGAATAAAATGGACAAGAGATTAAAGTGGTTCGGCTAAGAGCCTACATCCACTGTAAATTCTGCCGTGCTCTCTTCATTCTATTCATCAGCTTTATATAGAGTTACAAGCAAGAAAACGGCTGCGCTAACGCGCAACGATGGTCTACGATCCGAAGGCGCGCCCTTATTAATTATAATAATAGGAATTGCCTCTTTCTATATGCCTACTAGTTCGGAGCCGCTTCTGCAAGGAAACGAACGTACCCAAGCTCGGAGGGAGGTCGGTGTCTTGGCTCCCAAAAGAGACAGGATAGCGTCATCCCCCTACTATAAGCAAAGCAGGTAATCCCGATTGTCTTTCTTTTGAATATGTATTCCTTTCTAACTTCTTCTACTTATTAGGTTAGGAAGGGTGCTCCTGAAAGTCGATACCTTTGAGCTCGGACTCCAGCAAGAGTTCGAGCGTTGAAAGTATGCCCGAATGAGGATATGCAATAGAACAATGGAACCTGAAAGTTGGAACTGTTAGGCAAGCATTAACGATATCTTGTTTTTAGAATATCCTTTCCCTTCCGCTTTATTCTATTCCATTTCCATCTATCTCCACAAGATCATTTATACGTCTACAAAGCCCAATCGTCCTCAATCTCAAGTTCAGGATGACCACTCTTCACTCGTAGTTCACTACTTTAAGACAATGGCACTAGCATTGGAAACTACTTTGGCACCTGCCTTAGCTCCAACTTAGTCTTCGGCACCAGGGTTGGAGAATCAAATATACGACAAAAGAGATACGCTTCCGTGCGACCCTAACGGGTCCCTTTCTAGTTGAAGGGGAAAGCCTGTTCGTCGGCTAATCAATTGAAACAAAAGGAAACTAGCTGGGCTGGGGCTTAATTGATAAGGACCCGGAGGGGATCAACTGTTAAGGAGAGAACGGGGCGAAATACTTGCTATCCTCTTTTGGTAAGAGCTCCCTCTCTCCCTGCTTTCGACGCCTTGCTATTCTCTCATGATCTACGACCATCCTGAAGTTACGTCTTTCAGTACTGGGACTCAAGTAAAGTAGTTGAGATAAGCTGTTTGCTCTTTGTCAGGTGCCGTTAGTTAAGTTCCTTTTGTCCTATAGGTTCGCTCTAAAGGGTCAGTGGTTCAAGTCAATAAGCGAGGAGGCCCTTCTCTAATAGGGGGCAGAGAAGAGTAACTTGCGGTAGTTTCGGGAAGAGAGTAGGCAGTTCAGAGAAAGATTCCCCTTTTCGTACGCTCGGCAGGTCAGTTCGGTACTAGCGGATCAGAACGATAGGCCAGGTCAGCTGCGGCTTCCAGTACCGGGACAAAATTGGTTTGGAGATCAGAGAGAGGGTCCGAAGGAGTAGAGAAAAAGTCCCTCTTGTGCCGGTAGTAGGGAAAGCAGCTGAGATAGAGAGAGCAGTTCTCCCTTAAAGTCCTTTATGGATTTTGAGTCGGGAATAGAGCAGTGGCTTAGATCCCCTGATCGAGTAATGGGGTTTGTTTTACTCTCGTTCACGTTGATAGCCCGGGTTCAGTTCAAGCTGCTGCGAAAGAATTCGTCGAAGGGGTGGAACGAGCTTACCTTTTAGAGAAAGGGGAAAGGGCTTTTTTTATAGAAAGATAGAGAGCATTCGATAAGATTAAGCGGTACCTGATGAACCCACCAGTACTGGTCCCACCAACGCCGGGAAGGCCCCTGTTGTTATATTTATCGGTGGCCGATACGTCGATGGGATGCGTATTAGGACAGCATGATGATACGGCCTTAGAATAGAAGTAAGCCTTAAAGAGCGGGCTTTTTATTATCTGAGTAAGACTCTCCCCTTACCACTTACAACATAGGGGGCTATGAGTATAGAAACTCTTCGCTGGCGTGCCTTGCGCTTGTCTGGGCCACGCAGAGACTTAGACACTACATGCTAGCCTACCAAGTCTGGCTTTTGTCCAGGATGGACCCATTGAAGTATCTGTTCGAGAAGCCAGCACTATCAGGAAGGACTGCTCGATGGCAGCTGTTGTTATCAGAGTTCGACATCACTTATGTCACGCAGAAATCCATCAAGGGTCGAGCCCCTTAATTATTATTAGTAAGATAGGGCGAGAGAGGGGCTTTCTTAATCTTCGTCCATCTCCCCGTCGCTGTATAGGTACTGTCTTTCTAGCCTTCCTTCTTTGTCCACCACCCTTTCCGGATGAAAGGCCCGACAATCCATAATGACCTGGGCGCGTCGAACAAAATGCGGCCAATCAGCAACCGGCACCAATAATGATTCGGGGTCAACGGATGTAACTGAAGGCGAGACATTTACCGTAGGGTTCAGCTCTATCCCTATAATTTCTCTATTTCCCTGGTCCTTTCGAACCAGATATTTCAAAACCTGTTAGTGCACTACTTCCTTTTCTCTGTTTTGGAGAAGGGCTTAGTCATGTGCTCGTGTGTTCTTGTTATCAAGGATTGGCATCACCAGGTTGAGTCTCTCTCTTTGGCCTCAGAGTAGGATATTTCCATTTTAGCGTAGGATATGGGAGTAGTCTATTTCCGGATGTTTTGTGTTGGAAGCACCTGTTCGCAATGTAGAAGTCAAGGTTTTTATTCCATCAGACTCAGGAGGAAAGTATGAAAAGGCCGCAGTGCCCGATCTCGCATCTAGCAATGGGTCGAATCTTGAAGAGGAAGCCTTGGTTGAGCTGTCAGAGGTCCGGAAGAAGCATCCAATCGGAATTAGCTTACAGCAGTGACAGGCTAGGTGATTGATCCTTTGATTGAGTCCTCCCAAGGGTGACCATTAAGAAGAAATCTGAGCGATCAGACGTCCCTGGGTTCGGGTTCCGCTCCTTATCATTCATATTAAAGGCTGTTCTCTTATTCAATTTGCTGGGGAGGAAAAGGTTTGGTCTTCAGTCCGCCATTCCAAGGTAAATGCCTGGCTATTCAAGCTAGCGTGGTAACGAGACGGTGAGTGAAAGTGAATCGGTTAACGAGACTGAGGAAGATGCCTAGCTAGTTTTGAACCAGAGCAGGGAAGAAAAATAGCGAAATCGGAAGTGAAGCCCTCGATTAGCAAAGAGCTCCCCCAACGAGCTCTCTCCGCTCTATCCAATAGACTATTTGCTAAAGTTCAAAGGCCAGTTTGAAGAAGGTCCACCAGACATGCGAAGTAAGTGAAACTGCCGTTCCAAAGCCTTATAGATAGAGGTGCCTATAAGGAAGTGGAAATAAATAGGATAACCGGATTCCAGCTGTAGTTTATTGGCCATTAGGTCGGCGAAACTGTCCATGTAGCTAAAGTAAAGCCAATTGTTCGAGTTCGCGTTCTAGTTCGATTTTTGTAGACCGGATGGGACCTAACAAACTCTCTACGTTCGTACCTGCAGCTAACAAGTCAGAAGTGTCCCCTGAGTCCGAGTTAGCTGTTCTAGTTCTAGTTCAGGACAGTATGGGACCTCTTGCCTAGGGCTTTGGAAGCGAGCAACCAACCCGGCAGAAGTCGATCGGAAGTTTCCTGTTTGACAAAGGGGCGCGTTAGCGGCGTAAGAGTAAGTAAGTAAACAGATCAGGTGTAGCGGGCAAACACGGGTGTAGCGATAGAGCGGTTTACGATTCTATTCAAACAGGCTATTGCGCCTAAGTCAATCCCTCGTATTGGCGGGCTGTCTTATGACGGGAGACACGACAAGTAGGTGCGAAGCCTTTACTTTAAAAGCCCAAACAAGCTTTCTTCGTTCGCACCTGTTAGCCTCTGTTACAGAAGTGGCAGGATCCGTTGGTAGTTTGCTCTCTTGCTAGAGTAGGTATACGCGGATTCGGGTTGCCTAAGTAGAAGGCATGGAACTAGTGATTCCCTTGCAATCTTGTCTTCCTACTATAGAAGGATCAGCGCACGGATCAGGCTTTCTGACTCGCGGAAAGAGGCTAATGCTATGCCTAAAAGCATTGGATGAATGCCCGGGCCTTGAGATTACTTACTTTCTTGTAAGAGCAGGTTTATTTAAGCTTATAGGCAGTAGCTAAGCGCTAAGAAGCTATTGGCTATATGCTTAACACATGCAAGTCGGACTATGTTTTCGATCAATCTGGTTCACCTAGCTATGGCCCAATCTAATCATACGAAAACTAAGAGTGCTGGCTCAGAACAGAACCTGGTTCACCTCTCTAATTACGTATGTTAGTGTGTTGTTTCCTGCTCTTCTAGTAAAGAAAGGTGATCCTCCGCCCAATAGAGCAACGCCCGAGAGACGAGTTCTCCAGTGTGGACCGAAAGGGTCTCGCGAAGCCGGTCCCCGGATGGTTTAAGTCCTTCTCTAACTTGAAGAGCAGCAAACCAGACTTCCCACAGTAGGGGAGATACTGTTTTTTTTATCAAAAGAATTTTCCTAACTAAGAAAGCAAGTAGCTAGCCCCTCTTATTTCCTTTGCTTTTCAGCTTCATAATTGGGAATCAACTTCCTGTGCTCCTCCAAAAGCATACTCTATTTTTAGAATACTTACTATGATAAATAATAGAAAAAAAGCACTGGACTTGCTTAAGGCACAATCATACCTTTTCTCGGTGAGCAATGAAATTAGATTTATCGAGTGAAGTAGCTTACTATTGCTCTGCGTGCTAATGCCTATTTAGCAGTGCTCTTTGCTTTCTACTTCCCATTTCCTTCCTAGCTAGCTGTAGTTGACTGTATCAGGAATTTTCTCTTTAAGAGCAACTTCTTACTCTTTCTTTTCAATCGTAATATGTTTTCTTTGATACCTCTATCCTTTCTTATCCTAGATGAGTGACTCTAGAGTTTCGCCTTATAGTGAAGGGAGGCTTTCGTGCTTCACTGGATAGAAGGACCGACCAGGAGCGTCATCCAAATGACAACCTTTTCCTGAGCCTAGCTTCGAATCAACTCTTTTTGAATGGTAATGGGGCTTCTCTTAGATACCTTCTAGCAGGCGCCCCTCTCCCTCAGATTGAATAATGTGGAAAATTCGTTTTGGCTAGAACAAGAATTCTTTCTTCATTTTTGGCTCGTAGGTTACAAGGAGAAGGTCAAGCAACTTCTTCTATTTCTTAGAATCGGGCACGGTACCTCAAATAGACCATTGAGCGGATCCCCTGATTCTGGTTTAGTAGGTTCTTGACACTGAAAGTACATCTTTGGGAAGATCTAGACATCCATCAGTCAGGAATGTTGGGCACCTCGGCAAATCCACATATTTGGCAATGCTCTTTTCCTGGCTTTGCTACCGGACTTCTAGTTGCCCCGCGGAAGGGGACTTCTGCCCAGGTTTGGGCCTTTTCTTCTGCTATGTCCGGCTCTTTTTTATTGAAAGTGAAAGATTGTCTTTCCTTTCCAACGGTCTCGGGCCGGCTAGCTCAGATATAGCTTATTCGATCCAAGCCTTTTCTTACTAGATGGTAGTAGTTTCTCTAAGTGAGACTCGTACAAACTGCTTTGGCTTTGTGTTGATTGGGTCTTCCTCCTTTCTGCTGACGTTGACTCACGTTGACACACGGCAGCGAAACTGTCTCCTCTCCTAAGCTTCAGAGCCTCCGCTATCTTTCCTATTTGAACTTTTCTTTAGAGCTTCCCGGGCTCTAGGCTCCACAACGTGCACTCTTCCATCTTCAGCATACTTATTCCAAAGACACTGCACTCCAGGGACTTCCTTCATCCAACCAGTTACAACGAGCTTCTTCAAAGCAGTAACTCATCTCCTGGCTCGGGATCTGGTGGTAAGCCCTTCCCAGATCAATCAAAGAAAATAGACTAGCACCAGCCACGATCTTCTCCATGTTGTCCAAGCGGCAATCTTTCTTTTTTATTTGATTGATGGTTCGACTATCAATGTACATTCTCCAGGTGCCATCCTTCAACGATCTTAGTAATCCGGGTATAGCACAAGGGGCGTTAGCGGTAGTGAAGGGTCGAGCCTTTCTCTATCACGTGTCGCCTCTTTTCTTCATGCTCCGATGGGCTCATCCTAGAGCCTCCTCGCTTAGATTAGCTCTACTCTCGTCTAGGACTAAAGGCTTGGTGGGTAGTTCACTAGCGAAGCGGTAGGAGTTTTCATCACATGCTATAGGATGATCCGTAAGAACCAGCTTTTCACCCTCTCCTTTGGCTGTGATCCAAGATGAGATCAGTATGCTGAAGATAAGAATGGAGGTTTTCATCAATCCTTTCACAAGCCAAATCTTCCTTTCTCTCAACGTACAGGGACAAAAGCTCAAAGACCTGCAATATGCCGATCTCGTGCTAAGGTAGATCCCTTCATGGGATAGGGGATAGCGGTGGGATGGAAAGAAAACGGAACTAGCGCTTCAACTCCCAGGCACGAAGGACGATCTCTCAATCCGACGAGAGAAAAGGCCTAGCTTACTTGCAACGTTCAATTCCGAACGCGCCTTATAAAGCTAAAGCCCTAAATGGAAAGCGAGTCTTATTTTATGATAGTCAGAGATATAAATGCAGCGAATCGAGAAAGAGCTTATTAGCTTCAAATTCGAGGATATATCTTCTTATCCCAATAGTCATTATTGGCACATCTGTCCTTTGCGCTTCTCTATATCTATATGTATTTAGCCGAAATTGCGTATAGAAAGAGAAAGATCTTCGTCTTGCCTCTTTGGATTGAAGTGCGTGCGTTATGCTTCTGACCGAACCACTCTTTCTTTCACCAAAGATGCTCTTTTCAAAGAAAAAAAAGCGATTGTACTTTAGAAGAATCTGTAAATTTGAAGAGCATGCCGCAGACTAGTCATCTTTTTATTGTATTGGGTTTCAACCCCATTTGGCTCATATGCATCTCATCTTGTAGGATTCAACTAAACACTAAGGCGTGGAAATGTTACTCACCATGAGTATATCCAAGTAGAGAAAGGGCGAGATGTTGGGCTCAATCAAATCTCACTGTTTGAAGCAAAAGTAGCCTGTGGTAATGGGGAGCAGACACTCAGTCGGGATGTGTACCGGTTAGGCCATCGTTTTGACTTTTTCCGCATGCTTTCGTGTTACTTCACGACAATTGGATTCTACGTCAGTGCCGTGGTAAGCACCTTTTTCACACAAGACGAGCTACTGGAAATTATTGGTAACATTCTTTGGTTGGACGGATCAGTTATCAACTATGCTATGACTGCCCTCAACCTACTGCTGATTATGCACACATATTCAAAGAATGCAGAAATTTATTGACATGTAACACGAACGCCATTAAGGACGAAAGGAAAATGACCCAAATGAGAAAGAGGACAAATGTCAGAACTCGGAAGCAGTGCAAAATAATTTGAAGTGCAGCATATATTAATAGTAAGATAAGTAGATCAACCATTCGCTTACTAGGCAAAAGGGCCATGATTCCCCCCCTGGCTTGATTCCCAGCATAGAGGTGTAAGCAGCAGCAAATGAAATAAAGGAATAAGAAGTTAGTTGACATCATCCCATCCCTTAAGCTACTGATTCTTTAAACTAAACTGCAGCTTCCACGCTTAGCTTCCGCTAACGCTGCTGGGGAACGTAAATAGCAAGAGTCCCTAGAACCAACAACTTAAGGAGCATTCGACTGAGATTAGATTAGTGGGTAGCACTTGTTGAATTGAATAAGATGTTCTTGCTCAAGTTGAATCAGTTGAATTAGGGAAGGTGGGATCCTATCTTTAGGAAAAGAAAGGGTGGTCGTAGATCAGTCAATTGGACTCCTTTCCTTGGCTATTGCTATTGAAGAAGCTCTTAGAGGAGCAATTCCCTGTGTTAGCGGAACTGGGATAGCCTCGTAGAAGGAAAAAAGGGTTCAGGCGCTGTTCTCAAGTCTAGTTGACGAAGCCGAGAGGGAAAGAGGCTCGACGGGAGCGGACTCGTGATCGTATAGATTGCCTTGTTACACAATTGAAGGGACAGATTTCGAGCGAGCGGCTTGCTTCTCTGGAGAAAGATGGGCTGGTTAGGCAGACCATGATAGAAGGGCAAGGACAGGAGGTCGTGAAAGTGCTTTGAGCTTTACTAATAGATAGAGGTGGCAAGCTTTAGAGAGTAGGAGCGAGACCAAGGTCCGAGGCTACTCAAGAAGTTGAGAACTGGCTTAGATGGGCTTGACTTAGACGCCCTTCCTTTTCTACTCTCTGGATAAAAGCAATCAGCAGCCTTTTCTTAAAAAATGGGTAGCTGGGTTCTCATCTTTTATCCGATTCTATATAGGGAATCATCAATTGCTTGTGAGATCGATCAAGAATAAGAGCGCTTTCTTCGATCCATGGGTAGCAAAACTTGCTCTAGCCACAGCTTTGGCTTGAAATATTGATCTAACTCGCCATCATCGATGCATACCTAGATCCAGATACCTCGGCTTCGGCCACCCCCTACTTGCTCATTCGCAATTACTACCACAAGAAAGCTCTCTCTAATCTAAAAGGGCTTATGCACTCTACTACTTTATTATGTTATGGGGTATCGAAGACTGAATTTAGCTGCCAACCCTAGTTTGTGCCAAACCTTTCTCCTTTTCATAATAATAAGGGTCCTTTAAGCTTAAACCTAACGAATGGAGCTTTAGCTTACTAAGCGCTGGTTCTATCCCGGCCAAGCAACCAAAGCCGGGGACCTAGACCTAGGTGATAATAGTGAAAGAAAGAGAAGGGGAAGAAGCTGATCTACGACCACCCTTTCTTTGTGTTATACCTCTTGAAAGACGGTTAAACACAACCAAAGGGAGGAAAGAGCTATAAGGAAGACTGATTCACTCGCTTTCGAGAACTAAGATTTACAGTCCCGTTCGGCGAATGTTCTTCATGTTATTCCGGGGAATTCCACTCTTCTTTCATAGATTGGGAACAAAATAAGCACCAGTAGCGTATTGAGTTAGATGAGCTACATGAGTTTTATTAGCTCCTAGCACAGCACATCTGAATTCACTATAGGGTTAAGAGTGACTTGCTTACACTGCTGAATAACCTTCACTTTAGCGAGCTTCCGGACAACAGGAGAAACGAAACTTTGAATAGAAGGATCAGTGCCCGTAGCAGTCCTGGAGTTAGGTTATGATGGTCGTGATGAGCTCTACTAGAAAGAAAATCTCTTCTATTCATAGAGGAAGTGCTATCTAAGGGGCTTCTAAGCCCAGCCCTTGAATTCCGTTCCGTAGTTCAATCCGGAACTCCAGATGTGTAAGTAGCGGCCAAGCGGCTCTGTCCTTTTCAAAGAGGTTATCCTTATCTGTCTCCGCTTGTTAGTGTTATAGGATAGCTCCCCATTCAAGTAAGTCACTTTTCCCGGGTACGCGGTTGCTGTCTTCTTTCTAGCCCTTTGTTTAAGATTGGTAGCAATCCCTTTTTAGCAAGAGTGGGTTTGAATCGTCCGAGGGTTCATTCTTTGGTCTTTGAACTCGCTTATTTTATGTAGATAGTTCTAATTCGCATAAAAAAACATCTTGATTGCGTAATGTACTATCTTTATGGATACCAGGAGGGGGAGAAAGCGGGCTGGTCTGATAAAAGAAAGGGAGAAGGGAGCCATTGAGAATGCTTTTTTGTCATCCTATTTCCCGCATTCTGCTCCGTTGGTTGTTCGTTGGAAGCGATTCAGGGCGGACGTAAGGACGGTGTGCCTGTCAGCAGGTTTTTTTCATTACATCGGGTCGGGCTTACTCAGTCAGTTCAGTTACTCTTCTTTCTTTCGTAAGCCAGGCTAGCTAGATCCTTTCCTCTGATTACCTATTCTGAAAGCCTGTCTGCAACGAGTGGTTTACTTTTTTCAATTATTATTCAATTAAGGGATGCTTTTGATAAATCTCATCGGTTTATTACTTTTTGAATCAAAAGATTCTAATGCCAGCGAGCGAGGACAGTCGGTAGTGGATCTCCTTTATGATGAAAGTATTCTGAGACTGTCAGCAAGTTTGATTAGGTTGCAGAGCTTCTTGAATCGATTTCCTCTCCGCGAGTGGGTTGAGAGATTAGCCGATCCTCACATCTCCTCTTCCTCATACGAGTCAGTTAGCTAGTTGGAAAGCTAGTTTAGGTTTTATAGTCACTCTAGGATCTTCTTCTGACAGCGAGAGAGGGAGGTCATATCTTTGCTGCCCGAGTCAATTGAATCATCTCTGATGTCACAGCCTCTTATTTAAACGCGCGCTTCCTTTCGATTGGAGCCTGTCGCTACCTGGGCCTTTATCTCAGCCATTTCATCACATGGAGAACCGCCTTGTTGAAGCGTTGTCTCATCCTGAAGGCCATGAAAGAAGAGATGGAAGCCCTGAATCAGAACAAGACCTGGGAGCTTGTCCCGTTGCCAAGAGGAAAGTGTCCGGTTGGCTGAAAGTGGGTATACATCAATCAGTTCAAGGCAGATTGGTCGATTAGTGGTAAATCTTTCTTTTCATGCCTGACACGAACGCTTTATGGCGTAGAACGTCTGATCTAGATCTTACTCAGAGAAGACTCAGTAAGGTATATCAATAAGATAGATAGGGCACCCTATCGCCTATGATACAAACTCCTCGTGCTCGCTGTTCCGGGTAAGGCCCGTCCAAAACTATGATTGATTATATAGTAGCTGTACAGTGCTTATTGCAAAAAGTAGCAAGCAGTAGTACTTTTCTTTTTTGTTCGAAATAGAAATCCAAACTACACCTTGAAAAAGCAAACAACCTACCCCTTTTTATTATCCTGATCTACTCCCACAGTTCGCTAACGCTCACCTTACATACTTCCACCCTCCACTGACTTTTTACTATGGTAGAAAGTGGGAGCGCAGATTATATAGAATAAAGAACGGAAGTTGGGAGTTGATGAAATGAAGCAGACTGACGCGGCTACAAATCTTGTTGCTGCGAGAGAAGAGTCAAAGGGGCAGACTGGTGCTGCAATAGTCCGTTTTGACTTGATCGGCCCTGTTGGGAAGGTACCTGAGGTTAGGCAAATCACTATCTTCTTTTCTTGAATGAATAGATCAGGGTATTTTACTAAGTAAGGAAGTAGGACCAGCGGAAGTTAACTAATAGGGCCTTTCCCTATTTATAGGGCTGACCTCTTTGTTCCTTTGAGAGTCATCAGAGAATGGGAGGTGACGTCATATGCTTTCCTTTTAAAGAGCAGCAGGGCTAGAGAGTCAAACCCTTGATTTCTCCACAACGAAATGTGAGATATAAGCTAGAATCAAGTACCAAAAAATATGATGCTTATCCTTTCGCTTCGGGATCAGGGGGATCCCCCGTATACTCCACTACTGCCTTCCCCTTATTCATTCTATAGGGCGGGGGGACCAACAATCCATAGTGTAGAGGGTTGGCTCATCAATCGAGTACGGTCCGTGTGCCCTTTTTCTCTTAGTAGCTAATAGAATAGAGCTGCACAATCAATCATTGGAGTGCCCGGGCATATCAACATCCAATTCCTAAAGCTGGACAGATTCTCTGAAAGTGATCGGACGGGTAGCTAAAATCGAACGAGAGAGGTCGGTAAACATAGGGCTTTTGTCCCAGATCGGTAGACGAGAAGACTTTGACACAAGCTTTTGAAAGCGATTGTGAAAGAAGATACGATGACAGGGAGGGTGGTCGTAGATCAGCTGAAATAGACAGAAAAAGGCCGCTAGGCTCCTTTCTTTCTCATGGAAGGGGTTCGCATCCAAGCCCTATCGATACCCCTCGCTAGGACATTGAAGTGAGTCGGGTTTCGATCCGGTTCCGAGCAGACTCGTGGAATTCTTGTAGAATAATTGGATTATCGTAGAATAAGAAGAGCCGTCTTAGGAAATGACTTAACTTAAAAGTGAAAAGAAAGATTCCGCTGCTGTAAGGCGAGAGAGCAACTTGTCTGGTCTTGCGGTGCACTCACTCCCGTTACGAGAATGAAATGAGGTCCCAGCTCGACTCGAGACCAAGACTCCTTACAACTCGCACCAATAGCGGCACTGAGCGGCCGGAGATTGATTGAAAAGGCAGCGCAGCCGCCTACCTACTCGTGCTCGTAGCTCGATCGGAGGTCAAGAGTGTGGTCTGGCGGAAAAACAGAAGTCGTCCGTATCAAGTGATACGTGAATTGCTCAGTAGTGCTTCGCCACTACCGTAGCTGGCGGAAATAGCTTAATGGTAGAGCATAGCCTTGCCAAGGCTGAGGTTGAGGGTTCAAGTCCCTCCTTCCGCTCCTGGCTTCGTCGTTTAGTGGTAAGGAGTGGAGTAGGCGGCGAGTAGAGTGCATAAGCCCTTTTAGAGAGAGGGGCGAGCAGCAAGCAGAACGAATAAAGTATAGGTTGGGTGCTTGAGTTGTATAGGTTCTGTTCTGGAAGAAAACCTAGTCCTAAGAAGTTGCTGGCTTTTCAGCCGTTGCGCGCTAGCGCGCTTCTTTTTTTCAGCAGGCTTCTTCACCTATATACTAACTATATAGAAACTATTTAGAATTAGAAAAGAAATAAGAAATAAAAAAAAGAGGCTATAAGGAGCGAGCTAGCGCGCTAGCCTTTTCCCTTACGAGTCAAAGGGCTGCTAGTTGTAGCGCGCAGTGTACTAGTGAATAAGAAAAGCAGATTGAGATGACTAATGACGGATAGAGGCAATGGAATGGAAATTGTTCGGTGCCTCGCCCTTGTCTCCTTCGCCGGAGACTTCAAATGATGGGAATCCTATCGATAAAGAAGAGGCATAGGCATCGCCTCTCGATCCAATCCCATCTTCCCTAGCCTCCCCAACAAACTCTTGATACGAAATAAACCTCCCGCCATAGAGAAGAGATCGAAAGTCTGGGTCCTATCGATCACCCTTCCCTTGAACTAGAGAGATTCACCCGCATCACATTTTATAACCTTCGAACTGAAAGCCCCAACTAGAGATGGAATTCAAGACCCTAAACAACTCAGTTGAGAGCTCCGTGACCGGTTCAAGGGAAGGTCCACCAATAATTGACTCAAGTTCCCCCGAGCCCCCTCTATCTGTCTCTTGATCCCTCATTCTATTCTACTAAGGAGTTCTTCTCATTCAAGGCATAGACTTTCCACTTCTTTGTCTTATTAGCGCAGGTGTTCGTCAACGATGAAAGCCGCTGAACTTAAGACTCGAGTTGAGAAAGAGGGCTAGGCCCAGGAGGGCTTTCAGGGACTGGAAAAGAGGGGTAGATTATAGAGCTAAGGGCAGATCGAAGGTTTATCCATTGGGATTGGGCATGGACGAGCCTCGACTGAGCCAGCATTGATGAAAAAAGAAAAACTTCTCCCATCGCATCATTAACCAGTGTAGGATTAAAGATCAGGTCCAGGATTTTAGTCAAATCGACCTTCCCTCGAAGGCTACGGCAAGGCGGCTCTAGACGTTCATTGTTCAATATCTCGGCTGTTCAAGAAGTTAGACTAGCTGCTCTTCCGACCCGGAGTGGATTCTAGGGAAAGGGCAGAGCCTCACCTTGCAGTAAGTAGGAAGGTCTTCGTTGCTGAGACAGGGACTGAAAGGAGGAAAAATGAAATACTCGGATCTTCCTGAGGATTCATCACTGGCTAGGGCTTTCGAATGAAAGCATGAGCATCCGCAACTAAGAGAGAACAGTAGATCGTCCCAGGTCAGTCAACTTCTATTTGGACTTATATTCTAGTCGAATCAATAATCAATAGAAGGACTCCTAGCAGCAAACTTGTATGAAGCCATGGAAAGGCAGGAGATGCAGGAGCCGCCAGCCGAGCCGGATCGACCAATAAATGATAGGCCAGAGGGAGCCTCTGGCTTCGACTAATCAGTGATCCCTGAGCCTACCTAACACGGATGCCCCTGAAGAGATTGGTTGATCGGAAAGCTCAGGCAGGAGTAGGACATTCCATACAAATCTTTCTGATCCGCTAGCTGGTGGTCTTCTCAAATCCCATTTTTTTGCCTTTTTCGCCGGCAGCCATTTTCTTGTATTGTTTATTATGATTGATCTGTAGTTCAAGGGCACTCTTCTTAATCCGAGTTTGAAATTGGACCAGACGTAGAGTCCCGTCGGTCGGCCGGGAAGGGATTTTTTCTATGGATTTTTGACTCTCTTCTGGCCAACAGTCGCGTCGCGACTATTGCAGGTTCTTCTCTTTCCCCCCTCGGGGGAAAGCCCTTTCCAGATGGAGTAGTGCATCTTTGTCTTGAAAGCCTACCCTAAAGATAGGAGTTCCTATCTCTACTGTCTATCCAACCCGATCTTATTCGTGGTGGAGTGCTTCGAGTAGGATCCGATCCCATCCCAGCTCCTTCCTGACCCGCCTCTGAAGCTTGAATGCCTTTCTAGAGGAGACTGCCCGAGGCAATGAAATGGAAGTGGGATGTGATTGGTGATGGATGGTGGTTCGGGATCATCTCGCATCTAGATCTGTATCCCCATCTAGTTCTGCTCTTGAAGCGGGAGGGAACAAGTTCTTAGGTTTGTTTCATTGAAAAATCAATGCTTTTCTATGATCGACACGAGTTTTAGGCAGCGTCTTGAACTCAGGGACCGCACTCTGCTGATCTACGACCACCTCGGCTAGGCAACTACTAATCCTTCTTCTCTTCCTTCTCGCCCTTATTTGTTTTTTTTGAAAAGTCTTTTTTTCCTTCGGCTGGCTGGCAACGCTTGGCCCAACATTGGATTTGTTTGAAAACACGTTCATTTAATCAAATCTTTTTTTTATGCTAGCTCAAACAAATTACTATCTTTGGAAAGGAAAGAATGCAGGTATCCAAGCTTGGAAGCTTGCCTTTCCACTGGTTTTTGAAAGCTATTAATCTCCTCTTCTTCTCAATTACATCGAGCCTTCTCGCATCGGTTCTGCATTAGATGATGAGCCCATGCGAAAACTTTCTCTTTTATTGGCCCTCGATAGGTAGGCTATTAGATTGAGTCGAAAGCCTACCAACGCGGTTCCGATTTGAGCGAGAGCCCGAACGGGGGAGGCGAGAACATCTTGATCGAAAGCTCCACTGTTCTGAATAGTGAAAAAGACTTTTCAAAATTCGAGCAAATCGATCGAGAATCTCATCATCTGTTAGGTGGGCTAACCGACCGACCGAGTTGGGCTGAGCGTCCATGTCACAGAACCTTTCTCTAGCCAAAAATCCCATTATTGATCGAATCGGAGCGGATCCAATGAATTGCAAATTGAAAATCTACCGTTTTAACACCTAGAAAAAAAAAGAAGAAAAGTCACTAAGACAAGAACTAAGTAAGCAAGCAAGAAGGCTCGATGTAATTGAGAAGGCAAGGGGCTCTCCATCTATAGGAAGATTGTGTCCAGGATCTGGTAATCTAAGCTTTGCTTCTTCTGGTCGGCTCGTATTAGCCTTTCTCACTTCGATCGCCTCGTTCTTTTAGTCTTTTTAACGGTACTTGACTCTTATCTTAAGTCGCGGTCATGTCTTGCCTTCCTCTAGTATAGTGACCGCTTTCATGTTTTCCCCGAATTTCATCAGTTCCAGGCTCAAGTGCCTGTTCATCCATCTTCATCCCAAAGGTTAGCGTGGCTACTGACTGTAACTGTTATGCTTTACAGTCAATAGTTCTTAACCAACTCTTTCTCGCCGAGCTTTATTTTGAAGAGAGAAAGAATAGGGAGTAAGGGGGACCTTCGCTTCATTAGAAATTGGACCCGGACTTTCTTTCTTCTCCTGCGGAGCTCTGAGAAAGTCACCGTCGGTTTTCGCGACCAACCAACTATTATTTATGTCTTTCTTTCTGAAGGGCTTGCGCTTGCGGTTCATTACACTCAATTTCAGTGAACTATTGAACGAGAGAGTACCAAATGCTGACGGTGACGAAGGTTACCGACTTTCGGTGGACGCGGAGCCAAGGAGTTCAGTCGAACAGCGTAAGGAGTCTAAGGTTACAGAAGCCTTCGCCAACTTTGATAGGCATAGCATTGCAAGCAAATAGAGCAGAGAGCTTACCCTTTCTTTCTATTAGAGTCGCGAGCTTGTTGTAGTCGGTCCTAAACTAAAGGGAGAATCTTGCTGCTTACTTGCTATATCCCCGCGTCCTTGCACGCCTCGAATTTCTTTAGGTTTAGCGAAATCCCTGCTTTTCCCTTCCTCCTCTCCCCGTTCTACCGTCCAAAACAGGCCGTATGGAGTATAGCCAAGTGGTAAGGCATCGGTTTTTGGTACCGGCATGCAAAGGTTCGAATCCTTTTACTCCAGATTATGAACACCCGATCGGATCTGTCAAGAACGAGCTGACGACTACAGGGAAGCGGTTTCCAGCCAGAAACCTGAGCCCAGCTTGTAGCAAGCCAAAAGTTTGACTTGAGCCTACTTTGCTAAGAGAAGAGAGAGAAAGGAAAGACAGACGGCAGAAAGCAATCCTTCCAACCAGCCGACCTGCGGAGTTGAACACAATACTCACTTCGGCCTGAACATAGTCAGTCTGGCCCTTGCTTAACTCCTTGTTTCGTAAACCGGTCGCTGGTTGATTTGATCGGACTCGGTCTTCCTTTTCCATTTGCTTCCAATAGTTCGACGAATATGCAGGCTAGATTATGTGCTACTATTGCCTCTTTGTAAGCGGTGGAGCATGTGGGCGCCAAGGACTCCATCTCAAAACGACTGCTCTTTCTAGACAGATCCTCCTACATCTATATTATTCTCACGGCACGTCTACTTTGAATACTCACTTGACTTTGAGAGAAGGAAGAGCTCACTGACTCAATTGCTTGAGCTTCAAGGCTTAACTTGATCTAACTTACATACTCACAGGATTGCTAGCCCGAAAAGAGAACCCAAAAATGGAATTATACTCGATTTACCCCTTCCCCTTAAACTAGAAAGAAAGCAACTGGCACTGTTTGTTACTGACTGACTTGCGGCTCGAGAAAGAAAAATCAATCAAAGGGGGATTACCGGTGAACTATTAATGGGGGGCCTTTTCCGGGTACAAGTAATACAGTTTATTACAGGTCAATCAGTTCTAAGCTTGCCTTAGCCTAGTGCTACGTCCTACTCTTTGTCATACAACTGCGGGGGAAAAGGGGCTTTGATGCGGGGATTCCCTTGTTACAGTAAAGCAAGCAGTCAAGCAGAAGAGGAAGAAGGTGCAGCCTAGTCTCTGTCCGTGATGGAGGGATTGACTATTGGATTTCGTTCGAAACAAGAGCTTTTTGCCATTCCCTAACCTAAAGACTAGTTGGCCTTCAGGGCAATATCGAATCGGCTCTCATTCCTGCTTGAATTCAAAGGCAAATCAATCTTATGAAAGAGGCCTGCCTCGGGTCGGATCTCACCTTACTAGACGAAGGAAAGTCAGAAGGCTAAGAGCGCATTCTATGCCTAGTGGTTTTGGAAATAGGCAATCAGTTAACTGTCAACCAAGATACTTTTTGGCTCGCTAGGCCCCTTACTCTTAGAACGGCTTACACATGCCCTCCTACTGCGACTTTGAATCTGAAGGAGGCTGACTGCCCTGCTAACTCGTCTTTATACTATTATATACTATTATAGGGATGTCACTTCCGGTAAGAAAGAGATAAATTATCAAGCTGCTTGATGGACATCTTCCTCAAAAGAGCCTATTCCATTCCAAACCACAGCACTATTTATTCATCTGATTCACTTGCAACAACTGCTCCTTCTTTCAAAGAGGTGCAAGGGCTAACCCGGTATGAACTCATGTTACAGAATGAAGAGTAGTCCTGCTAGCGGCCCTTCTTAGCATAGGGTGCCCTTGGTCGAGGTGAATCTGCTTCGAAAGCAAACAAAACAGGACGCGAGTTATAACGTAAAAAAAGAAAAATTTCAAGGTATGCCCAAATACCTTAATGAGATGCCCTTTATCCCTAATACAGGAGCCAACTCACCTCGGAGACTGGGGGTAGCCAACATGTTGCATCAGCCTTCCTTCTCGTCGGTGGTACTTACGCCCCTGATCTACTCCCACCCTCGTAGTCCATTAGGAAGAAGGTTAGCTCGTCCGGTAAGAAAAAGTGCAGGTGACTTCTAGGATTTCTAGTTCCGTGCTCTAGGGCTTTGACTTCTAATAAGTAGAACTTGGAAATCCCTCTCAAAGCCTTCGACGTACCACAGCCTCTTCTCAAGCAGCTTCCTCTACTGCTTCAGGACATCTAGCTATATGATTCTTGGGCTTGTTTCTTTCGAATAAACGCCTCTTAAGAGAAAGACCTCTTATGGCTCTTCCTTGGTCCGGAGCTCTTTTTCGTTTCGTGGTTCGGCAATCCGCTCTCCCGTACGGGCGTTGACATGCAACGCGAAGGTCTCCTTATTTACGACGAAATTTAGATCAGGTTGCACGAAAGGAAGGGTGAAAACCTATCCTATATAGAAGTCGTTTTTGATGAGGAGAAGGTTTAGGCTTTGAAAGAGACCTTTTCGATGAAGCAAAGGTGGAGGACCATCAATGCCTGCAACTCGTGTTTTGGCTATATAAACATAGCTAGAAAATATATCTAAGGAGATCTGCTCATCGGCGGATTCGGATTAGGATGGGGGCTTTGTCCTCCATTTAGCAAGGAATGAGAAAGAGGTCGAAGTCTTTCATTAGATGCCCTATCTCCTCTTATGATTTATCGATCCCAACCTATGTGACACGAGCTAATAAAGTAAATCAGCAGGATCGGGGAAGAGAACTCCCGTTTTCGAGGAAGGGAAGAGAATCCTCCGATCTAGCTGTGCTTTATGCCCTTACTCGCTTTATCCCATTCCCATCAACTCTTGCTTGTGCTTCAATTCGTTATTTCTTTATCTTTATCTCAGACTCTTCGAAGTCAGGTGACATGCTATGTTTCCCCTCTCTCTGCCGGTGGAGTAAGTACCTTTCGGTTGAGTTACCTTCGCGCCTATCCCTTCGATCGGAACTGGCTTTTCATTTCACTTTTTTCGTTTTATATAGCTGCAAAATGACGAAACTAGATTTCCCTTCGGAGCGACCAGTTTCAATTGATAAAATTCCTTCTCATATAGCTGTGAAATGATAAAATTTAGATATTTTTAGCTGCAAAATGAAGGTGGTTCAGCCAACTATCCTCAATTCAGTAAGATTCTTTGTATTTGGCATTCCTATTAGGAAGCTATGCAGCGGGAACTGCAGCGTCAAGGGCAAGCGATATATCCGCAGTTCGCTCTTTCCTTCCTATCTGCCTAGCTAGCTCATGCACAGATAACCGCCCGACCCAGAATAAAAAGAGTTATCCGCTAAAACATTTATGGATTCTTTCCTTTGCTTCAATCTGATCACGCTGGAAGACGGAAACTGGCAACCTTGTACTGGCTTATTAGGTCCTTCCTAGCTGCCTGGCAAGTCTTGTGGAGGAAGTCTCATAGCTTTCCCCATCCTTACGCATCTCAATCATGAAAGCGGGCTTGTAGGTATAGTCACCACCCTTCCTTACTCTCTTCTTCTATCGCTTGTTTGCCTACCGATTCGACTGCCCTCTCCGCCTCTTCTGTTTCAGGCGATCTCTGGCATCACAGACTTGGACATCCTTCTATTTTTATTTTTCATAGAAAAAAATGAATCGGAGCTGTAGCTGCTATTATTGCTGCTTTTCTTGCTTTGGCGGGAGCAGCATGGTCCTTGGATTTGACTTTCGTTGTTTCTTTCTGCCTATTTATTTCTTTGCCTTGAGATCTCATTCTGGGGTTTCGCTTTGGTTCTTCTTCTCATCTTTTTCTTCCACAAATCCACAAAGAAGAAGAGTCCGGTTCGACCCCTAAGAAATCACTCTTTATTTTTCTTTCTCTTTTATCTATTTTTCAGAGGTCCTTTTTATTTTACAGATACGGGCTTTCACCTAAAGATTCTCTTTTTAGCGGCCGGGGCCGTGGTTATCTATTTGTGTTTCCTCAGCAAAACGACGGGGTGGGAGCAAGGCATAACATCTCTTTTTTATATCTTTCTCAATGTTATCATCGGGGGAATCCTCAGTGATAGCACCGCTGTCTTTTTCCGTATTTCATTCCTTTACTTGACTTTCAATTTCTTTTTTTTTCTCTTTCTCTGGGTCTCCAGTTTAAAAACGGAGGAATCACTAATCCAGATTTTTTACAAAGTAAAAGTACGAATTGTATTAACTAAGTTGGCATTTCTCATATATATATTCTATTTCTTTTGATTCCAGGAATAACTGGATGTGGCCGTGGCTTGCCACTTTCGTGTCACAGATAATAGCACTCAATTTGTTTTTCTTTTTTATCGATAAAAAAGAAGATGGCTTATTCAACGCTTTAGTAAGGAAGCAAACCACCTTTCTATCTAGACTCGTAATTTATGGTGTAGCCATCTTCTTTTTTATTCTTTATCCGGCGGCTGCTTTCTTATTTAAATCCCTTTTTTTGTCAAGCACATAAATGAAGGGCTCGAAGAGATTATGGCAGAATATGTTCACCAAGAAATGACCCGAAATTGGCTCACCTGGTCTATTTGAGATTGTTCCTTTTAATCGTAATAAAATTGGTTGTCTTATCAGGGCTTGGATTCGTTTTGTATTTAACGGTTTTGGGTCCAAAGTAAGGCAGTGAAAAGAGCAGGACTTCCTTCTTTCACGCACTGAACGGAAGGCCTTTCTCACGGAAGCAACCAAAGAAAGTACTGGTTAATCGCCATGAGAAAGGAGTGGGGAGAGGTGAGGAGGGCCCCACCGCTTAAGCGACATCTCGCTTTCATTAAAAAGTGAAGCAAG
>JAEIGA010003811.1_pt1 | contig 23473 bp, 50 predicted proteins | sample 9270691 | NCBI WGS metagenome assembly JAEIGA01 (sample SAMN17057246, study PRJNA624740) | gut metagenome | biome: biome; isolation source: fecal sample | host: Bos grunniens | place: China: Xizang | collected 2019 | reverse complement strand
TGTTACAAATCCCTTAACACGGGCCCCGGGTTCCTTACAATTTGTTACGATTTCCTTACAAGTGCAAAAAAGGGCTTGAAAAAGGGCGTTTTTTCTGATATTCTACCCTTGACAGTTAAAAACCCCTATCGGAGCAGGGCAGGGCGCTTCGAGTCAAGACAGCCAGACAGGAAAGGCAAAGGAAAAGTAAATAATGTTTTACCCCGGGGAAAATTATATTCTAAAAAGCTGAAAAAAGAAGAAAGGAAAAGAACAAAATGAAAAGGATTGACAAAGAAAAAGCTTTAGAGATTGCCACAAAAATCTTACAAGCTGAAAAAAAAGATTTTCTTTCCGTCCGAAATGCTTTAAAAGCTGAAGGAATTGAACCAACTACACAAATACTTCCTGATGCTTTTCCTATCATGGCAAAGCTTGCAAAATGGTCTTATAATCCTGCTGACAAGGGCAGGAATGGAAAGCATAAAGAAGCCATAAAACGCTTACAGTATAAACTGGATTGCGGTTTTACTTTCACTTACTGGTCGGAATTTTTCGCCCACAGCGCAAAAGAAAAGGATATTGTAGACGCTGAAAACGGCATCAATTATGAAAGCAAAACATCAGTCGGCGATTTTAATTATTGCAAGTATGGGACGCTCGAGCAAATGAGAAAAGCCTATGAGAGAAAAGTCAATGATATGCTCGATTGGGATTACCCCAGCGCAGGAATAAGAGTCATTTGCACATGGAAAGAATTCTTTGAATATCTTGAAGGGTACAATGATAAAGGGCTTGCAACATGGTATAAATCCTGCGTCAAGCTTACATCAAATGGTTATGTTTTCAGCTTGCAGGAAATTAAAACCAGTAAGAAAAAGCTCGCTTACCTGCAGGCATGGAAATTGAACACTTACAAGAAATAAAATGAAAAGGGGCAGGGCGAAAGCCCTGCCCCAGAAAGAGAGGAAAAAAATGTTCGGCAATAAAGATACTACAATGATGTTCTATCATATCGCAGGAGAAGAAGACTGGATTCAGCTGAATGGAAAAACAGTCAAGCTCCATGGAAATGATTTATATCGTTTCAAATGGTATATGATTCGGGACGGAGCTGTTAGAGAATTCGCTATTGATAAAGATAAAGACGTTCAAGAATTCATTCATTATTAATGGAAGGGCTGAAAAGCCCTTCCAACTAAAAAGAAAGAAGGATAAAAACATGAAAAAAATGCTGATTGTATCGAATAATAAATACAGCTATACGGACGGCACGGAAAATAAAAACATTAGCAAAAAAGCAGGAGAAAAAATATTTGCTGACTGGAAAAACAAAGGATTGCGAATTAATAGAAGATACGGAATGAATAATAAAACCTGCTGGATATGGGTTGAGGAATAATCCTCACCCTTTTTATTTTATACATTTGAACAATTATTCAAATGTTCTTTTGTACATACCAGATTAGACAATGTAATATCTGGTAATACAATAAAAGATTAGATGTGCCACATCTAATCTCTGAATTGATTATTGCCTGATAGTATGATATAATGGGTATCATCGGAAGGGAGGAATTGACCATGTGGAAGCCGGGAGCATGCGTATTAGGAGCGGGTGTATTAGCTATGCCTATCATTGGGCTTATTATGGGACTATGCGCCGTAGGAATAGGAGCTGCATTAGCTGTGTTAGGCTGCGCCCAGGAAGACAGGGAGACGCAAGCTGCGAAAAGCCGCAAGCTGTCAAATTATCCAACATATAAGTACTAAGGCGCTACAGCGCCTTATAAAGTTAGATGTAGTACATCTAATAATCGCAATTGACAACTATGCCGCGATGTGGTATACTTATCATGTCATCAGGGAGAGCACTTCTCCCCGACCATCACCGACACGATTGAAGGAGGATTATTCACTATGTCTAAGTATTCTGTTGAATTCGGCCGCCTGGAGTACCTATCTCGCCGCGAGTACATGCGCGGCGACTGGGAGTATGTCGCCAGCGAAGAACTGGACGACGGCGTTTTCTACGATATTGTCCGCTCTGCGGATAATACCGACTGGCGGTATACTCAGATCTGATGGCGCAAGCCATCGATTCTCATATTAGATGTAATACATCTAATTATGCTTATTGACATATATAAATTAATATAGTATACTTATTACATCAAATGAAGGAGGATTAATCAATGAAACTGTTTAAAGTCTTACTTACAACCGCAATGATTCTTTTTCTTGTCAACACTGCTTTCGCAGAGTATTATCCAAGGACTGCCGTCGTTACTGAATTAGACATAGACAATGATCGTGTTATTGCAACCGATTGGGCAGGATTATCATGGGAATTTTTCGGAATTGAAGATTGGTGTGAATTGGATATTGTTTCTATGATATTAGATGATAACAATACTCCCGAAACTATTTATGATGATATAATTGTTAAAGCATATTATGGAGGATGGGTAAATGAATTCTAATCGCGGCTTTGCCGCAATTTGAATTTTGAAAATTAGATGTGATACATCTAAATTTTAGTATTGCAATTTTCCCAAAAGTGAGTATAATTATACTTGTCCAAAGGACAAAAAAGAAAGGAAAATTTCAAAATGAAAGAGTATTATTGGATGCACAAAGAATATGGAGATCTTATCCCGGAACATCTTTTGTACAATGACGCCGAAGAACTCGGATATGATGACATTACCGATCCTTGTTCCGTTGAATACGGCAATTTTAATTTGTATTATGAAAAAACGAATATGGCGGTCAATTGACCGCTTTTCCTAATATTAGATGTAATACATCTAATATTAGGGATTGCAATTTCATTTTAATTTTGATATACTAACATCATGAAGAAGGGATTGAAAGAAATCCCGAATTGAAAGGAGAATGACTATGATACTGTTTGAAGAAAAAATGTTAGATGCAAACAAGATTTTTTTCGCCGAAATTATTGACAATTTCAATTCGAAAAAAGTATATTATAATTCTACTCTAATGATTGTATTTCTTCCCGAAATGCAAACACCACATGTGCGATTTAATTATAAAACTCATGAAGAAGCAATTTCAAAACTCAATCAACTTGCGACTTTAATTAATTTACAGAGAAAATAATTCCCATAACGGCATCGATGATGCCGTTATTTCATTTTCAATTATTAGATGTATTACATCTAATTTTACCTCTTGATTTTTCCCGTTTCTCTATGTATAATCGGGTTGTACCCGATGAGGTGCCGAGAGAGAAAGAGGAGAAATTTCAAAATGAAAAGCACCATGAAAACCATCGTCCGGTTAATGATTACCCTTCCCGAAAGTACCGGGACTATCCAGCGCTTGTATGATATGGGTTGGTATTTCAAATTGGAAGAAGAAACTATCACCGATGCCGACAAGTTAACCAATTTCCTGAAATCCCTTCAAGCAAAAGGCGGACAGCAGATTCATTCCAGCACCTATATTAGCGATGATGATTTTAAAGAGCATCAACTATTTGTCTATGAATACATCGCAGACTAAGGGCGCGAGCCCTTATCTTTTTTAGATGTAATACATCTAAAAAAATCTCTTGCAATTATCCCGTTTCTATGTTATACTTGTACCATCAAAGAAGGAGGTTAGACCAATGATTAACATCCGCACCATTCGGAAGCTTCAGGAAAATGATGGCCTTACTCTTAAGGCCGGCCGCATCATTACCCACAAAACCGGTTATCAGGTTGCTGATTATGGCTACGAGCTGCGGACAGCTGAGGAAGCTATTCGCTACGTCCGCGAGCTGAAAGGCAATTGCGGCATCTGGTACAGCAAAGGAATTTACTATATTGACCATTCCTTCCGCATCAGCACCAAAAAGGAAGCGCTTCGCATCGGACGCGAGCACAATCAAATTTCAATTCTAAAATGGTCTGATATGTCCCTTGTCTATTGCTAATCATGTGGCCCAAAACCGGGCCATAATTTTATTCTATTTTTTAGATGTAGTACATCTAATAATTACTCTTGCTTTTTCCCCGAAAGTATGTTATTATACACTTGTCCGAAGGGACAAGAAAAAAAGAAAAGAGGTAACTATCATGGAGACTATTTCTTATACCTTTGAACGGCGCGATACTTCTAATTTTCATGGGTGGGTTGTGCTTGAATGCACCGAGAGTTGGGATGAGGAAATTTTTTCTTCTACTTCTCTTGAAGAAGTCCAGGCATTTTTCAACGATTTGATCGCGTAAGCGGTCATTTCGTTATCCGTTTTTAGATGTATTACATCTAATAATACCTATTGCATTATTCCCGAAAATATGATAATATACAATTGTTCCAAGGGGAACAATAAAAGAAAGTGAGGGAAACAAAATGAAGGTTCGGAAAATCAACGGTCATGAGTTCGCGCAAGTGAAGGTCTATGAATATGACAATGGTGCCATGACACTTATAAGCTACACCACCGCCGTGATCGGAATTAACTCGGAAGGCTGGCTTGAGGTGAATGGGTTGTACAGCCGCACCACCATTAAGCACATTGGTTGGTTTATGCGCGAGCTGGGCTTTACTTATCAACTGGCAAAGGATCTGTACCTCAATAACATGCGATTTAACATTCACACAGGCGAAATCGAAAACCGGGATTAACCCGGTTTTCTTTTATTCGAATAAATTAGATGTATTACATCTAAAATAATCTCTTGACTTCTATATAAAACATGATATAATGATACTGTCCTCAGAGAGAGGAAACAGAAAGGAGATTGAAAACATGTACCTGTTCTATGCCGATCGTTCCGGATGGATTCCTATGGGTAATGATGGACAGCTTGTCGTTCCTAAGAATATTCGTTCTCGCCGTGCCCTTGAGAAGCTCGCTATGAACTGGTTGGGTAATAGAGCTGGACGAGTATATCTCATGACTAGCTGGACTCAGCCAATGAGCGAACTGGGCCCTCGTGCTTTTGAAGAGTACATTGCTCGCACCGCCGAAATCCTTATCAGTAGATAAGGATTTTATTTATTTTAGATGTAATACATCTAACTTTTCTTGTTGACTTTCTATATAAAGTATGATAATATACTATTGTCGAAAGGAGGAAGGGAAGATGAGTCCACCGAGTTAGACTTCCCAAGGTTACAGGTTGGTACTGGACTGGCGGGATTATATAAAGCAACCAACTGCCATCAGTTTGTAATGGCGAAGCAAGCTGGTGCTCTTGCGCCAATTGGCGGTCTGATCAACCGCTAATTTTTATTATATAAAATTAGATGTAATACATCTAACTTTCGTTCTTGCTTTTTTATATAAAGTATGATAATATAATCATGCGGAAGGGAAATGGACGACTCCTTCCGAAGAGGACACAAGAGGGGTGCAGAGGGACAGAACCCATGTAGTCGATGCGCAGGACTTCCGCTTGTCTCACTCGATACCAAAATAATAAGGAGAGAATAGCTATGATAATGACGATTGAGAAGAAGCTGAGAGACTTTAATTTCTGGGGAGGCGCCGCGACCGATGCAGCCAAATTAACTCCCGAAGAGTTGGACACACTGGAAAGCCAGTTGGAAGAAATGATTGGCGATGATGACCCTTGGAGCATTACAGAAATCAATGACTGGATGTGGTTCGACTTCGAAGATATTTGCAAGGACTGGCTTGGAATCGACTATGAGGAAGTAATGGCAAGGGAGTAATCCCTTGCTTATTTCAATATTAAATATTAGATGTAATACATCTAATTTTATTATTTGACATTTTCCTTAAATTATGTTATTATATACTTGTCCAAAGGGGACAGAAAGGCGGAAAAAACATGATTAAGATTACAAAAGGTATGGCACGGAAACTGTATAATGAAGGAAAAGAAATTATGATTATCCCCTCCCGTATTCGTCCCAACAGTATGCTTGCCAGCTGGATTGTAAAACCGGAAGATGATTCCACTGATTTTGAAAAAGTATGCAATGCTATTCATTACTACAATTGTTCTCCAGAAACCGGAATGAGTTTGGTTTATTATGCAAAGGCGGTCTAACCGCCTTTATTTTATTCTAAAAACTTAGATGTAATACATCTAAAAGATGCCCTTGCGTTTTTCCCGTTTCTATGATACAATACAACCATAGAAAAGGAGGTACGAAGCAATGGAAATGACTTATCATGTAGCGGTTCAGAGAGCAGACAGAGTGAAGCATATCATGGAAGAAATTGGACTGGGGCAGGTTATCAAAGAAAAGTATACTCGTTTCAATATTCACCAAGCTGGACGCTGGATTTGCCTGACCGATACAGGTGTTACCATCATTAAAGATGAAGCCAAGCTGAAAGTTATTACAATTTATGTAACAACTCAGCGAGAGCTGATAATGGTCTTTGGTGGAGCAAAGAATGTTCCGGCTTTCCTCAGAAAAAAGGTTGATAAAAACCAGAGCAAATATACCCAGTTCGGAAAAACCATTTGGCACTAAGTGCCAATTTGGTTTCAGACTTTTAGATGTAATACATCTAACTTTACTGCTTGCGTTTTTCCTATAATTGTGTTAATATATACTTGTCCAAAGGACAGAAAGGAAGTATTAAGATGAGAGATATAGAAAAGGGAACATACAATGAACTTACCACCTATTGCCCTAATGAAAACTATGGTATCTGCCCTTATTGTGACCAGCTGGGAGTTTGCCATATAGACGACCCGCAGGAAGACTGCGATGAATGGCAAGGTGCTTGGGAGAGCTGGACTGACTGGATTCTGCATAATGACAATGTTATTTGAAAGAAGGGAAATAAAATGGCACAGAAATGTTATGTTTTCTCCCTTGAAGGGGAACCCCGTTATGTTACTTCCGACTTAACCGTTATTGAAAAGGAATGTAAGGATTGGTTTGATAAAAACTATGATAATTGGAGCATTCAGCAAGATTATCGGTATTGGTTAGAAGATAGAACTTGGTATCCCAACACCGATGAAGGCGAAGAACAGGCATGGAATGATTATGTTTCCGAACAATTCAATACTGGCACATGGGGCGACTATGCTTGGTATGAGTGCTACCTCAAATGAGGTAGTACCCAACATAATTAGATGTATCACATCTAATTATTACTATTGCTTTTTTCAATCCAATATGATAATATAATCATGTCAAAAGGAGAAGGAATAACTCCAAAAAACCAGAAAGGAACTATAATGGAAAACAAAACATATAATAAGAGTGGAATGGGCTTCTGCGGAGCACTGACCATTGCCTTTATCGTTCTCAAGCTGTGCGGAATCATTAATTGGAGCTAGATTTGGGTACTTTCTCCACTTTGGATCGCATGGGTACTGGTATTATTTATTCTCGCAATTGCATTATTGGTTGCCATAATTCGAGATAAGTATTTCTAATGCGGGCAACCGCATATAATACTTTTAGATGTCATACATCTAAAACTATTATTTGACTTTTTTCTTGTTTCATGATACAATATCATTGTTCCAAAGGGGAACAGAAAGAGAGGAGTTTTAGAATGAGGATTTATTTCGACATGGACGGCACTATCGCAGACCTGTATGCGGTTGAAAATTGGCTTCCCCGGCTTCGTGCTTCTGACCCGACTCCGTATGAAGAAGCTGCGGTTATGCTGAACATGAGCCTGCTTGCCCGGTATCTGAACAAGCTCCAGAAGCTCGGCTATGAAATCGGTATTATCAGTTGGACTTCTAAAGGTGGAACAGCTGAGTATAATGAAGCTGTTGCAACCGCTAAGCTGAACTGGCTTCATCAGCATCTGACTTCAGTTTCATTTGACATCATGGAGATTGTCGAATATGGGACTCCCAAGCAGAGTTTCCTGAAATCTGAAGAAGACATTCTCTTCGATGATAATGAAGAAATCAGGCAGGACTGGACAGGCGAAGCTTTTCCGCCGGAAGATATCCTGTCGGTTCTCAGGGAATTACTCCAGTCGGAGTAATTCCATTTTATAGTTTTAGATGTATTACATCTAATTCTAATTGTTGACTTTTCCTAAAATTATGATATACTATAATTGTTCCGAGGGGATGAAGGAACAGACCAAGTGCTCAATGGGCAGTATTACCCGAAGCGTGTGGACTTCTGCAGTTCGCCACACAAAATTCCCCAAAAAAATGCTTGACAAAAGCAAAAATCCATGATATACTAAATACGAAACAGAGGAAGGAAAACCTCACAAACCAGAAAGGAATTTATACTATGAAGAAAGTTACTCTGGAGACTCTGGTTGCCTATCTGAACGGTGAGACTGTTACCAATCTGGACGAGATCAAGGCGGAACTGGAAGCCGAACTGGGTCGTGGCAAGGCTAAGGCGGATGCCAATCGTGCCCTGTATGCCGAAATGGGCGAAGCGGTTCTGAAGGTTCTCGCTTCTTCCAATGATCCCCTGACTGCTCAGGACTTGGCGGACGAGACTGGCTACCCGAAGGGCAAGGTGGTTTACGGTCTGTCTCACTACTGGACGGACAACGTTCAGAAGATTGAGGGCAAGGTTAACTCCTATGTCCTCAAGGCAGAGTAAAAATAAGGGGCTTTGCCCCTTATTTTTTTGTATATATTTTTTTAGATGTAATACATCTAAAATTGTATACAGTATTCTTTTAAAAAAATTATTGACTTTTTTCAAAATTTATGTTATAATCTTATTAGTTCAAGAGAAAGAGAAAAAATTTCCTCTTGACAGATTCCCGAAACTGTGATATAATCCCCTTGCAAAGATGAAAGGAGCGATGTAAAAATGACGAAAGCACAGCTTGAAACCCTTCTCCGCAATGCCTACCTTGATGCCATCAGCAACTTCATTTCCGAAGATCAGGAAACGGATGCCCTCCGTGTGAGTGCAAGCGAAATCGCAATCCCCTGCCTCGATGCCGAAGGCAACGAAAAATGGGTACTTGTCAAGGTTTCTATCCCTCGTGGCACTCGCAACGGCGAGGGTGGGTATGACCCCTACGATGGCTATTCTGTCGCCGAAGACTACCAGATTGAACAGGAAGAAAAGGCACAGAAGAAAGCCGATGCCGAAGCCAAGAAACAGGCGAAGATTGCAAAAGATCAGAAGGCGAGAGAGGAAAAGAAGGCTCTCGCCGAAGCCAACAAGAATTTGAAAGAACTTCGGAAAATTGATATTACTCCCAAAGGGGAGTAATATCAATTTTAAATCTTTAGATGTATTACATCTAATTTTCATAATTGACGATTCCCAAAATTCATGTTATACTATCAACGAAAGGTGAAGGAAAACACCAGAAAACCAGAAAGGAAAAACGATGACGATAAATTTTCAGATTGATTTTACAGATAAACTGCTTAATCAGGCAATCCGTGAGTATGATGACTGGGACAGCGACTGGGGCAGTATCACTCCTGAAGAGGCTCTTTCGGTTTGCCTGTCCGTGATTGTGCCGGGTGAAGCTATTGACGACTTGCTTCGCTTTATGTCCGAAGAGGACAAGAATGAATTGGTAAAAAGGTTTGCCAAAGCTTACCTGCTTCATATTAAAGCCAGACTTTATGGAAATTTGAAACTTCCTCATTAAATACAGAAAGGAAAGTGATAAAAATGGCTAAAATAACAAAAACGATGGCGGATAAGGAACTGCGTGAACGTGTTTTCACTTTACTGTGGGGCGATAAAGATGTTTCTGAAATGACTGATGAAGCCACGGGCATTCAGATTAAGAAAATCAACGATCGTCAGTACGGCGTGCTTCTGACCGATGCCAATGGTGAACAGCGGTATGTCCGCATTGGTGCCATTGTTGCCGAACTGCGTGAGGACATGACTGCAGAGGAACTCATGGAATCCGAAATTGAAGCCTACAATCAGAAGCAGGCAGACAAGGCAGAAAAAGCCAAGGCGAAAGAAAAGAAAATCGCCAAGGATAAGGCACGGCGGGAAAAGGAAAAGGAAGAGGAAGTTAGTGCAAGCTAACTTCATCTTTACTTCTTAGATGTATTACATCTAAATACTGGGCTTGCCATTTTCCCAAAAACTGGTATAATATACTTGTTCCTAAGGGGAACACGAAATAAAATAGCGGAAGGAAAACCGCCGGAATGAAACCCACGAAAGAAAGGAAATGTATGGCTCGTAAAGAACTGCGGTATCTCGTGTTTGACTGTGAAACTGCTACACTGCCTTTTGCTTCTGAGATTGCTTGCGGAGACAGCGAAAAGAAAAAGAAGATTGCTATTGCTCGTCCTCTTATTTATGATATGGGATGGACTATTACCAACCGCAAGGGAGAAATTTTGGACAGCAAGCAGTTCTTAATTGCCGAAACCTTCTCCGTTCCTTCCGTATTTAATACTGCTTATTATGCGGAAAAACGCCCAATTTATCTTGACATGCTTAACCGTGGAGAAACTTGTATTAAAACTTGGACTGAAGCATCAGAAATTCTTCTTGAAGATTTACGGAAAGTTGATGCGGTTGGTGCATATAATTCTATGTTTGATTTCAAAAAGGCAATCCCCTTCACAGAACTGTATATTAATAAAGTATACAGTCCCGAATATCAGGCGTGGGAAAAAATTCAGCGTCAACTTTGCTATAAAATCGCCAATAAGCAGTATCAGAAAAATGATGATAAAAATTTTGATGCAGATACCTTCTGTTTCCGTGGAGAAGAATTCCCCCTGTTTGACTTGTGGGGACTTGCCACAAAGCACCTTCTGAATAATGCAACTTATAAGAAAAAATGTCTTCAGAATGAAATGCTTACCGCAAGCGGAACTTTCTTCAAGACCAGTGCCGAAGCCAGTTATCGTTATTTGAAAGATAAGTTTGACTTTGATGAAGCACATACTGCTCTTGATGATGCTACCATTGAAACTTATATTTTGAGCCAAGTAGCAAAACGCCACAGCATTTCGGTTGGAATTATTTTCTTCCCCTTCCGGGAACTGGGTACAACAGATGAATTCGTAATGAGAAGAAAAAATCCTGATGAGGAAGAAGTGAATACTGTAATTGATGCGATTGAAAAATATCTTGATGGAAAAGAGCAGTCAGCCTATACCGCAAGATTAGAAAATGTTTTGGCTCGCTTGATGAAGTACCTCGGCTAACGAGGTACTTTCCCTTAACCCATATTAGATGTATTACATCTAATAGTTAGAATTGACTTTTTCCCATTACATGATATAATACAATTGTTCCGAAGGAAACGAAATCACTAAAGTAAGTAAAAATCTTCTTCTACTTGAAAGGAGCGTAAGAAATGATTAGTTTTTCTGAGTACGTCAAAAAGGAACTGAATGTAGAAATGCCTCGGGGTAATATCTCAGGCAGTTGGTTTCACGACAATGGCATCCCTATGATTGTCAGATGTTGCTGTTGTGATATGACCATGGCTTCCCCTTCTGCGTGGATTGATGATGAAGGTTATACCTATTGTTCCGACTGCGCCGATATTGAGGAGGAATAATATGACTGTTAAAACCATAGTAAATTATACCACCGAGGAAATTTATAGTATGATTAATGTTCTTAATTTTCTGTCTGACATGATTGATAGCAATACTGCAACCGAAGAAATGAAACAAAGAGCAAATACAGCCTTTGAAGATCTTGCAAATCTTTTATGCCTTGATAAAGAAGGCAAAAACGCGTTTGAGCGTGAGGGATGGTAACCGCATGAAGAAATAAAAAATAAAAGTAGATTAAACGGGCTTTTGCCCGTTAACCAATTTAGATGTAATACATCTAAATCAAGTATTTGACTTTTTCTGAATTTATGATATACTTATAACTGTCAGAGGGAGAACGGGAGCGGAAACAAATCTCCATGGAAACACAAGACCCGGTAATTCTCTTGACCGAAAATAAAAGGGAGAAAATTTTCGGAAACCTCTTGACAGACTTCAAAATTTATGATACAATAACTACGAAAGATAAAGAGAAGGAAAACTCTTAAAAACCAGAAAGGAACTATCGCTATGAAGAAGAACACCATGACTCGCATCTACAACACTCTGAAGGACATTGACTTCCTGAACAAGGAAGAGATTCTCGCCGAACTGGAAACCGAACTGACCAAGGGTCAGGCTCGGAAGGATGCCACCGCTACCGCTTATGCGGAGATGTGGGAGCAGGTTCGTCAGGCTCTCTCCGATGCTTCTGAACCCGTGACCGCTCAGGAGATCGCCGATGAGACTGGTCTGACCCGTGGGAAGATTGTCTACGGTCTGACCCACAACTGGGCAGACGAGGTTGTCAAGAACACCTCTGGCAAGACCACGACTTACGCCCTCAAGGCGTAAGTTTCCCAAGGCTTTGCGAGGCGTGGATGTAGGATAGAGGGACGCTTTGACGGTGCGTCGTGTAGCAAAGCAAACCACCTTCGGGTGGTTTATTTTATTTTGAATTATTAGATGTATTACATCTAACTTTTCTTCTTGCAATTTTCCCATATTATGATAAAATATCCTTAGAAGTGAAGGAAACACTACAAACCAGAAAGGACAAAAAGATGAATGTACTGATTCTCGATACTGAAACGACTTCCCTTGACAAGCCCTTCTGCTATGATTGCTCTTGGGTTATTATGGAAACTGAATCCGGCAATCTTATTGACCTGTCAGCTAATGTGGTAGAACAGGTCTGGCACAACCTGCCCCTGTTTGAATCTGCATATTATAAGGAAAAGCGTCCGAAATATGTTACCATGATGAGGAATCATTCTGCTTCCCTTGACAAGTGGGGCTATATCATGGGCAAACTTGCCCGGGCTATTCGCCAGTATAATATTACTGATGTTTATGCCTACAATAGTGACTTTGATGATAAAGTGATTTCTTTCAATTGCGACTGGTATAAGTGCAATAATCCTCTTGATTCTGTTGCCGTCCATGATATTTGGGGCTATGCCAGTACCTTTATTACCAACAATGAATCCTATAAGCATTTTTGTGAAAAGTATTCCCGTTTTACTGATACTGGTAATTATAAAGGAAGTGCCGAAGTAGTTTATCAGTATATCACTTGCGAACCTGAATTTATCGAAGAGCATATGGGACTCTTTGATAGTGAAATTGAAGCCCACATTCTTTGGGAATGTATCCAGTTAGGTGCGGAATGGTCGCATGATTATAAGGTTAATAAAATTCTTCCCAGGGTACAGGAAACTCCGTTTCAAGTAAAGGTCAACGGCGAAGAAATTTATAGCGGAACATATGTTAAGAAATATGTACGCAATGGACTCTATTCCTTCACAACTTTGTAATAAATGGGCTTTTGCCCATTTTACCAAGTTAGATGTCTTACATCTAAATAGTATACTTGCAATTTTTCAAATTTGTGCTATACTATAATTGTTCCAAGGGGAACGAAAGAATAGGAGAAGGACACTCCACAAACCGGAAAGGCAATTATTATGAAGAAAATCACTCTCGAAACCATCCGCACTGCTCTGCTTGATGCTGGCTACGAATCCACCGATCCTGTTATGGTGGAACTGGATGTTGAACTGTCCAAGGGGCAGGCGAAAGCCGAAGCGAACCGCGCCATCTATGCAGAACTGCATGATGCAGTAATCCTCGTACTAAAGGGTGCGAACAATCCTGTCACGGCGCAGGAGATTGCTGATGAAATCGGTGAGCCCCGGGGTAAGATTGTTTACGGTCTGACCCACTATTGGGTTGATGAAGTGGTGAAGGACACCACGGGCAAGACTACAACCTATGCCATTAAGGCATAAGCACTTAAAGATTACCCGGCATTCGCCGGGTAATTTTATTTAGAAATACTTAGATGTATTACATCTAATAGTTTCTCTTGTTTTTTCCTATAATTATGATATAATATATACGAAAGTGAGGGATGGAAGATGAGCAAGAAACAGAAGCAAGTTAAGACTTGGACAGAAGTATTCCAAGCGCAGAGACGTGAGTTTCCACAGGGGTATTGCGTAACCCGTGTGATTCCTGATAAGCGATTCAAGAAACCGAAGCACAAGGGAAAGGAGTGGGAGTAATGAAAACTGATAAAAATGGCTTTGTCCTTTGTCCCAAATGTAATTGCTCCACAGAATATCTTGAATTCTTTGATGCAGAGCATCAGGGTAAAACCTATACTGTACACTGGGATATTAAATGTCCTAATTGTCACGAATATACAGTAATCAAAGAAACTTATACACTAGCTAATATCGAAAAAGAATGGTAAGGAGTGGGAGTAATGAAAGAATTTGCATTAAACCTTTTCAGTATCGAATATGTATTTGACTGGATTGTCTCTATTATTGTTCTTGTTGGGGTCGTTATCTATTTGATAAAGAAATAAAACTCATGAATTGGATGGTGATATAAAATGAAGCATAAAATCAAACGAGTTGCCCTTGTCCATCCTTCCGGCGCAATTGCTTATTTTACCGAAGAATATCCGCATAGTGCCCGTGATATTGACATTCTCAATACACTTTATGAAATCGGGAAAAATGTATGGATAAATCAAAACTTATATAAAATTTCTTTCGATTCTAATGGATGCCAAGTTTATCTTCAATATAAAATCTATAAAGTTAGCATCAGCTAACTTTTCCCCAATAAATTAGATGTGATACATCTAAATCAAATACTTGCTTTTTTCTGAAATTTGAGTATAATAATAATTGTTCCGAGGGGAACAAAAAATAAAAGGACAAGGACAGTCCAAAAAACCAGAAAGGTTATACGCTATGAAGAACACCACTTACGCCACCGTTTACTCCTTCCTGACCGCCAATGGCTTCGACAACGCCGAGATTCTCGCCGAGTTCGAGAAGGAAATCAACCGCAACGCCGAAGCGAAGCAGGCGAAGGAAGCCCTCTACGCCGAAGCCAAGGACATTGTCCTGCAGGCGATGGATGCTCCTGCTACCATCACCGAGATCTTCAACTCCGTTGAGACTGATCTCCCCGAGGGCTTCACCAAGGGCATGCTCCAGTATGCCATCACTCGCCTGTGGAAGGACGAGATCGTCAAGACCGAGGGCAAGGTCAACGCCTACGCCCGGGCGTAAGGAAAATGCTCCCTCTACCGAGGGAGCATTTTCATTTTCAATCAATTAGATGTATTACATCTAATTATATTTATTGCTTTTTCCCATATTTATGATATAATAACATTGTTCCAAGGGAAGAAAGGAGAATGAAAAATGGAAACGATTAAAAAATGGTTTGGAATCGAAATGCCTTATCGCTTTGAATGGAATGATCTTCGTTGCGGAATTACTATCTTGAATGTAGTTCTGATTATGCTTTTCGGCTTGCAAGTCTCATGGTTTGGACTTGCGGTTGCCCTCTTTGGGGTATGCAAAGACCTTTCTCAGCATCGGCATATTAACGATGTTTTGATGCACCTGTCAAGTGTTGTCCTCAATATTTACTTCCTCTCTCTTCTCTATAGGGGCTAATGCCCCTCTTATTATTAGATGTATTACATCTAAAACAAAATACCTTGCTTAGTGCAAGGCATTTTCATTATTATATCTCTCCCATACTTCACTTAGTCGATTAAACATACTCTCATGTGGGTCACTCTTAAAACCAATAACAGTGTGAGATTGAATCCGCCTAGATTCAAAAGAGAATTCTCTCAATCCACCATCCCACATACACCAAAATGCTTGCAAAATATGAACCGGAATAAAAGTGAGAATGTAAAACCACCATTTTACATACAATTCCATTTTCCCCGATGAATCACTTGTTTTCTGAATATACCAGTTACAGAAATACTTTTCTTTTAGGTGCTCTTTCTTATAACGACAAATATATGCGGCATCTTTATACTTAATCTTCTTCATACTCTCAATCTCCTTTCTGATTACATATACATTATAACAAATTTTATTAGAAAATCAAGTCCCAAAATTAGATGTAATACATCTAATAGGGGGAACCGCCAAAGCGGTTCAGTCAATACTGGCATAATCAACAATACACAACTGATGATTACGGAAACCAAAATTTCCACAATGCAGGTCATCCAAACCATGTTCATTACACCAATGAATTTCTTCGGTAGTCATATAATCCCAAGCCCATTTTCCGCTCCATACTCTGATTCCCTTAATCCGGGGCATAATATAATATGTCCGTCCGGCATAAGAGAAAGGAGAAATTTTCGCAAAGAGATAATCCATGCCATCCTTAACGGCTTCGGCATACAGGCGAATCTCATTTTCACCGCCACCATAGTAATCAACCGCATCTTTCTCATGCTCTACCTTAACCACATAATCAGAAGTGATAAAGGCAGTTCTTGCACAACCACTTGCACACCAAATCTTGCGGTTGGGCATAGCCTCACGAATACTACCCAAAGCCATTTCATAATCATCAGTATCAATGCAATCTTCCAAGTAGGGAGCAATCTTCATGATAAACTTCTGAGCACGAATTTCATAATCATTCTTCATTCCTAAGCACCTTCCTTTCCGTGACTATAATATACCACATTTCCAAGAAAAACGCAATAAGAAAAATTAGATGTAATACATCTAACCCATTAAGGGGAATAAAGTCCCCTTAATATCCAAGACAATAATGACCATCGGCATACCAACCATATACCCAATATTTTTTATGTTCTTTATCATCCCAAGAAGCATATCCACTTGCGGCTAAATCCTTCTTAAAATCCTTCTCTGTATATTCATCATCATCAGCCCAGTATGCACCTTGCCGAAAAATTGACCACACCCTTTTCGGCACAGGACTTTTCCTATCATAATCTTCATAAGTGCCTACAACAGTAGGAGCAACTTCTTCATGGTCATCATCCATATTCCAAAAGTACAAAGCCATTCCTTCATCCGTAGAATCTTCCATAGTCTTTATCAGTTCACATTCCGAATCATCCACAAACCGATAGACTTCAAACTGATAAGTCGGGCTATTATCCTTATACCATTGCTCCCAATCATCTACTAAAAACATCGGCTCACGGTCGGCATCACATTCATACTGGTCATTGAGTTCTACGCACTTTACAATTAAATACTTCGTCATTCTCTACATCCTCTCTGGTTTCTTAGTGTTTCCTTCACTTCATGATTATATTATACTCATATTATAGAAAAAAGCAAGTGGTACTTTTAGATGTAACACATCTAAATTTCCCTCTTGACAAATCTAATGTTCAGGTGCTCCCCAACATTTTAACCCAAATCTCTCCGAATGTTCGGCATTTGACATCGCTCCTCCTTATCCTGCAAGCTACAAGCCGAAGCTCCGTCAATGCCCCGCAGAAGGGCTCCACCAGCTGGAAGCTGGAAGCTGGATACCGACCAGTGCCTCGACAAATAGGCAACTACGAAAATCCGGCCCACGACGAGCTGGAAAGCTGGGAGCTGGAGCCCGACGCCACTTTATATTACAGGCCGGCGCAAGCTGGAACTTCGTCGTTGTGAAATTTCGAGGCTCCGCCGGAGAAAATAAAAATTTTTAAAAGCTGGAAATCTAACATTTGACTTTTATTAAAATTTCGTGTATAATAATTATAGAAAAAGAGAAAAGGAGCTGGTAATTATGGTGACGAGAACTTACTATTTTCCCAAAAATCAGATTGGCCGCTGCCTTATAAATCAAATCGTAGAGCGAGTTGGGTGCGCGATAGGAGAAATCAGGCGCGTAAATGAAACCATCGCTGTTCCTATGACTTTCGCCGCGAAAGACGAAATCAAAATTATAAAAATTTTGGAACGGTACGACCTCGCCTAACATTTGACTTTTTCTGAAAATTCTGCTATAATATAAGTGTTCCAAGAGAACAAAACTAATTTGTGCAGGGTGGTCTGCCGCAACTAAACCACGAGAAAAAAGGAGTAAAATATGAATATCAACGAAGTAAAGAATGTAATCATGGGTATTGAAGGTGCTACTATGGCTCGTGCCAACAAGACCAACTTTATCGTTATCCCCACCGACGAAGGCTGCGTTAAGGTCGCTATCCAGACTCCTCTGGCTAAGGACACCAAGAACCATGTGGCTTTCAATATGGAAGCTGCTGTAGCCGAATACAAGGCTTGGGAAGCTGAGACTGCCCTGAAGGCTGCTGAGCGCGCCGCGAAGCCCAAGGTTGTAAAGGGCCCCAACCCCGATGCACAGGCCCGCAGAGACGAGCTGGATGCTAAGATTGCCGCTCTGCCTTCCTTCACTGAATACACCGCTACCGACATTCACAACGCACTGGCCGGGCAGATTCCGGAGAATGTGCTTGTAATGCAGATTGGCTCCAGCGCCAAGCGTCTGGTTGCCGCGGGTATTCTGACTACCTCTACTCGCGAAGGCGATAAGAAAACCTATTATTCCAAGGCGTAATTCCTTTCCGGTAGAGCAGCGCAAGCTGCTCTTTTTTATGCCGGCTTAAAATTGTATACAGTATACAGTATACATACTTGACTTTTTATTAAAATTATAGTATAATTTTTATAGAAAAGGAAGAGAGGAGCTGGAGACTATGGAATACTACGCGCTGGATTATGTATCTGATGTAGAATGTGAGCTGGTATATGAGGACAAGCTGTATTGGAGCTGGGACGAAGCTAATGCCGCAAGGCTGGCCACGGGCAGGCCAGAGCTGTTTGATATTACAAAGTATCGGTATATTGATTTGCTGGATGTTTATAACGCAAGCAAGCTGGATATTGAGGATATGCGCGTGGTCGCATCTTATGAATAAGCGGCGTTGCCGCTTATTTTTTATAAGTTAAAATTGTATACAGTATCCAAATAAAAAAGAAAGGGCGACATCAGTCGCCCTCTTTTGCTTCTACTAGTGCGAGGAAATCCCCATCCACCAGTTCAACATCATGCCATTCACCAGTAATATAACACATCTATATGCGTTTCTTATCCATCGAACGCTGCTTTTGTTCTACTGTATAACCAACCGTAGGTAAGTATTCCTTTAATGCATTCCAAGTCATTATCTTCGAATTATGTTTATTTTTCCTATCCAAGCTGGGAACTGCCATATATTCCGCAAGCTGGCGGCATTCATCCAATGTAAGCCAGCGGTTTAAGAACTCATCAGGAATAGCTGAACAAAATGTTTTCAAATGCCGCTGGTATTCAAAGGTCTAACGAGCTGCTTGTATGCGCTCGGCGGCACTAAAGCTGTCAATGATTACATTATCAAAGCGTTTGTCCTTGATATTGATGCCTCGCGCGAGTGCCTAATTCACTACTACAAAATCATACTCAGGCGGAATCATCCCTGTCTAGACAATAGAGTAATAGACGCGAATCTGTTCCTAATTCATTGGCTTATCCTCATTATTTAAGGAATGAAGTTCAATGGCGTTAAAGCCTTGATTTCGCGCAGCTGCAACTATACCCTGGTTCGGCTCTATGTAAGGAGAGTAGCACCAATAGCCACGACCAGGCTCCGGCCGCAGCTTCTTAACATGGTCAATTACATTTGTAAAATAGATATCTTCCGCAATTCTATATCCAGCCTCGAGCTTCCCGATATTACTCGCGCTCACCAAGCTGGAATAGAATTTCATTGCGCGTTCAGGAGTTGCAGATAAACCTATACATAGGATGCGGCTTCCCTAAACTATACGCTCCCATTCTCCCAAAAGTATAAGGGGCATATATTCTTTTGTGGAATTATAATTCTAAATGACAGAAAGGATTTCCGCATTTGAAATTTCCTTATCCTTCCTGTTATAGTCCCGGGAGCGCGCAAGCTTAAATGCCTACACTGCGAAATTAAAAATAGAATCGCATTCATCCCAACATATCACATCTATGTTATCGAGGAACGATGCGCGGCCATTTACAATTTTATTTCCTAAAGCCTAATAACACATTATTCCAATTTTATTTACATTTTCTCCCCAAACCGAGGGGTGTTCCCAGAAAATGTCAGCATCGGCGCAGGTATCCGAATATGATTCTATAATCTAGTCCTTTAGAGAGTTAGTATCTACCAGATACAAAACCCGATTCAGCGCCCCGTCGCGCGTGTAATCCTATAGATGATTAACCGCCCAGTAAGTCTTCCCTGTGCGGATGCCGCAGTCCAGTATGTTATACACGCCGCGGCGAAAAGCCAATTTATTTTGAGTGGCTAAATCTGTTACTGTTGTCATTCTATCACCTCTTAATTTATTATATCATAATTTTAGAAAATTGTCAAACATTTTTTCTTCTAATAATTTAGTAGGTTTTATTACATTTGAATTATAATATCTTTTTCCAGAGGTAGTAATTTTTTATTACAAATAAAGTGTAATTTTTTTTGCTACCCCCATATAGGTAGCAGAAAAAATGTAATAAAATTTTACTACTATTTAAAAAGTAGTAATTTTCCTTATATATAAATAATTATTACTGAAGTGAGGCGCGTAGCGCCGAACGGAAGTAATAATTATTTATACGCGCCGCAGGCGCAGCTTATAGTTTTCTTATGTCAAGTACTTGACTTTTCTAAAAATCTATGATATAATAGAAAAAAGAAGAGAAATTCGGCATTTTTAAAAATTATAGCCAAATAATTGACAAATACGGAAATTCGGCGCACACCCACCCATTCAACCCCTTCCCAGGCCGAATTTCCCTTCTCGGCGCCACTTACATTTGGTACGGGTGCTTACAAAAAAAGGCGTCTTTTATTTCAGATTTGGTTTGCTTTTCTTTTTTCATATGCCGATGAGCGTATTCTTTTCCCAAATCTTGTTCATATGCTACGCGCTTTTAGATTGAGGTGATTACAATGTCATTGTAGAAAGTATTGTTAGAACTAACAGACCCCGATGGGCCAAATATCCCGTAGCGTACCCTCGCAGTATATTGCGGCATTGGGCAATCATAGTTGAATAGATTTATGAAGTAGGGGAATGGAATTGGGGAGCTAAAGTAGTAGCAAATTTGGAAAGGACTTAGGGAACTTGCGGCGGAAATTAGTACTACGATATAGGAAGGAGAAAAGGAATGAGGTTGGAAATAGAAGAGAAGCGCCATCGTGCGAAGTATGGATGGGCGCGAAGTGATGTGTGGGATATGGATATATACTTAGGAAGAATAGTGCCGGAAATGTTGAGGGAGCTTGCGGCCAACTGTTCTGCGTTTCCTGATAGTGGGGAATTTCCAACTATGGAAACTTATGTAGGATACTTGAATGGACTTGCGCTTGTGTTTGAGATTGCGAGAGTAGATAGGTATTCGAAGGAGTACGAGAAGGCGCAATCCCGTTTGCAGGGGCTTCATAGCGAGATTGGAGTTGTTGAGAGGCTATATGCGCGAGCAAAGGCGGCCGACAACTTGGTGGAGTTTGCGTATGCGGAATTAGGAGTTGCGGCCGCAAAGGGTTTGCTATGGGATTGAGTATTTGACATTTTCCTGAAATTGGAGTATAATAGGAGTAGAAAAGGAGGAAGTAGGTAAGATGTTAGTTGCGAAGTTGAAGTGGCGCGATGATGGGGTTTTGTATTGTAGTGAGTGTAGGGTAAGACAGCCGCATATTAGGGAGACTTGTATTTTCTGCGGCAGCTTATTTACGAACTATGAGGAAGAGTTGGTGCGCGCGAACGACGATATTAAGGATGAAGATGCGATAACTTTCTATCCTGCAGGGTTTAAAGAGACGCTAAGGCGCCTTAAAGTGGAAGGAGATATTGAATGAAAGTAAGTTGGTTTGAGGAATTGGAGAATAGGAAAGCATACCTAAGGAAGAATAGGTGTGCAAATTGCGGCAATCGGTACTATACAATTCACCACAAGTTTGGGCGCAATGAACGATGGTGGGTTGAGTGCGATAAGTGCAAGCACGAAAGTCAGGAAGAGTTGAGTAGAGAGGCCGCATTAAGGCAATGGAGGCATGAGTAATGGAGTGGGTTAATTATGAGGAGAAAATGCCCGATAAGGATGGGGTATATATAACTGTATGTCGTGGTTGTGTTAGAATTTTAAGTTTTGCGCGCGACCTTCGTGCAGTTGATAAGTATGATTTTTCGGATAAGGACTATCCTGGGTGGTATGCCTATGATGAGGAGTATGGAAATTATGAAGTGGTTGGGGTGACACATTGGGCGCCGCAGCCTGAAATGCCGAAAGAGTTAGGAGGACTTGGATAATGACAATTGGTGGATGGGTTATTTGTATTGTTTTGACAATCGGATTAGCACTTGCAAGTTTAGCCGTGTATTCGGAAACAGATAGTAAGAAATTGGCTATTACACTAATGATAGTTGGAACTATTTTGATATTCGGTATTGGACTATGGTATTTTAACAATACGGCAAGCGGACTGCGCGCAAAGACTGATGAACGAGCAGAGTTGAGTAATGGATTGGATAGGGTTGTGGTTATTTATACGGCAGATGGTGAAATTTTGAAGAAGTATGAAGGCAAGATTGATATTGAACAAGGGCAGGGATATGTGAAGTTCGACTGGAACGGGAAGAGGTATATTTACTATAACTGCTATGTGGAAACTATTGCGGATATTTGACAATTTGGGAAATTTGTGATATAATATGGATAGACGGAGAGGTCTATCCATTTTTTCGTTTGGAATTAGAAATTTTTTTCCAATTTTAGTAGAAAAAGTTATAATTTCATTCTAATAGTAGCACAAATAAAATGGAGGTGATGAGTATGGAAGATATCCTAAAACTAAGGCAGTTGCTTGATTTGGGAATACCAATGACAGTGCTTGCGCGCGAATGTCATTGTTCGCCCGCCAGCATTCAGAATTACTTGATTGGAAAAAGTATTCCATCAGGCACTAAAATGATGGGTATTAAAGATGGATTGTATCATTGGTTAAATAAACAAAAACAAATTATCGAGGGATGAGTAGTATGAATTATTATATTGTATATTCTAAGAAAGTAGCACGAGAACTTGAAAGAGAAGGATTTGTAGTCGTAGCGGTCGAACCTAATATAAAGTACCCTGACCGCGCAGTATATAAATTTGAAGATACAGCAGAACTAAGGAAGGCGATTTTCCCTTTAATCAATCGCAAATAAACTTAAACATAAACGGGAGTGATTCCTATGGCAAATTATGCTAACCAACTAACAATACATCTTTGCTTAGATAAAGCAATAAGACAGGCAGGAAATACAAATGGAGAAAGTTATGCGCCTTGGGTTTATTGGAAATATAAAAAGGCCGCTATGAAGAAACTGACTGGCAATGGATATAAATTATGGGAATATATGTTTTCTTGGATGGGCAACGGAAGCTTTGACCTATCGCCTAAAGCAATCACAAATGAAATTGGAATTAGTGATAAGGGTTTGCGTCTTGCGCGAAAAGAGTTAGAGGAAGTGGGATGCTTAAAAATGCAAGAAAATAAAAATAACCATTATAATTTTTATCCTGACGCAATACTGTAAAAATTACCGCATTGAATGCGGTAAAAATTACTATACCAATGCGGTAAAAATTACCGGAACCTCTAGTAAAAATTACCGGAGGGTACGGTAAAAATTACCAGAAGATGCGGTAAAAATTACCGGAGTAAT
>JAEIGA010003810.1_pt1 | contig 23474 bp, 27 predicted proteins | sample 9270691 | NCBI WGS metagenome assembly JAEIGA01 (sample SAMN17057246, study PRJNA624740) | gut metagenome | biome: biome; isolation source: fecal sample | host: Bos grunniens | place: China: Xizang | collected 2019 | reverse complement strand
CGGTTGTGGTTGCGGAGGTGTTGGTGGGTTTTCGCAGTCGTAGTACCCATAGCCGAACATCTGACAAAGTTCGGAATCCACACCGGCATCCTGTGCCTGCTTCTCGCGGCTGTCGAACCCAATGGTGGGTTGGAAGTCGTAGGTATTGAAAAAGTAATTGTAATTCATTTATAAACGTTTTCCTAATAAATAGGCTGACGTTTGGAAATATGTGGAAAATGTTTTTGTTTTCTGGCCACACCTTTATTATATTAAAAGAAAAAAAAGGAAATGTCTCATTTTTTTAAGGAAATACAAAGAAGATTCAGAAATTTCATGATGGGTTTGTCTTTTGCTCTCAAACGCACAGAAGACGCCACGTTACGTCAGACAGGCACCTCGGACAATGTTGGTGTTGGTGACGAACAGGAAGTCAACGAGAACAGGGTTTCCAAAGCCTTGTTGAAAGGTGAGGTTACTCAGGAGGTGAAGAACCTTCGATACAGGACGTACAAGGTGGATGAGGAAGCGAAAGAGGAAGAGTTCTATTCCCCGTTGAAGGCTATCAAGCGTGACAAACAGGACAACAGGCATATCAAGTACAAGAAGCCTGATGGTGGCACGTTAGTTTTGATTCAGCCAAACAAGGCTGAGTCTGAAAGTGTCTACGAATCCATAAAGGAGTATGAGAACCACGAGAAGAAGACGAAGAACTACACCATAAGGATTAACAGACGTTTCGTTCCGAGGTTCAGGCTTGAAGAGTATACGAGGAGATTGGCTTTGTTCACCCGTCCAGACGGTTCCACAGTCGCCGACTTCTACATTTCGAAGTATCCTGATCCGTCTGATTTCAAGGCAAAGGCATTCATTCGTGAGGTGAAGGAAGTTATGGAGAACCGCAGAAAGTCGGACATTACGGATTTCTCGTCGTTTAGTTTCGAGACGTACAAATGTTACAACTCCGAGGACTACCAGGTGTACACTTTGAAGAAATGTTCGCTGGAAGGTTTTGACGAGTACGACGGGAACTACATTTTCAGATATGTGACGAAAGAGCCGGTGGAAGTGAAAAACAACAGGCTGTCGGACATCTATTACGAAAAGGAGATGGCAGACAAGTACGAGGAGAAGGCAGCAAAGAAGGTTACGTACATGTTCAACCCATACGCCGAGCAGAACAAGAAGGAATACATCTGTTCGAAGTGTGGAAAGAAATTCGTGTACGACTTGGCTGAGATTGATTCCGCCGAGCCGAATGAAGCGAGGATGATTGACGAGGAAAAGAAGGACGCCGATGAGGTTTCGACGTATCTGGACATGCAGATGACGGAGCAGGCTACTGGAATGAGACTGTGTAAAGACTGTCTCCAGAAGGAGTACGAGAAAATTGTGCAAAAAATGGTGCAGGAACAGTAGTTTTTTGTTGGTTTTCCGTGATATGTTTATTACATTAAGTGAAATTATTCGAAGAAATGAGTTTACTTGACGAGTACAAGAATCTGGTTGGTGAAGAAACCGACAACGAGTTCCCCGAGCATATGGAGCATGAGGGACTTACCGAGAGTGACAGGGAGATGTACGAAACTGTACTCTCCCAGATGCGTTCCCAGATGGAGCAAGCCAACGAGGACATGAGGAAGAACGCGAGGAGTTGGGGCGACGTTTGCGAGGTTTCTGGAACAGGAATTGAGAACAAGACTTACAAACGCACCGAGGAGATGTTGCGTCAGAGCCAAAACACGCCACATCCCCAATACGGAACAGGAAAAGCTTTCGCCGTTTCTGAGCCGTTTGGTTTGGCGGTTGACGGTTTCAGATGTCCTAAGTGTGGTACACTGATGTATGAAAATGGAGGAGAGTTCGTGTGCCCAAGCTGTGAATACAAGGAAGAAACAGATGGAAGACACATGTGGTTCAATTTCGTGGACAACAAGTACAGGAAGACTCCATTCCCGACTGAGGTTAACGACACATTCATACAGATGTACATTAGAGGAAATAAACAAAACAAAAACATATAAATGGCAAAGAAAGTTATAGGCATTGAATTGAACGACGTGATAAGGGATTACACGGGACAGTTCATAGAGTGCTACAGGAAAATCGAGAATCCTGAATCGGAGTTTAAAGTTGAGGATGTGGATTCGTTCGACTTCTACGAGGTTTTCCCGTTCGAGAGCAAGATTGACTATCAGAACTTTAGGTTTGTCGACGCCGCATACGACTTGAACGCGTTGGCTCCACTGGTTGATGCGCGTTTGCTCGGGTTGGTTAACAACTGGACGGAAAACATACTCAAGGGTTTGGATGTGGAAGAGGATCCAGACGTCGTGTTTTTCTCGGCGTTGGAGATTGGCGCCACAATTCCCGCCACTTTGGGTTTCTTGTCTGACAAGGGGTTCAAGGTTAGGGAGTACCTATTCCCGATTGATTCCACTAAGATATACGAGAAGTGTGACATTGTAGTGACAGCGAACCCGAACATTATCGAGGCGTGTCCTGAGGACAAGACAGTTATCAAAATTGATATGCCATACAACAAGGAAATCGATGCGAAATATGAATACGGGGCGTTTTACGATTTGCTGACTGACAGTGAGAACACGTTCATTAAAATAATCGAAGGAAAAAAGTAATAAATAATGGTTAACAGTACAAATTACGTTGAGAATGATGGTGCTTTCTACGTGCTTGATTTGGACGCGTTGTGCAAATACATTGTCGGTGACGACAATGAGAAAATCATCCAGAAAACCAAGACGGAACAATGGGTGATGCCTGAGGACGAGAGCATAAAAGACATGGAGCTCGTAACTAAAGAGATTACGGAATCTTCATCGTCTAGGAGGGACGAACACGCCCCGTTCAGGGCTGAGATTGCCAAAATGATGCTACAGCTCATAATGTACCCAACAGTTGGTGACAACGGGGAGACTAAGGAACTGAAGTCGTTTTCGGGTATTCTCACAGTCGGACAGGCGATTGCGGTGAACACCATGATAAGAGAAGGAATCATAAAAGAAGTAACATTTGACGAGGATGGCGAAGAAGAATAAGAATGAGATTAAGAAGCCGGACATCAACGTGCTCGTGAAAAACATCGAGTTCGCCGTGTCGCAGCTTGAAAACAACGAGTTCACCCTATATTTTTTCGTGGTTGACTCGAAGAACGTGCCGAATTCCATGATGGAGTATATCTACCAGATGGCTAAGTCTTTGAACGACAAGGGTTACAAGGTTTGTATGCTCTACCAGCTTGAGGGTGAATACTCTCAGGAAGACATTGAGATGATTACGAAAAAGGACGGCGTTCCGGACGAGAACCGTATGTTTGTCGGCGTCGGTGACTGGTTGGGTGAGGAATACGCAGAGTTGCCGCACATAAACATAGCCAAGGAAGAGAACAAGTGGGAAGTTGGGGCTTACGATTTTCTGTTCATTCCGGAAGTCTTCTCCAGTTTTATGTTCCTTACCTTCAAAAACAGGATTCCATGCAAACGCTACGTCATCCTACAGGACTACAGCTATATTATGGAGTTTATACCTACTGGACATCAGTGGGCAAACTATGGTATTGATCATGTTGTGACAACTTGTGATGAACAAGCCAAGAGAATAAACAATGTGTTTCCCTACACAAAACCGCATACCACAGTCATTCCACCGTATTTCCCTGCGTGTTTCAGAAAGCCCGTTACCGCAAAAAAAATGGTGGTGAACATTATCGCCAAAGATCAGCAGGACGTGAACAGGATTGTCAAGCCGTTCTATTGGAAGTACCCGTTGTACAGCTTCATTTCGTTCCGTGATTTGAGGGGTTTCCCGAGACAGAAGTATGCCGAATTGTTGCAGGAAGGACAGATTACCGTATGGTGTGACGACAAAACGCCGTTTGGACATTCGGCAGTCGAGGCTTTGAAGTGTGGAAATCTGGTAATTGGAAAGATTCCGGATATCATCCCAGAATGGTTGAATGAAAACAACGGTTTGTGGTTCAACGACATAAACGACGTTCCAGAGCTTTTGTTCAAAGCTGTTTCCACACTGTTAGCTGACGACATGCCGGCAATCCTTCAAAAAGGTATTGACGAAGCTGAGAAGTTGTATCCGTATGAGGCATACAACAAGAAACTCACAGAGTTCGTGGATAACATGAAGAAGGAGAGGATTGACGAATTGAAAAAATTCGCCGAGATTGAGAAGAATAACGCGAAAAACGAAGAGAAATGAGCAACGACATCACAATTATCATACCAGTACACGAATATGACGAAAAATGTGGAAAACTGCTCGAAAAAGCCGTGAATTCCGTGAGAGAGTGTCAGAAACACTATAATGACGGCAAATTGTTTGTCACGGTTGTGGCACCGTTCGAATTGAAAGTGAATGGTGAAAAAGAAACCAAACTTTTTGACAAATGGTTATTTAACGACTCTGGTGACACGACGTATTGTGGGCAGGTTAACTACGCAGTGCAGCACATCGACACCAAATATTTCTCAGTTTTGCAATTCGACGACGTCTACATGGAGAAATGGTTCAAATTTTTCAACGACTACCTTTATGGTAACGAGGATGTTAGCGCATTCCTTCCACTTCAAATTGTTACGGATACCAACGAGGAACATTGGCAATACGGAAACGAGGCAGCTCTTGCGGAGTTCTTCTCTTCTGATCTCGGTTTCCTTGATTTCGACAGTCTACAAGATTGGAGTGCGTTTACCCTAATTGGTGCTGTTATTAACCGTGAGGACTTCATAAACGTTGGTATGTACAAACCGTCTATCAAGGTTGCGTTCGACTACGAGCTGTTATTGAGGATGACATACAAAAAACTACGTGTGATGGTTGTTCCGAAGGAAGGCTACAAACACATCGTCGGACGTGACGGAAGCATGACTGACATGTACCGTAAGGAAATGGAAGGTACGGACAACGTGCAGAAATGGTTCGAGTTGGCTAAACGCGAGTACACGTATACCGAGGACAGGAAGAAAGGTATTTCTTCAAAGAAAAAGGTTGAGGAGCTTAAATAAAAAGAAACAATGTTCCTTCAACAAACATGTCCAAGGAAAACATTCAGAACGGCGGGAACACGGAAAGTGTTGAGGCGAAACCAGACGGCAACTACTTCGGAAAACGGGAGGAGAACGCCATACAGGAGTACCTGAACTGCGACAACTATGTCGAGAAACAGCGAATTTTCAACACCATCCTGAAACCCGCCTTCACCAAAATGATTGAGTCCCTTATAAGGCGTTATGGGCTCTTCACTATTGACGAGACATTCGAGGAGACGTTCAACGACGCTATGTCCTTCCTCATGCTCAAAATCAACAATTTCGACGTGACGAAAGGCTACAAGGCGTATTCATACTGTGGAACTGTTTGTAAGAACTATCTTATAAGAAAAAGAAAAGAGTCACAGAAGAACGAAAGCTTGTTATTCTCCTTCAACCCGTCGTACGGAAACGGAATCACCGACGAAAGTGACGGAAAAGAGATGGTGGATGAAAAGACAAAGTTCAACAACAACGTAATCCAGAAGATGAGCGAAGCTATCCAACGCTCCGTGGACAACAAGGAGTACCTGAACCTGACGGAACCCGAATACAAGGTTGGGTTGGCACTCCTACAGCTGCTTTCCGAATGGAAGGACGTTTTTGGTGACTTGGAGAACAACATATCCAAGAAGTACAACAAGACAAACGTGTTGTATTATCTACAGGAGAACACGCTGCTTCCGTTGAAGGACGTCAGGGAGGCGATGAAACGCTACAAGCTCCTCTATATGATAGTCAAGGGAGATTATGTCCACGATATTTATTGTAATAAAGAGGAGATTTGAGAAATGAAATACCTGAAACTAAGGGTTAACAACCTGACGATACTGGAGGCTCTCTTACAGGAACTGTATGACGAGTCCACCAAAAACATATACGAGATTCAGAACGAGATGAACCGTCTCTCGAACAGCGTCCAACTCAACGAGGAAATTATGGACTCGAAGGTGAAGTACGCAAAAGCAATGAACGACTACTCTTCAAACAAAAACAAAGCTCTGGGTACGAAACTAGACGTGGCAAAGCTTATGGCTGAACTGTACAAGTTCCAAGGTAACGTCAAGAAGATGAACCAGGAGAGCGAAGAGCTTCCGAACTGGGGAGAGGTTATCTCGAGTCTGAACGATATGGCCGACGAGGAAAAGAACACAACAAAAGTATACAAGACTAAATGAGCCAAATCAGGGACAGACAGAGTGTGGACTCCGTTTCCGGTTCGATAAACGCCATGTTATCCGTGTTGGACGGCGTGACACCATTGGATGTGGAAAGGACTACGAACGGCATTTCGGCTACATTGAACCCGTTCCAGTTCGTCATGTCTCTTTTGCAGAGAGTCGCCGGATACGACAGGGTTGTTACGTTTATTACAGAATTAGCAGTGAACGGGCTTCCAATGTTTGAAGATTCCTTGAAAATCGCGCTGATTGAAGCGTTGAAGGACTTGTTCTCGTGTTCGGTTAACCCAATTTTGAGTAAAGACATCATTAACCAAGGTGTCATTCTTGATTTATCAAGCATTGATTTGCTCAATATCATGAATCGATGCCCGTTGGGGAACGAGAACAAGGTGTTCAAGACAAACGGCTCGTTTTTTTATTTCGACGTGGACAGGTTCACGATTCCAGATCAGCTGGAACGTTGCAAAGACTTGAACGCCGTTATATGGTACGTGAAACACAGGGCTGACGACAGAACAGTATGGTATGGGTACGAACATCAGGACGAGGAACACGAGATTTTGACGGTTGCCAATCCTGAAAACAACATACCTGGGAGTTTACCTTCTGCAAAAGACGGTGTAATAACCCTGGAGTACAGTGAGGATATGTCCAAACTTAAAGATTGCCAGAACCAGCACCGGGTAATGAGTCCGTCCGTCATAAACAACTGCCTTCATGTTTTTTTGGGCAATACCAAAGGTATACCAACCACTGGAGAAGATACGTCTTCGGATGACATAGTATCCAAAACGGAGGATTTCATGAATGTCCTTGATTCCCTCACCGAGAAATTGAAGGGACTGGAAGCTGAACTCGAAAGTGCCACGAAAATAGACGAGAAAGCTGATTTGCAGTGCCAGGTTGACTTGGTGAACAAGATAATCGACGCTATTAAAAACGGTAAAAAAATCTCCGAAGCCGCACCCGGATTGCCCGTCGAACAGGATACTGGAAAACACTACGTAACCGTTGGTGACAGTGTGATAAGAATGTCCGACTACACATACAACCACACCAAAAGTGATTTGGCTGGATTGAACAAAGCTTTGAAAATCAGACGTAAACAAGTTGCTGAGCATTATGTGTACAGGACTCCAGAAGACAACTACTACTATCACAAGTCGCTTTTTGAGTTCAACACTGACTATGTGATGTCAGTCAAGTTTTTCGACTCCAAAACGCTCGCCGACCAGATAATGGATATAATGACGGGGTGTTTTGGTATCAGTCTGAACATCTCATTCGAGGAGCGTTTGATACGGAACGAAGTCGAGAAGATGCTAGCCAAAGTCATCGAGAACACAGAGACGGTTACGATAAGCGACTGTTTTTTCACGTTCAGCAATGATGACTACAACATGTTGGTTGACGAGACGGAGAAGGAGCGTATCGGAAGATACACAAAAGACGACTACGCTTACGGTTCCGTAATCGACTACGACAAGATATACGAAGAGCTAAACAAGGTTTCCAGTAGTGCCACGTTGAGTGAACAAGTGACGAACATCACCCGTGCATTCAACGAGGTTAGCCGTTCTATCAAACCTGAAATGTACGACGAGACGGACGAGTTCGCTTTGAATTTCAGTTTTTTGAACAACCTTTTAAGGAGTCTGACGTTATCCATGGTATACAACATCATCAGCCCGAAAATTTATCTGTTGATGGCAATCAACCTGAAAATCATGGGCAAGGAGCCGAATTTCAACGTGCAGAGTTTCCTTGAAATGTTCAAGACGCTCATTATCAGTCTGGTCCGGAGCATTGCCGACAAGATAATGGAACAGATGACTGAGTGGCTCCTATCGCTTGTCAAGGACTTGGTTGCGCGTTTGGGTGACAGGTTGTTACTCGAACAGGCTGGGTACTATATGCGTCTGTTGATGAGTTGTATGCGTGCATTCAGATTGATGTGGGGCAGTGAGGAATGGAACATGGCTGACGTGGAATACGCTGACATTGTTTCAGACTACAACGAAACATGTGCAACAGGTAGCATGTCGAATACAATTGAAAACACAAAATGTTAATTGACAATGGGTTGTGCACCGAAAAATTGGATAGAAGAGATAACCGATGGAATAAACGGCGTTTTTGCAACAGCACGTCCACCGATGCAGAAAGTTCCCGCAGTACCATTACAGGCTGAGGCAAACCAACGTCCAGGACTATCGTCAACCGTTTTGGCAAGTAAGATAATTTCAAGGCTTCCAGACATTGGAATCCCTACGGGCCCGAACCCAGACGGTTCGCGAAACGTAATCAACGACTTTGTTAAGATAATGTGCGAAGAGATTGTCGACGCAATAAAAAACGACTCCTTGGTTTTGGCGACAATTCCTATGGGTTCCATAAGGATAACCGCCACAGGTGGGAACGTCGGTGGACCGGTTGAGTCTACGGGACAGAACATAATACCGACTGAAATAAAAGGTGTAATGCAGTGAGAGTCATGGAAATACAAACAATGACTAAAAAAGAACTTGAGGACAAGCAGAACGAGCTTGAGAAACAATTCAACGTTATTAGGGATGAGTTGAGCGACTACATAAAATCAACCGAAGCTGTGATTAAGGAGAAGACGGAACGGATGGGAAAACTGTCCACCGAATACAGTGAAATAAAGACAGAACTCGACAAGCGCGATGGCAAAACGAATAGGTGATAGTTACACGTTCAAACTTTGCACTGTCGAATACGTCGATGACGAGAGTAAAGCACTTAGGATTAAGGTGCGTATTCATCCGTATGACGACGGAAAAGACATTACCATGGAACCTTCATTCGAAAACAGCAACAATGGTGTGCCGTGGTGTTTCCCTTTGCTTCCGAAAATGCTCCACGTCAACCCCAGAGTTGGTGAATTGGTTGTTGTGTTCTGTCAACAGCCCGACTCTCCGTATAGCCAGCGTCTGTTTTTCGGGCCTGTTATTTCACAGGACTATATGATGGACTATGACTATGATTACGTGTATGAGACGACAAACGGTGAAAACAACGCGTCCGGAAACATGTTGAATGTTTTGAAAAACGCAAACAACAAGCTTCCAATTCTCAAAAGTTCAGCCAGAAGGATGCTTACAGGAAGCACGGCTGACAGGACTTACACGCCGTTTCCGAATCCGGATGGCGACGGTGAGAACGAAGGCACTATTCCTGAAAGGGAAGACATTGCTATCAGGGGCAGAGGAAACTCTGACATTATATTAACTGACAACGAAACCCGTATACGTTGCGGTTTCAAAAAGTACCCACATTCCACCACCGACAGAAAACTTCATTTCAACGACGAAGACCTGGCGTACATTCTCATGCGCTACAGAAAAGGAAAAGACGAGACTGGTGATTATAACAGCTCTGTCAACATTGTGGCTGACAGGATAAACCTTATATCGCATGATTCCACCGACTACTTCGACTTGGGCGACAGGAAAAACCTGATTACTGACAAGGAGATGGAGAACATATTGAGCAAAGCACATGAACTGCCATACGGCGACGTTCTCATAGACTTCCTCAAGAAATTCATCGACGTATTCAACAGACACACGCACCCATACTCTGGAATGGCACCTAGGCTAAACCAAGCTGACACGAACACACTTTCACCAGATTGGGACAAAATGGTGTCGAAATCCGTGAGAATCAACTAAACTTTCTATTTATAAAGAAAAACAATGCTTGTAACTAACACATTCGCCTCGAAATGCAACACAATAGTTGACGGTAGTCTCGCAAATACGGGGCTTAACCCAATACTCCAATTGTACTATGGCAACATGCACACGAGAGGCTTGATATACTTCGACGAGGAGAAAGTCAAATCCCTATACTACGACAAAACGTACCCGGAACTCGGAAAAATGAAACACGTGCTGAAAATGTGGAACGCGTCCGACATAAACGTTCCTGGTATTACAAAACGGTTTCCAGATTCATACCTTACTGGAATAAGGGAACGTGCGACGTCATACGACTTGATTCTCCTCAAGGCTCCGATGGATTGGGACGCCGGACGCGGTTTCGACTTTTCACAAACTTGTACACTCGAGAGCTACAGGGCTTACTCCGAATACGGCTCGAACTGGTACAAGGCAACAACAGACACGCTTTGGACATATCCGGGTGTATATGACGCAATACTCGTTAAAGAAGAACTGGACACCATGGCAGCCGATGATGAATATGAAAGTCCTATTGTTGTTGCAAGGCAGCATTTCGACTTCGGAAACGAACCCATTGAAATGGATGTGACTGACATTTTCAACAAGTTCGTGTCTGGCGAGGAAGCAAACCACGGTTTCCTGTTAATGTTCTCACCGTCATTGGAGGAACAAAGACATCGTATAAGCCAATACAGCGGATTCTTCACGAACAACACTAACACGTTCTTCGAGCCGTATATCCAAACGACGTATGACGAAACTATACAGGATGATAGAGCTTCGTTTTTCCTCGACAAACCGAACAGACTCTATTTTTATTCAAACGTCGGTGGAAACAACGAGAATCTAGACGATTTACCTACATGCACAATTGGCGGTTCAACGTATCAAGCACATCAGCAGTCCAAAGGTGTATACTACGTTAACTACCGAGTCAACTCTTCCAACGAAACCGCACCCACAACCCATTACGACACATGGGGTAACGTCGTTTTCAATGGTTTGCACCAGCCAGACGTCCAACTCAGGTTCACAACACTCCCAAACAAGGAATACATGCAGTTCGGGTTGCCGTTCGATACTGAAAGGAAACCAAGGATGGATGTCACGCTGTCAGGAATCAACAGGAACGAAAAAGTTCCACAAGGAGAAATCAGGAGAATGGTGGCACACGTCAGGGCAGAATACACTTCTGATCAGGAAGCGCCGAATGCAAAGGTGGACTACAGAGTGTACGCCGTTTTCGACAACAAAGAACTGGACGTGATTGACTGGCACCCGGTGGACAAGGAATATGCGACGTATGTTTTCCCGCTGGACACCGACAGTTTCGTGCCTCAGGTGTACCATGTTGATTTGAGAGTGAAATACGGCAACGAAACCATCACCAAACAGGACGCCGGATGCTTTGAAGTCGTTTCGAAAGCGGACAAAATGAAATCCTAAGTTTTGACTATTTATAGAAAAATTAAAAAAAAAAACAATGGCTAAACAAATACAACTAACCGAGGCTGAGTTTCATCAACTGGTGAAAGAGTGCACCGAACAGGTGATGAACGAAGGTGCGTTTTGGGATGCTATCAAAGGTGCAGCCCAAGGCATGAGAGACGTCAACAGAGCTAACCGTGCTGACAAGAGAGCAGCCAAAACTGCTCAGAAAACCGCAACACAACAGCAGAAAAACTTTGATAACTATATGAAACAAGCCGAGAAGGATATCCAACTCATTCAACAGATTTTGCAACACTATCAAGGGCAACCTAACAGTGGAAATATAGTTGACAAGGCAAACCGTCTTATCGGTGCTATTCGCCCGAAAGACGCTACTAAAGCCGACAACCGCTCCTATTACAGTGGACAGCAACACCAACTAACACAGGCTCAACAAAATGCACAAACCGCAGTTCAAACGGCACAAGCAAACAAACAACAGAGAAAGCAAAACGTGCAACAAGGAATTAGGAACGCGTTTGGGGGACAACAACCTCAACAGCAGCAATACCGTCAGACAGCTGAATAACACATAACTCTTTTCTTCGACTTTTAAGGAGCATTCGTTTTACGGATGCTCTTTTTTGTGTTTTTTGAAAAAAAGTCAACAAAAAATTGTTTTTGTGTTGTTTTTTGAAGTACGTTTCAGTCGAACCGAAAAATTCATGCAAAATGTTATCAGAAGAAAGACTTAACCAGAACTACCTCATGTTCATCAACCGTCTCGAAAAATACGGTTGCAAATCCGAGACGCTCCTTGACGAGCTCGGTGAGAAAATCAAGTATGCAAGCTACAGCCGCAACGAGGAAGACGGCGGATGTTACCAAGGCTCCCTTGTGGACGTGACTCTCAACCGTCTATGCAAGCTGGGCTACCAGTTGAACGAAAACGTTTTCGGCGGAAACGGCAAAGAGACGGCACAACACCCGTTCCTGTACTGCGACAGCAAATCATTGATGAAGGTATTGTTGTTGCTCAACTTGTCGAAAGCTGAAATGTACGAGCCGGAGACGGAGCAATGGAAACTCAAGAAAGGAATGCTGTTCCGTTTCAGTGACACTTTGTGCGCCACGTTGAAAGTTGGTGCACGAACGCTCTATCTGTGCCAGAAACACGGAATCAAACTGACTGAAGAAGAATACGAAGCGATACTGTTCTTCGACGCCGAGGACGACACAGTGCCAGACAAGTTCAGGAATCCCTTATGTATGGTGGCTAGGATGGCGGTGGCGTTTACGGCAGTTGAATTAAGACAAATTTATTTAGATAATAATAGATTGAATAACAATGAAATAGAAAAATAGTCATGCGTATTTTTAAAAGAATTAAAAAAGTTGAGGATTTATTGGATAAACTCTACTTCAGGAGTATTTCAATGCAATGCGATATTGATTACTTAAATTGGCTTAATGGTGTGACACTCAAATTCCAGAACGATTCACCGAACCCTGATCCTGTGTACGCCTGCGAGGGTGACAGCGGTTTCGATTTGAGGGCGTGGATAAAGCCTGAAGAAGACGGAGCGTTTGTTGGTGAAGACAATGTGTATTACATTACATTGCAACCACACGAACGCAGACTTATCCATACAGGTATCAAGTGTGAACTTCCACAACATGTAGAGATTCAAGTGCGCCCTAGAAGTGGAAACGCCCTTAAACTCGGACTCTCGATAGTTAATACACCTGGAACGGTGGACCTTGGCTACAGAAACGAGATTGGTGTGATACTATACAACACGTCGAATGAAAAAGTGATAATCAAGAACGGTGATAGGATTGCGCAAGCGGTTTTGTGCCCTGTTCTCAATTCATATTATGTGAATTTGGAGAAAGTTGACGCAATCGACACGAACACTGAAAGAGGAGAAGGCGGTTATGGGCACACTGGGAATAAATAATGAGTTGAAATTTGTCCCAAGAGATTTCAATAATAAAGATGAATATATTGCTGATATATCTAATTTCATCGAATCCAAGTTACCGAAATATAAAGGACGTACATTATGCGAAACAATGCGAGAAAAGAATTTTCATATAACATCGAACAAGTTTTTCAATTGGTGTACGATATCAATGGCGATGAATAACGACATAAACACTAAAGAATTTACAAAAGTTAAGTATGACTTTTTTGTATTGCCAAGTTCACCAGATGGAGGATATTCTTGTACAATGAATATTAGAATTAATGTTAATGTACATAATTTTAATGATTTAAAAAATTCTATTACAAGTACATTAATGAATATCCTTGAAGAAATTTATAAAGAAATGTGTCAAAAAGTAATTTCATTAAACAAAAATCATTATACAATAGAAGATTTCATGCATCATTGTATACCAACAAATCTTATTGTATGAATTGTTTTTAAATAAACTTTTTTAATGTTTATATTGGTTTTGTTTTCTAATGTCCGTATATTTATATACGGACATGAAAACACTTAAACTCCATATTACACACCTCGAAGACAAGGACTTCGTGCGCGAGAAGCAGATTCGTTTCTCGAACGCGCTTATCCTCGTCTACAACCGCCTCGATGAGTGCGACGACAAAAATTTCATACGGTGTGTAATGGAGAGGTTCCAACTCAACGACATCGAGTACCGCTCAGTGAAAGCTGCCGCAAAAGCGGCTCGTGAACAGGACGCGACACGCGACAAGCAATTCGCGGAACGCATTCAGTCAATTTCCGAAGACTTGCTCAACAACGAGGTACCCTACCATAAACGGTTCAAGATGTTCAACCGTATCCAACGGTTACAACGACGTATCGGCAAACCCCAGGTGTTCGGAAGTGTCCAAACTCTCAGAGAGCTGACACGCGAGTGTAACAAGGACGAGCGCGACGAGGTGAAAATTGAACAATTGCGCAACCTCTACCACGAGAAACGCGTACAACCGCTGTTCGTTATCGGTGAAGGGAACTATAAAGGAAACCGATTCTTCGACTTGTCACGCCTTGCAGACGGTGTGTGCATCTACAAACCATGCAAGGAACAACACTACGAGATACGTTTCAAGGTGAAGAAGCACCAACGGAACGAGCTCGAGCGAATAGCGCAGTACGCCACGTTGCACAAGCAACCTGTAAGTGTACGTCTATCAACAGAGTTCCTGTACCTCTTGTACGACGAACAATCCTTACGCGGGTACGGACTCGACAGGAAATCTAGGGATGCAGACACTAAAAAAGTTAGAGCCTTGGGACTACCGAAAGATGCCGAAAAGGTGGAAATACGAGCCGTATACAAATCGTGGTACGACGAACAACGAAACCGTATGCTAAAGGACAAGATTCCAAACCGCTGCATGGCAGTGGATTTGAACCCAACAAACATCGGTTGGGGCGTGCTCGACAAACACGATGACGGATACACCGTCGTGGCGGCAGGACAGTTCGACTTGTCACATCTGTGCACCAAGATTGGGCAACCTTCGAGTCACCCGAAGTCCAGACGTCATGTGAACAAGCGAAGGTACGAGTTGACTATCGTCTTCAAGAAACTCTTCGCAATCGCGTGTCACTACAAATGCGCCGTATTCGGTATGGAGGAACTGAAGTTCGGCAAGGACAACACTGCGGCAAGCAGGGAATCAAACCGCAAGGCTCGGAACCTGTGGTGCCGAACGCTGTGCGAGCAGTTGATAACAAAGCGTTGCAACGAATGCGGCATCGAGTTGCGCAAGGTGAACGCATGCTACTCGAGCTTCATCGGCAACACACAGCATAATTACGTCGACGCGACGAACGCGTCAGTCGAGATAGGCAGGCGTGCCCTGCTGAAATTCGACAAAGGAACAGGGCTTTACCCTGAACTCCGGCAGGAGGACATGCGCACCGTGGAAGCCAGGTTTGGACTGGATGCCGCATGCGGAAACGCTGTCGGATGGGTTGGGTTCTACAAATCCCTCATGGGTATCCACGGAGTCGTGGAACTCAACCACAGAGCGAGGGTTGCGCTGGAGGAGGCTTCGCCTCATCGAACGCATAGGATGAATTCATATAAAAGTCGAGTATTTTTAATACAATTTACTTAATTATATCAATTTATACATTTGATTACTCAAAGGAAATACATCAACAACGTGGAGCACATCTGGTATGAAAGCTCCAACCTCGTCTATTCTGCCTGCTACAACGGTGCAAGGCAAGAAAAAACGCTCAAAGTTGTCTTCAAGGGCGGCAGGACATACATCTACAAGGACGTAGACGTCAACGACTACATGGCGTACACGAGGACTTACTCCTCAAACGGTTCCGCATTCAACACGTACATAGTGAAAAAGTACAAGGGCGTGAGGGTTTCCGACACAGATGCCGAAAAACTAGAGGAACTCAGAAAAATGTTTCTGGACGAAGACAAGAAAATTGAGGAGGCTCTCTCACCGCTATCATACGTCCTTGAAATAAATGACAACACGGGCGAGTTCCGTCTGGTTTTGGATGGAAAACCAATCTACGAAGGTGTCGAAGGACAGGTTTCAATTGTCAACCTATTGAGCTCCATGCACATACAATACGCCACGAAGGAAATGGAGATTCCGCTTGTGACGGAAGAAGATTTTATCCAAAACGTGGACAAACTTGAGCTGTTGACGGAGACAACAACCACGGAAGGGAATAATTCAGATAATAATATAGGCGAGGAATCCGATGATAACGTACAATGACGAAGACAAACTAAAAATGTTCAAGAACGAACTGGAAGACATTCAAGACGGTTCATTAAGAGAGTTCGCCAAAAACGTCATACTGTCCGCACCAGACTACTTTTTCACGTGTCCTGCCTCTTCTACTGGCAAATACCACCCGGTACTCAGTCTTGGTGAAGGCGGCTTGGTGAGACACACGCGTCTGGTGGAATGGTTCGCCATGAACATTGCAAACGCCATGTCAATCGAGGAGCATAACAGGGATTTGCTCATTATATCCGCTATGGCACACGACATGAAAAAGCACGGCGACGGAAATACCGAATACACCGTAAATGAGCATCCGAAACTCGCGGCTGAATTCATCGAGGGCGTTTGGAACAGTATGTTCCACAAGGAAAGCATCGAATACGGTGACATCCAGAAAATCGAGCGTTTGGTTGAGTGCCACATGGGCGTCTGGGGTGAGAAGGATGGGATGCCAGTGCCGAAAACGAAACTCGAACTAATATTGCACACGGCGGATTATCTGGCGTCTCGCAAGGATATGGGAGCGTTTCAATTCCGCCCGACTGAAGATGTGGAAAAAATCGAGGAACCCGTGTCTGAATACCGTATCACGTTCGGAAAACACAAAGGCATGACGCTTGGGCAATTTTTCAAAGAGAGCCCTGACGTCGCGCTAAACTACTTCGAATGGGTTGTGGGTAATGAAGAGTTCAAATTTGTAGAAGCCAAAGAAAAAATTAAGCAATTTCTTGCTGAGGCAAATGAAAAACTGAAAAACAAACTGGAAGACTTGCAAAATTCGTAAGCATTTCGTATAATTGGAACATCAAATCGTACGACATGAAGACAATCTTCTTGGATTTGGATGGCGTTGTTGCTGGATGGGATGTTAAACAGTTGATAAAATGATTATCAAAAATAGTCTTTGATGAAAAATGGTATGAATATTTTGAGAAAGATGGGTGGGGAGATATGATAGCATATTTTAGATATGTTCTTTATGAATGTATTAAACCAAAAATTTGTGAGACACATGAAAAATTAGATAAGGCAGAAAGATACGTCTGGTATGGCTATAAGTTTATAGATTATGATATAGGAAAAGAAACCACATTTAGCGGGTTTTATAAACGCCATAAAGACGATTTTGGAATAATTGATATTGGCGATTTTGAAAATTGTGTTGAACCCGAAGGTGAAGAACTTGAAATGTATATATTCATTAGAACAATCAAAATGGCAATTGAAGAACATTGGATAGAAGACATTAGACAGACTATATGGAGAAAAGTAATGAAAAATAAAAAGAAAGTATTAAATGAATATAAACTTGTGCCAACAAGTATATAATTACCATTTAAATGATAGAGCACGACAGCATATTCTCGAAACGTTTCGTTTCAAACAATATCACCGCACAGAAGTACGGCGAGCTTCATGCTGTCGCCGAAAAGATACGTGAGCACAAGAACGAGATTTCACAATACGTGTGTGAACACATTGAGGACTACCTAGACATCTCAACGTTTTCATTCCTAAAAGAAATGCGTTCAAAACATAAAGTTTTACCTTCGTCGTTTGACAAGCAAGCCTATGAAGATGTTATCGTAGCATATGCCAACAAATTCGACACAATTAAACGAAACCTGTCATTTGAAACCATACGCTACGTCTGCTGTGAGGTTTACAAACGCGACACCAAGAACGCCAAGAAGGGCGACTTCAAAAAAACAAAACTCGAACGCAAGGAAACGCGTCTGTCAATAACACTGACTTACCTCGCACGATACGGTAACGAAAACACTGTAGAGTGGATAAAGACACAGTTGGAAAACGACAGCGAAACTAAACGCAAGTTCCACCAAACAATTCTCGATGTTATCGAGAAGTTCGGGTTTGAACGACTTTACAGGTTGGCTTTGTCTAAACGAGAACAAACATTCGACTACTATGCTTCTAAAGCCATAGAGTTCAAGTCGTTGACGTTCCGTGGAAGAAGCAGAAAACAACAAATTGTCGCGTACAACAAAACGTACGGCTCCGTCATAAACGCCTTCGTGTCGTTGAGCGGTTTTGAACGAAAGTCGTTTGATATCCCCGTGAAATTCAACAAGGAGTACCACGGCAGCATGCACGACTACGAGAAAGAAAACCCTGACTACGAGTACACAATCGTCTTCAACGAGCGCAAGAAACAAGTGTCTGTTATCCTGACGAAAAAAGACGACAGGTATATCCCCAACACAGGTGACAATATTATTGGTATCGACGTGAACGTAAAACATAACATGTTCACACTTTCAGACGGAACGACGTATGACTACGACAGAGAACTTGTCAAGGCGTTCGCTGAAGCCTTAAAACGTGTTGATGAACTGAAAACCAATGACAAGGAGTACGAAGTTGGCAAGCGTAGACAATGGAAATTCGATGCCATACGTCATAAAATCCGTGAAACTGAGAAGCAAGAGATTGCCCGTATGTGCAAGGGACTCCAAGAAAAAGGCGTGACGCACATCGTCATGGAGAACTTGAACGGCAAGTTCGGAAAGTCTTACATCAAGGACAAATGCAACGGAGAGTTGAACTTCAACCGCATTGTTGGAGCGTTACGAATAAGTACCCTGAAGGAAGAGGTTGAACACATTGCACGCAAGTATGGAATCGCCGTCTCGACGGTTCATGCAAGTTATACTTCAAAAATGTGTCCGATTTGCGGATGCATCGAGGACGAAAACCGTGTCGATCAGGAGCACTTTTCCTGTATCGAATGCGGACACGAGGAAAACGCGGACTTGAATGCCGCATTGAATATACGAAACAGAGTTGCCGTAACCGTGTTGCGGGACAAACTCTTAAAACAACTTGATAACGGTGCTTACGAACCCAGGAAGTTGAAACGTGAACGGGTTAAGGAAGTGTTGTTATCGTTCCGAAGAAACCTGTTGAAAGCAGGTGGTGAATGTAACAGGGGTGTGTTGAACACTTTTGATTATGTTTAATTCTTCGGATTATTTCAAACGGTTACAAAAAGAGCGCAAAGAAATTGATTATATTGACGAAGAAAAAATCAAACTCATTAATAAACTGGAGTGTAACATCGTGATTTCTTCGTCCTGGGGAGAAGACGGCGGGCGAACAGAAAGGCGTTTGAGAGACAAAGGTTTAACGCTTCCGATTATCGGCTACACGGAACATTTTTGGAACAACTGGATTTGTCGCGGAAATGAGATTGCAAAGTGGATTGAAGACAATGTCAAGGAAACAGATGTATTCGAATATTGTATAGTTGATGACGACACTGATATGCTACTATCCCAAAAACATAATTTCGTACATATTAACGAACGTTACGGAATTACAGAAAAAGATGTAAAGAAAATTAAAAAAATTTTAAAAGTTGGATGAAAAACTGGTTTGTAGAAAATTTAGGAGACAGATACAAACTTTTGTCAGGTTGGCAAACGGTGGAACTTATAGACAAATGTCTTAAAGAAAGAACGGTTGGGTTATCAACTGAACAACGACGAGTTTTGATTGATTCGTTTGGTGACAGTGGAATACGTGGTAATCTTAACATGCCGTTTATAGCATACGCTTGGGATGAAGAAGAACCAACAGGAAAAAGCTGGTGGCGTTTGACAATTCCGTTTTTTCTGGTTTGGGTTTTTGTTGTTTTTTTCTTCCTACAGCCATTCAAATGGGTTATAACTGGAAAATATTATGTAAGCCAAGATTCTAAAATAGGAAAATTCAACATTGCTTGGTACAATAAAATATTTGATAGGCGATGGAGCGAATGACAAAACGATGGAAAAGTACTTGGACGCCTGTCTATGAAGAAGGCGAAATTTGGTACAGCGATGAAAACGCACTTGAATATGTAGAAAATCAAGCACTTAAATATTTTATGGAGCAAAATAATAATCAACTAAAAAGTACATGGTATCCAGTTTATGAGGAACCTGAAGTTTATTTTGCATCTAGACAGGCTAAAAAATATTTCATAAAAGAAGCAGTCAAATATTATAAAAGTTTGGAAAATATGAACCAACTCAAATGCGTGGGCGGAATTATCGGAGACATAATCGGACAACGCTTCGAATTCCGCCCGAAAAAATCAAAAGATTTCCAACTCTATACGGTGGATAGCCATTACACTGACGACACGGTGATGACTTGCGCTGTTATGGATTGGTTAACAAACGGTGGTGATTTGGCAAACACCTTCAGGAAGTGGGGCAATAATTTCCCGAGAGCGGGTTATGGAACAATGTTTCGTAATTGGTTGGAAAACGATTTGATGGGTGCATACGATTCCTTCGGAAACGGCTCAGGTATGAGGGTGTCACCCGTTGGTTGGGCAGCGCAAAGCATTGAGGAGTGTTTTGAGATGGCGGAAGCGTCTGCAATGCCAACACATAACCACCCGGAAGGGATAAAAGGTGCACAGGCAATAGCCTCATCCGTATTCATGGCACGCACTGGTTGTACTAAGGAAGAAATCAAGGAATTCATTAAGGAAGCTTTTGGTTATAATTTGGACAGGAAACTAGACGACATTCGCCCCAAGTATCATTTTGAAGTGTCATGTCAAAAATCTGTACCAGAGGCAATTATCTGTTTTTTGGAAGGTACATCTTACGAAGACACCGTACGAAACGCCGTTTCATTGGGAGGGGACGCCGACACCCAGGCAGACATGGCTGGAGCAATTGCAGAAGCGTTTGGATATCCAGTGGACAGCAAACTCTATAACGCGTTCATAGCAAGTCATCTACCTGACGCAATGTACCACACAATCAGTGAGTTCAACCAAAAATTCATCAGAAATGACTAAACTAACAGCAAGCGGGGCAACAATTGATTGGAACAAAAGAAAACATAGAGGCTTTTTTGCAGAAACCACACACGACAATAGTAGTAGCAACTCTTTTGTCAGATATAACAAAGTTGAGGTTGCTGAGCAAGCATCAGATAACGTCCTTTGCCAATTAGGTAAAACAAAAACTGAAAATTACGAGCCTGATTGGGAAGAACGACGTTTCGAAGCTGCTATGAATTTCATGGGGCAATTATTGAACACCGACAACTCCTTCAAGGCAAAACTTATAACAGACGCACTCTACAAAGAGCTTGCGGAATTTGCAGTTATGTGTGCAGACGCTATCATAGAGGAGCTCAAAAAAGAACGATAACCATTTGGATGTTCTGGGATTTTTGTTTATAATTGAAACATCAAAATTTTAAGATACTACTATGCAAAGCCAAACAAACGACGAGCAACTCTACATGCGTGCGAAGGAAGCATACTATGCAGGTAATCCAATCATGACGGACGCGGAGTTCGACGCCCTTGAGGAAAGGCTCAAACAACAAAACGACAATGTAACCCTTAACGTGGGTGCATGGGACAGACGTGCAAAAACCACACATCCCACCCCAATGCTTTCATTATCAAAGATTCAAGCGAACAAGGAGACGGGAGAGCCTCCTGTTGAAGAATTCAAGAAATGGATTGAAAAAACTGTTGAGAGAATTAAGCAATCTCCAGAATATAAAGATATACCAAGTTGGTTGCAAGACATAGTAATCGAGTATTCCCAAAAACTTGATGGCAACGCAATTAATGTTGTCTACGAAAACGGTGTGGTAACTCATGCCCTTTCTAGAGGTGACGGAAAAATGGGTAGAGACTACCTTCCAAAACTCATCAAGTTTGGACAGTTCCCGAAATCGGTTGTGTGGGACAATACTGAATATCCGATTCTTGAGTTCCGTTGTGAGGCGGTTATTGCACGCGATACGTTTGACAAAAAGTACGCTGACAAGTTCGACAACGAACGAAATTATGTTGCTGGGATTCTAGGCTCGGATAACGCAACAGAAGAACAACTTTCCGAAATCGACTTGATACCTGTTGAGGTACGGGCGAGCAACGGTAACGGGGATTTCATATACCCTGACATATCACTTGCGATAGCGTTTGGTTTCAAATGTGCAAATGAATTGAGACGATATGATTACGGTATCGATGATAAGTACTCATTTGCCCTTGGAGGTGTTGCATATATGCGAAAATGCTTCAAAATGCTTTCCGAGGACTACAAGCAAAAAGGCAAATACCGTATTGACGGCATGGTGGTAAAGTTCAAGGAGAGATTCAGGAACATTCTTGGAATCAACGAGCATGACCCAAATTGGGGAATTGCTATCAAGTTCAAGCCTGAAGATTGTATCACGGAAGTTACTGGGTTTACGTTTGAAATGGGCAAGACTGGTGAATTCACACCAGTTGCACTTCTCAAACCTGTAGAACTAGACGGTTCCACAGTCTCAAAGGCATCCGCGTACAACGCCAACTTCATACGTTCCAATAACTTGAATGTTGGTTCGTTGGTGTCATTAGTCAAGTCAGGAGACATTATTCCTCAGATTATCAACGTTATCAACGACACTGGTGAGCCTTACGATATTGAGGCTGAAGAAGTTTGTCCGTATTGCGGAAGCCCATTGAAGGTTGTTGACGACACACATATCTTCTGCACAAACGACAATTGTTCCGGAATCGGGCTGAAAAAGTTTATCAACTCCATGGACGCACTCGACGTTTTCGGATGTGGGGACGCCATGTGTGAAACATTGTACAACGAGGTGTCTGGCGATCCGTTCTACTACCTCCTCGTGCCAAAAGACATACTCCTATATGAAATGTCAATCCACGGCGTGATGAACAAGAACATAGAAAAGTTCGTAGATGAAGTGAAATCCAAAACGTCAATTCCACTCGAAACTGTTATTGCGATGATGTCGTATGACGGTATGTCAAACGGTGGCAAAACCATTCAGGAGGTTGCGAAGAAAATCGCTGGACTCGACTATAACTTCAAAGGACTTGAAAAGAGTGTCGTGAGCGGTTGGGATGAAGGTGGAGACAAACGTCACGAAGTTGAATACATAGTCTATGAGCTCAGAGAAGCAGGAATTGAAGTTGTTTATCCTAAAGCAAAAGAAGTTACTATACAGAATTCAGATAAGGTAATGAAAATTACCATGACAGGTTCGCCAAAACCATACGGCTATGCAACGAGAGCTGTTTTTGTGAAACACCTTGAAGAACTCGGATACACAATCGAGGAAGTGGATGTCAAGAAGTGTGACGTTCTGTTCACCGACGATTTATCCAGCACCACTGGAAAGATGAAGACAGCTACGGAACTCGGAAAGCAAATCAAAACTTACCAAAAAACGTCTCAGGGAAGCCACGGAATCTTTTAGTTCCGTGGAGGAACTGAGACTTATTTAGAAAGTTTCTAAATTCAAAACACATTTTGAATTATGTGACTATTTATATATAAACACGCAAGTGAACACTGACGCT
>JAEIGA010003809.1_pt1 | contig 23479 bp, 12 predicted proteins | sample 9270691 | NCBI WGS metagenome assembly JAEIGA01 (sample SAMN17057246, study PRJNA624740) | gut metagenome | biome: biome; isolation source: fecal sample | host: Bos grunniens | place: China: Xizang | collected 2019 | reverse complement strand
GAATGCGTTGGAGCCGGGGACTGTGCTTCCTATCCATAGACACAGGACCACTTCGGAGGTGGTGGTGATGCTCAGGGGCAGGGCTGTGCAGTATCTCTATGATGAGCAGGGACGCGAGACTGATGCTGTGCTTCTTGCTGCCGGGGCGCTTGATGGTGATGGTGAGGGTGTGCCGGGTGCTGTGCCGGGAATGACGATTGCCAAGGGACAGTGGCACCGGATCGAGTGCCTTGAGTCGGGCACTGTGATCTTCGAGGCGAAGGATGGACCTTATGAGCCGATAGGGCCGGAGGATGTGCTTTAATTCAAATCGTGGATTTCAAGGCGATGATCGTCATCCCTGGGCTTGAGGGTAGGAATAAAGTTTGTAAGTGTAAGAAATATTCTTAACTTCGCGTAAATAATATTTGTTATGGCAAGAACTGTTACTGTTGCTTTAGGCCAACATTATGAAGAGTTTATTCAGTCAAATATCGCAGGCGGTAGGTATAACAATGCAAGCGAGGTTGTGAGGGCTGCCCTTCGTAGACTCGAGGAAGATGAAGCAAGATTGGCTGCATTATGTGCAGCTGTAGATGAGGGTGATGCAAGTCCGGATGTTATGGACTTTGATGAGGAGGTTTTCATTAATGAGTTGAAAGAGGGGTGGAGAAATAACAATGGCTGAGTACGTAATATCTGAAAAAGCGAAGAATGATTTGCGGGAAATCGCAGATTACACTCAAAAGCGATGGTCTGATGTTCAGGCAGAACGATATATCCGTATGCTGTTCTCAGAGTTTTCATCATTGGCGGACAAACCTTTGGCTGGTCGCTCTTATGATCACTGTCGTATAGGATTGAGAGGTTTGTCGTGTGGAAAGCATGTAATTATGTACAGAGTCCTTTCCAGGTCAAAAGTACGTATCGTCAGGGTATTACATGAGAGAATGGATTTTCTCAGGCATCTGAAATAGGAATAATAATTTGATCCTCCGGCGTTTGTATAATGACGGAGGATTCTTTTTTTTAGTTCAGGGCTTGATACCGGACCTCATATCCACAGGCATAGGACCACTTCTGAGGTTGTTGTGATGCTCAGGGGCAGGGCTGTGCAGTATCTCTATGATGAGCAGGGACGCGAGACTGATGCTGTGCTTCTTGCTGCCGGGGTTCTGGTGGCGGATGAAGTCGACGGATGCAAGGACCTCAAGGGCAAGCCTGTGTTCGCTTCTCTCAGTTCAATCCTGAAATCTGATGATCATCGGTGAGGCAGGGAATCCCTTTGTGTTCCGGATGCTCAGTTCGCCGCAGTTCTTCCATGCGTAGCGTATTGCCTTGATTCTGTCCTTGCCGTTGATGCTCAGACTCACGCTTCGTTTTTCTGTCCTTGCTTCTGTGCTTTCCCATCCGCGTCCTTCGTACATGACTTCAAATCCTGACACTGACTGTCCCGGGCGCAAGGGATGTCTTCCTTCCAATGTGATGATGAGTCTTTCTCCCTCGGTCCTGACTTCGCCCCATCGGGGACTCACTGGAAGCTTTGCCATCCCGTAGAACTTGTTCAGGACTTCGTATGCCAGTCGCCTGCCGACTTCTTTCTTTGCTTTCGGGTGGATGTTGTCTTCCTCTCCCAGATCCATGCAGACAGCCATTGCAGTCCCAGAGACCTTGTCGCATATATCCTTCTGACATTGACGCAGAACAGCCCATGACTGGTCTGCACTTCCTTTTGTTTCCTTGTAGCCGTAGGATGGCAGCTGCACGACTCCGAATGCCATGCTCTCATCCTTCCATGCTTCCCTCCATCCTTTTATCAGGGCTTCCTGCATGGGACCGTATTTGGCAGCAATGCCCGTCTTTGCATTTGCCTCACCCTGGTACCAGACGACTCCCTTGGCTGTAAATCCTACAATCGGGGATAGCATCGAATCGAAGAGTACATATGGGTTCCTGTACCTGCTTTCGATCCTTTCTTCACCGAATCTCTTCTGGAAGTGTCTTTCCACGTCGTTTCTGAGACAATAGTCTCTTTCCAGCCATGATTCAATGGTAGAACTGCCCTGTGCAGCGCATATTATGCCTATCGGTCTGTCCGTCTTTTCCCTGAGCCGGAGAGCGAAATAGATCGCCACGGCGGACCAGGAGTCTATGCCGGTGTCTCCGAACGGGACCCATTCCGGTTCCTTCCTTTCTTTCGCCTTGCCTCCTTCCACAATGACAGGTATCTGATAGTATCTGAATGACTTGTCTTTGATCATCCGAAGTTCCGCAGCATCTTCTTTGTTCAGCGATCTGACACGCATCAGCATGTTGGACTGACCTGAGGCTATCCATACGTCCCCCATGAGGATGTTGCTGATGACTATTCGCTCTTCTTCCGTCCGGATCGTCATCGTCCTGCCCTTCTTGGAGCATGGCATTGCCGGAAGGACTGCGGACCATCTTCCTTCATTGTCGCAGGTCGCTGCGACTGATGTCCCGTTGAAGTCAATTGCTACGGTTTCTGAAGGTTCTGCTGTCCCCCATATCCTGACAGGCTTGTCGCATTGGAGTACCATATTGTCCTTGAACGGCTGACCGACTTTCAATGTCCGTCCGGTCTCACCATTGGTCGCAGAACCATGAGCATGTGTTCCGGACAGAGCGATAAGAGAGCATATAAGGCATGCAAGGATGTTAGCGTTCAGTTTCATGTTGGAACTTTTTCTATGTGATACAAATATATGGAATTCCATCCGTTGTCAAAAGTGTAATTCCGGGAAATCATCGGGAGCGTTACCGGTAACGTTCCCGATGATTTTCATCCTGAAATAGATATAGGTTCTTTCGGTTTTTAATAACTTTGAGGTATAACCATTAACACTAAATCTTATGAAAAATAAGTTGACAATCATTGCTTTAGCGATTTTGCCATTCTGTTTTTCTTCATGCGACAAGGTGCCTGAAGAATTAGAATCGGCACGGCTCGTCGATGAAATGAAACTGAATATTTCAGAATCAGGATTCGAGATTGTACAGACAAGAAGCCATCAGCTTTCGGTTGAACTCCTTCCTGAAGGTGCAGTCGACTCGCAATTCGTTTGGGTCAGCTCAGATCCGGAGGTCGTTTCTATTTCGGAGGAAGGTCTGATTACTGCTGTCAGCGAGGGTCAGGCTATTGTAGGTGCTCAGCTTACAAATGGCAGAAGAAGGGCTGTTACGAGGATAACGGTACTTCCGTATGTGGCTGAAAATCCTATCAAGACAATTACTCTTGACAAGACGGAACATGTCTTTGCTTCAATCGCAGATGATCCGGTGACGTTGAATACTACTCTTCAGGCTACAAATCCTGCTGAAGAAATTACCATTTCAACATTGAGATGGTCGTCTGACAACAAATCTGTGGTTCAGGTTGATGAAAATGGCAAGGTGGTTATCATAGGTGGTGGAGAAGCAAAAGTCAGATGTGACGCAATAGACGGAGGTAAGGCATTCGCTGAGTGCCGTTTTGTCGTTCCTGGCAATGAGATCAAGGATCTTTATTATGACGCCACAGGACCTCAGTTCGCTGACGGCTACTACAAGAAGGTTTACGGTCAGGTTGAGATCGAGGTTCCGGTTCTGGACAACACAGGAAACAAGACTGGTCAGACCGAGAAGCAGGTTTGGCTCGACAGGAATCTCGGAGCTGAAAGAAGGGCTACAGAGTCTGCTCCGGGGGCAGGTGATGCCGGTTCCGACCATAAGGCATTCGGCTCTCTCTTCCAGTGGGGAAGAAAGGCTGACGGACACGAAAAGGTGGTATGGGATAAGGTTGACGGTGCCTATTCATATGTGATTTCAGACTATGTGACAGCTGCTGCAGATGACAGAGCCAATGCCGGTCACTCGTCCTTTATCCAGATTTCCAATGACTGGTGTACTTCGACTCCTGAGGGATTGTGGGGTGGAAGCCAGTTCACGATCAATACAGGTGCCGCTACTGAAGCACAGTTTGAGAGCATGGGCTACCACGCACGCCTTGATCATCCAAGTCAGGCAAATAATCCATGTCCGTATGGCTACAGGGTGCCGACCATACTTGAATATCATCAGATGCTCGTTGCAGTTTCCGGAATGGATAAGATCATATTCAATAATAATGGTAATAATGTTCCATCAATCGATGTGTTCACAAAGGAACCGATGTGTCTGGCATTCGCCGGAAACAGGGCGAATGCAGCGGCAGGACAAACCACATTGTCCAACTCCGGTGTCTGGATCATGTTGTGGACCAACTCAGCTCAGAAAGCTTCACACGGATGGCCTATGAGAATCCAGAACACAGGTAAGAACTTCAGAATTGCAGCCCAGCAGAAAGCGAACGGTTATGCAATAAGATGTATTAAGGACTCTTCTAAATAAAGAATACTATGATCAGGAAAATTATAACTTCTATATTTCTGCTTTGCCTGATGCTTCCGGTCTATTCCCAGAATTCTCAGGAAAGAGTCATCACAGGTACTGTCCTGGAGTCAGGTTCCGATGAACCTCTGCCAGGTGCTTCCGTTGTAGTTTCGGGAACCAGAAACGGTACATATGCCGATGCAAACGGCTCGTTTTCAATAAAGACCGACCAGAAGAATCCTGTACTCAAGGTGTCGTATATCGGATTCGTGGATATGTCTGTCAAGGTTGATGGTAGGAATAACCTTACGGTCAGACTGCAGCCTGATTCAAACCTTCTGGATGAGATGGTGGTCATAGGTTATGCCGAAAAGAAAAAGGAGAATCTCCTTGGTGCTGTTTCAACTGCTGTGGTGGATGATGCAGACATGCGTGCCTTGGCAAGTGCAGAACTCCTGCTCCAGGGTAAGATGGCTGGTGTGATGATGACTCAGACGTCTGCCCAACCTGGCTCCACATCATCAGAGATAAGAGTCAGAGGTATCACTTCCATCGATAACAACAACAGCCCTCTCGTCATCATTGACGGAGTCGAGTCGAACATGGATGCAATCAATCCGAAGGACATCGAGTCTGTGACTGTGCTGAAGGATGCTTCTTCTGCCGCCATTTATGGTGCCAGGGCTGCTGCCGGTGTCATTATCATTACTTCCAAGCAGGGTAGACATGGAATGAAGATCAACTATTCCAATTCATTCTCGCTTCAGACACCGACCCATCTGCCTGATGTCATAAATGATCCGGTTCAGTATATCGATATTGCCAATGAGGCATTCCTTAACAGCGGACTTACAAAGAAATATTCGGATACTGCGAGGAAGGAGTGGGAAGAAGGTGGCACTATCATCAGGACTCCGGTGGATTGGAAGGAACTCATCTATCGCAATGGATTCATGCAGGATCATTTCGTGAACATGTCAGGTGCTGGAGAGAGGTATGATTATGCCGTTTCCGTCGGATATATGGATCAGAAGGGTGTCGTGGCATTCACCAAGGCTAACCAGTTCACCTACAAGACCAAGGTCAATGTGCATTTCTGGAACAAGAAACTGACCTTGGGAGCAAACATCAGCGGTAAGATCCTGAACAGCCATGAAGCGCAGGCTACAAGTTCGCTTGTTCATCGATATATGCAGAACAGACCTATCCTTTTCTTCAAATCTACAGAGGGAGGAAGGAATATCTACGGAGCCAGTGCTGCATTTTATGCGATCGAAGAACTGGGCGGCGGTAATGACAAGGATTACAATGAACTGAACATGATCTATACTGCTAAGGTAAAGCCTGTCAAGGGACTTCAGTTCACCGTAAATTACAGCAGGAGTCAACGCAAGACCGCCCAGACAAAGTACATTCCGTACTACGAGCAGGCATCCAATGCAGAGGTGACAATCGGAACTTTCAAGAGATCGGAGCTTACCAAGGCGAACAATAATTATTCACGTAATCTGTTCAACGCTGTAGGTCAGTATAATCTTAGTGTAAAGAATCATAATATCGATATTCTTGCCGGTTTTGAGACAATCGAGACATTCAATGATAACTATAGTGTCCACGGATACGATTTAAGTAAGAATGAGCCTATCGTAGACCTACTGGATCCCGTTACCGTAACGGTTGATGCGAGCAAGAACGAGTATGCAATCATGTCATTCTTCGGAAGACTTTCGTATGATTATGCAGGCAGATATCTTGTTGAGATGAACTTCAGACGTGACGGTAGTTCGGTCTTTGCAAAGGGTTACCGCTATTTCAACTCTCCGTCAGTGGCTTTGGCATGGCGTATTTCGGAAGAGCCTTTCATGAAGGGAGCAGGATGGCTGGATAATCTGAAACTCAGAGCTTCCTACGGTATTCTCGGTAACTATCTTGTCTCCGGTAATTACTATGCTTTTGCCAACAAGATTGTTCCTCAGCAGAATTATACCTTCGGTGGTGTCATCAGCAGTGGATATGCCTATAACCTCCATGCCAATCCTTATACAACATGGGAGAGTATCAGACAGGCGAACCTCGGTATCGACTTCGAGTTCCTGAAGGAATTCAGCATATCTGCAGAATATTTCGATAAGCGTACGACCAATATGCTTTCGGCAATTTACCAGCCGCTGTCTCTTGGAGTTGGCTCAAACCGTCCTGCCGTGAACTCCGGTGAGATGCTCAACAGAGGATATGAGTTTACGATTGATTACGAGCATTATTTCAATAATGATTTCAGAATTTCTGCAGGTGCGAACATCGGATTTGTAAGAAATACCGTTGTAAGTCTCGGTGGAAACAAGGATCAGTGGCATACTTCTGACGGAACAGTCAGGTCTGAGCTGGGACATCCGTTCATGTCTCTCTACGGATACAGGTGCATCGGACTCTATCAGGTGGATGACTTCACCTGGCAGGACGGCAGTGATCCTTCGATTCCTCATATGGAAAGACAGTATGTCCTTAAGCCAGGCAGGACGGAGACGGCTCTTCACACAAATCCTCGTCCGGGTGACCTCCTTCTTGAAGATCAGGACGGTGACAACATCATTACTCCAAATGATGTGGTAAGACTCGGTAATGGTAGGGCAGAAACCCAGTTCGCTCTTTCGTTCGGCATCCGCTACAAGGGATTCGACTTCTCTATGATGGCTCAGGGTCAGGGTAATGCTAATGTATACATTCAGCGTGCTGCTCCTTACAGTACGGCATTTACAGGACAGATCTTCACTAACTACATTAATGAGAGATGGACAGAGGCGACGCCACAGTATCGTTGTCTGTATGCCGACAAGCAGCGACTCGACATCATCTCGAGCTATGATGTGCATAATGCAGCTTATCTGAGGCTCAAGAATGTTCAGCTTAGCTATACTTTCTCTGGTGGATTCCTCGACAGGATCAAGGTTCAGGGTCTCAAGCTCTTCATCTCAGGTGAAAATCTGCTGACCTGGTCATCATTCCCTGAAGGATTCGATCCGGAAAGAGTTGCAAGCAACAGTTCTGTGACTGTATATCCTCTGATAAAGAGTTATACCGGTGGTCTGATACTTAACTTTTAATGATTACAGATATGAAACGCTATATATTATTAATGATTACGACTGCGCTCCTGCTATCTTCGTGTGAAGGTTTTCTTGACAGGGAACCGGTAGACTTCTTCGTTCCTGAAGACATTACGAAACCTGAAGATGTAGAGATGCTTCTCACGGGTGTCTATAGGGCTCTTATCATGCAGGATTCCGATATGCTGATGCCTCTCGGACAGGATTTCATGTGCGATGATGGATACTCCAACAGCCCTACCTATGGTGAGCTGCAGATCTGGAAGGGTGAACAGACCCCGTATGACGGTTACTATGAGCAGCAGAAGTGGATCAGAGACTACACAGGTATCCTCAGAGCGAATTCTGTAATATATTATGCTCCTCTGATCAGGGATCTTGACGCGAATCTTAGAGACCGATATATTGCTGAAGCCAAATTCCTCAGGGCGTATTTCTATGCAGATCTGGTTGAATTCTATGGCGATGTTCCGTACAGGACCGAGATTGAGGGACTTAAGAAGAAGATCAGCCCGCGTGTCAGCAAGGAGGTGATACTCAATAATATTTTCCTTGATATAGACGAGGCTATCGAAGTGCTTCCTGCAACTTACAAGCCGGAAGAATTCGGAAGGGCAACCAAGGGTGCGGCATTGGCACTGAAGGCTCGTCTGGCTCTTTACAACTATCAGTATGACTGGTGTATCGAGACGTGCAGGGAAATCATGAATATGGGGCTTTATGAGCTTCATCCGAGCTATAAGGAACTGTTTACATCTAAAGTCGAGAAAACAAACAAGGAATATATCTTCTCACAGCAGTTTGTTGCCGGCAAGAGTTCCGAGAAGCTTTCAGGAATTTTCTGGACCAAACTGTCTGCTTTCGCCGCTTACATGGTTTCACACAACCTTGTAGAGGAGTACTACATGAAGAGCACAGGTCTGAGGTATGATGCGGAAGGTTCCGGCTATAATAATGTTGTGCCTTATGCTGACAGGGATCCTCGTCTTCTTTTCACCGTCAAAGTGGATCAGGGCGACATGACAGGTACCTCGAGCACAGGTTACAAGGTGCAGAAGTTTGTGGACGATGCTGCAAATGCTGCCAAGGTGCATAGGAATGATGAGGTCGATTATCCTCTTTTCCGTTATGCGGACATCCTTTTGATGCTTGCAGAAGCCTTGGTTGAAAAGGGTGGATACAGTTATGATGAGGTTGTCGGTCTTGTCAACCAGATCAGACAGAGAGGAGATGTGATGATGCCTATGGTTCAGGATGTCGAAGGTAAGGACAAGGTCTTGAGTGACGAAGAACTGAGACAGATCATCCGCCACGAGAGAAGGGTCGAGTTCGCTATGGAGGGATTGAGATATTCGGACATCAGGAGGTGGAAGATCGGAAAGGAAGCCTTAGGTGACTGCTATGCTGCTGTTTTGATTACCGACAATACTGATCCGGATAACCCTGTCTTCTATTATGACAAGGCTGTCTTCATGAGACGTACCTTCAATGAGGCGAAAGGTTATCTCTGGCCGATACCGGCAATCGAACTTCAGACCAATCCTATGGAAAATAATCCGGGATATGTAGGAATCTGATAATATACCAAAAGAATGTTGGTGGTTGTTTTAATGTATTTGTTATCGTTGTTGCTGTGCACACCGTTGTATGGCAACAACGATATTCTGCTGCCATCTGGCAGTAAGGATACATTGTCTGCTGACGATTTTCGTAATCCGGACCGTGATTGTGCTCCGATGACCTGGTGGCATTGGATAAACGGGCACGTTACAAGGCAGGGAATCAGAAAGGATCTCGAAGCAATCCATTCGGTCGGACTGCGTGGTGTGCAGATCTTTAATACACACATGTATTCTTCCCGAGGTCGTGTCGGTTTCGCTTCTGACGAGTGGTTCGACATGATAGGCTATTCATTGCATCTGTGCGACTCTCTGGGGCTGAAACTCTGCATTACTTCCGGACCTGGATGGTCCGGAAGCGGAGGCCCCTGGATCAGCAAGGAACAGGCAATGAAGATGCTTGTGTTTTCTGAGACGGAGGTGGAAGGGGGAAATGTCAGCCAATCACTGAACGTTCCGCAGATTAAGGAACAGTTCTACAGAGAGATAGCTGTTCTTGCTGTTCCATCGGGTGTGACGGGTGGACAGATCAAGGAGCTGGATGAAAAGAAATTATCTTCTAACAGGGCATCTCTTGCAGTGCCGTCAGTCCCGTCTTCTGCAGATTCCGTGCTGAATCGTGAGGATATTCTGAATCTCACGGACAGGATGGATTCCGACGGTGTTCTGAGATGTGAGCTTCCAGCAGGCAGATGGACGATTCTTCGTTTCGGATATACCCTGACAGGAAAGAAGGTCCATCCTGCTGCATGGGGCGGTGACGGATATGAAGTCGATAAGCTGGATTCGCTTTGTGTCAGGCAACAGTTCGACTCTCATCTGAAGGTATTGTTTGAGAAGAACTCCAAGTATCTGGGAGACACTTTCGAAGGTGTCCTCTTCGATAGCTATGAGGCCGGATTTCAGAATTGGACCGCTTCTCTTCCGGAACGTTTCGAGGAGATGTACGGTTACGGACTCATCGATTGGCTTCCTGTCTTTACCGGAAGACCGATTGTGTCCATGGCTCAGTCAGAAAAGGTCCTTTTTGATTTCAGAAGGCTTCTTGACCGCCTCATTTCAGAGCAGTATTACGGATATATGAACAAACGTATCAATTCGTACGGATTGATCACATATTCGGAGACTCAGGGAGGTCCTGTACCGTCCGAGGCATTGAATCATGTCGATGTTCCGATGAACGAATTCTGGAATCCGGACACATATCCGAGGCTCAAGAGCATAAGGCTTACAGCCACACAGGCTGAGCTCAAGGGCAGACAGATAGTTGCCGCAGAGTCATTTACGTCGAAACCTGAAGACGGTAAGTGGCAGAATAGTCCCGGTTCGATGAAAAGAGCCGGTGATCTTGCATATATCGGAGGAATCAACCGTTTCTGCTTTCATACCTACGCTCATCAGCCTTCAGAACTCCAGCCTGGCTTCGGATTGGGAAGATACGGTACGTTGTTCGGCAGACACTCGACCTGGTGGGATTATTCCGGAGAATGGATAGACTATCTTACACGTTGCCAGTACGTCCTGCAGAAAGGAGTCAAGGTTGCTGATGTCTGCTGGCTGTTCCATTATGATATCAGGTATAATTATCCTTCCAAGCTCACTTTCCTCCCGCGTGGATACGACTACAGGATCGCCTATCCGGAGGACCTTGAGGATGTCAGGGTAGTTGACAGAAGCATAGTCTTTCCTAACGGTGCCGAGTCAAAGGTGCTTGCTGTTCCAGCCTTCTCTCAAATGGACGAAAGGACTGCTCAGGTCCTTGAGGAACTTAAGGCAAAAGGTGCAGTGATCGTTCAGGGAAACGAGGTGGCTGATGCTTTGATTGCAGGCAGGATCCAGCCTGACTTTGATGTGATAGATACTTCCTTGAAACTGGAGTATCTTCATAAGAAAGTCGATGGCATGGACGTATATATGATTTCCAATCAGGGACTCCAGGAGGTAGATACCAAGGTGAGACTGCGTTCCGGCAAGAAGTTCTGCTCTTTGTGGAATCCTGTGGCAGGCAGCATCTATGAAGGTAAGTTAGTCCCTTCCGGAGAGTTTGCTGTTGTCGACCTGAAGCTTCCGGCAAGCGGTTCTGTCTTCTGTGTCATGAGCGATTCTCCGATTGATGCAGAGTTACATCAGGAGCTGGTGCTCAGCCGTGAGACCGATGTGGCTTCGCCGTGGCGTGTGTCATTTGAGGATGCTTCCCAGACCACAAGGAATCTGAAGATGCGTAAGCTTGTGACTTTGGATAAGAATGCTCATGACGATGTCAGATATTATTCAGGTACGATAGTATATGAGAATCAGTTCACTCTGGGACAGAAGGACCTTGGTTCCTTGAAGTCGGTCAGTCTTTCTCTCGGGAATGTCTACGATATATGTGAGGTCATTGTAAACGGACAGAGCGCAGGGGTCTTGTGGACGTACCCGTATGAGATGGATATTACCTCAATGGTTACAAGCGGAGCCAATGAGATTAAGATCAGAGTAGCTTCTTCATGGATAAACAGGATAATCGGAGATGAATTCCTGGAGACAGACCTTAAATATGAGACCACCGGTTCGAAGTTTACCATCGGCAGACTGTCTGAAGTTCCGGATTGGATATATGAGGGAAAAGTTAATGGTCCGAGAAGAACCTTCACGACATGGAAGCATTATGACAGGAATTCACCATTGGTCTCTTCCGGTTTAGATGGAAAAGTAACAGTTAGGATTTATGAGTAGCAGCTTGAAGAAAATATTCCTTATTCTCTGTGCATTAGCGTCTTGTCTGAGCGCTTATGCACAGGAGTTCAACATGAAGTTTAATCTTATCTATAGCGATAAGGATCCGGAGATGTCCTTGAATTATCTTTCGGAATGCCGTTATTTCACTCCTGTCTGGAAGGTTGACGACCTGCCTCAGGATAAGGTCTTCCATCCGAGAGGCTCTTCGCGTCAGGAAGGAGGTGACGGTATTGATGACTCGATCAAGCGCAATAAGAAGGCCGATATTACAGCCGATTATTTTTATAGCGGCAGAAGGGTGGATTTCGAAATGGTGCAGTCAAGGTCGGTAAAGGATACTCTTATCTATGATCTTTCTGCTCCCGGTTATGGATGTCTGACCGTGAAATCCTATGGTGAGTCAGGTCAGAAGACTCTTGACTATGTGTTCACTGCCGAAAGGGATGGCTATTTCTCTGTCTTATATGCCGGTGCTCCTGAGTTCGCCTTGGAGCAGGCTGATGAAGTCTGGCAGCCGATGGTGTGGCAGCAGAAGAGATTCCCTGCGCAGAGCTATCTGACCCTTGCATTCCAGTGTCCATTGCCGTCGACCCTTGTTTCATCCAAGGGTAAGACCTATGGCGTGATTGCAGATCCTGAGATGCTTCCTTTCATGCCTCTACCTTCCAGAGAGCAGAACAACAGATTCGGAGTACTGCTCAGAAACATGAACGGTAATGTCCAGCCTATGATAGCTGCCCCTGTTCCAGGTGGCGAAGGATCGTATATGAAGAAAGACGAGTGTTTCCCGATGAAGATTCATCTTGTCATCAATGACGAGGACATCCCGTCGACTTTTGAAAGACTGTCCAGAGAACTTTATGGGTTCAGGGACTTCAGGTCCAATGCAATAGCTTCGACAAATACGGTAATCGACAATATGGTGCAGTATACCCTGTCTCCATACAGCAATTTCATAGATTCCCTTAAGGGATGCTCCTATTCTACTGACGTTCCCGGCTCTACGAAGAATGTGAGTTCGCTGCATCCGCTGTCAATATCCCTTGTGAAGGATGATGCAGAGCTGTTTGAGAAAAGGGCGGTTCCGATCATGGAGTATATGCTCTCGAGGGACAACTCCCTCTTCTGTCTGGACACGACACAGAAGGTTCAGAACCCGAGCCGCAAGCTGGGCGCTCCTTGTGCTCCGGCTTCGGAACTCATCACTCTGTATGAACTGACAGGAGGCAATTCGGAGTTCCTGAAGGATTGGGCTGAGAAGAAGTACAGGAAGCAATGGTATGAGGCGTTCAGCATGTATGAGTCGACAGGGGACCAGTCTTATTTCGATCGTGCACAGAAAGGTGCGCTTACCTATGTGAAGACAAAGTCTGATGTGATGCAGACCGGATTGAAGTCCGAGTTCTTCTGGAGTGCATACGTCGCTAAGTATATCCACCTTCTGGAGATGTATGAGCTGACAGGAGAACGACTGTATCTGGATGCTGCCCACAAGGCTGCAAGGTACTATGCGATGTTCACCTGGATGTGTCCTCTTGTACCGGAAGAGGAAGTGACGGTAAATAAGGGCGGAAAGGCTCCATGGTACTGGTATCTCAAGAGCAGGGGCATTCCTCAGCAGAGTGTACCTGAAGAAAGTGTAGAGGCATGGCGTCTGTCCGAGATAGGTCTCACTCCGGAGTCATCGACGACCGGAATGGGACACAGGGCTGTCTTCATGGCGCATCATGCTCCATATTTCCTGAGTATAGCTCATTATACAGGAGATGATTTCCTTCGTGACATCGCGCGTTCTGCTGTTGTGGGAAGGTACAGGAACTTCCCGGGCTACCACATCAACACCGACAGGACAACGGCTTATGAGAAGGTGGATTTCCCGTTCAGGAAACATGAGGAGATCAGCGTGAACTCCTTCCATTATAATCATCCTTTCCCTCATATCTCCATTCTGATAGACTATCTTGTGACCGATGCTTTCGACAAGTCGGGTGAGAGGATCGCCTTCCCTTCTAGGCATATAGAAGGCTATGGCTATCTTCAGAACAGATTCTATGGTATGGAAGCCGGAAGGTTCTACTCTGAGAAGAATGTGTGGCTGTGGCTGCCTTCAGGATTGTTGGAAATCGACGATGTCGAACTGAATTATCTGTCAGGAAGGTCTGAGAATTCCTTATGTCTGGCATTCATGAATCAGTCCGATAAGGAGGTTGAGTCTGATTTCGTTATAGACACGGATCTTGTTCCAGACCTTAAGGGACACAGCGTGACTGCTCAGGTGTGGTCGAAGGACCGCAAGGAGGGGAAGATGGTCATCAAGGATGGCAAGGGTTGCGTTACGGTTCCTGCCAAAGGAATTACATCTCTTGTCATAGGTAAATGCAGTGTCAAGTCTGATTTCCAGGACCGTTTCGTGGATAAGGGCAGCAAATGGCAGAATTGTTTTTATGAGAATGAACTTGGAGATATGACGGCGGCACTTCTTGATATGGGACGCGACCTCAAGCATATATACGTATTCCTCAGAGAAGATGATTCAATCTGGAGCAAGGCTGTTCTGAGGGTATCGGAGAACGGTGGAGAATGGACGGCACTCGAGGATGACAGCTATCCGTATGAGTTCTCTATCCCTGCAGATGACAGTACTTCGTATTCGATGCAGCTTGTCCTGACAGACAGGACCGACGTGGTGACTGAAGGAGATGAATTTACATTCAATTACAGGAATTAACCTATAAAGATAACAGTTATGCAGATTCTGGATTATATTACCATAATATTCTTTACCCTCTGTGTCATAGGGTCCGGATTATTGTTCTCCAGTAGTGGTAAAACAATGAAAAGCTTCTTTGCAGCTGGTGGTAACGTGCCATGGTGGATGTCCGGGTTGTCCCTGTTCATGGGCTTCTTCTCGGCAGGAACATTTGTAGTATGGGGTTCCATTGCATATACATCCGGTTGGGTGGCAGTCATGATCCAGTGGACGATGTGTATTGCAGGACTTCTTGTCGGCTGCCTGATTGCTCCAAGATGGCGGGCTACAGGTGCCCTGACGGCCGCGGAATACATCACGGAACGTTTCGGGGTCAATGTTCAGAAGACCTACACCATCCTCTTTCTGTTTGTCAGCCTCTTCACTACCGGATCTTTCCTTTATCCGGTGGGAAAGATCCTTGAGGTGTCTACGGGATTGCCTATATATACCTGTATAATCCTTCTGGGCTGCATAAGTATCCTATATGTTGCAGCAGGTGGCTTGAGGGCGGTGGTCGTTACCGACGTGCTGCAGTTCCTTATCCTGTTCTCTGCCATAATCATCCTGATTCCGATGGCATTCGAGAAGATAGGAGGTATAGATCATTTCATTGATAATGCTCCTGAAAATTTCTTCAATCTTGTCAATGGAGAATACACGTGGGGATTCATGATCGCATACGGAATCTATAACGCAGTCTTCATCGGAGGAAACTGGGCGTATGTTCAGAGATATACATCAGTCCGTGACGGCAAGGATGCGAGGAAGGTCGGCTGGCTCTTCAGCTTCCTCTACACATTCAGCCCGGTGTTATGGATGTTGCCTGCCATGCTGTACAGATACATCAATCCTGAACTCAGCGGACTCAGTGATGAGGGTGCCTACCTGCTGATGTGCAAGGAGACTCTGCCTGCCGGTCTGCTGGGACTCATGCTCGGCGGTATGGTCTTCGCCACCGCCAGTTCGATGAATGCCACATTGAATATTTCTGCAGGAGTCTTTACGAATGACATTGTTCATCGTGTCTTCCCTCAGATAAAGGAGAACAGACTTATCAGGATAGCAAAGATCTCGACAGTGGTTTTCGGCTTGCTGGCAATACTTGTGGCACTTATGATCCCTAAGATGGGTGGAGTCGTGAACGTTGTCATTACGATCGGCGCCTTGACAGGTGTCCCTTTGTATCTGCCGGTGATCTGGTCTCTGTTCTCGAAGCGGATGACAGGCAGGACCATCCTTGCAGTAACTCTGACAGGTCTGGCTGTCAACCTCTTCTTCAAGTTTGCTGCACCGGCATTATTTGGTTTTGCATTCAACCGTACGGTAGAGATGGTGGTAGGAGTCGGATTCCCTGTCCTGCTGCTGGTGTTGTCTGAGGTCTTTGCTGCACTGAAAGGAGGCAGTCGCTCAGTAGATGTTCCGGCTGATGAGTCGGAGTCCGCAAGGACGGAGGTCGATCCTCTAGAAGAATCTGATGATGAGAACAGGTATAGCCGCAGGGTGATAGGAATCGGAATTGTCATCACAGGCGTTACCGTAGCTGTATTAGGTCTGATCAACAGTGAAGGAAGACTGCCGGTTTTGTCGGTAGCAGCAGTCCAGATCATTATGGGCTCAGTGATATTCAGAAGAAATCGTATAATCAATTAAAAAAGTGGAAATGAGTCAGTTGAATATATACCCTGCGTCAAAAGAAAAGAGAGACTTTGCCCTGGAGCTGATCAAAGTCGATTTTGCTGTGGCTGGTGGCGGCTTGTCCGGCGTCTGTGCTGCTTTGACTGCAGCCAGACAGGGCCTGTCTGTTGCATTGATACAGGATCGTCCCGTGTTGGGAGGCAATGCTTCGAGTGAAGTCAGGCTGTGGGCATTGGGCGCGACTTCCCATATGGGCAATAACAACAGATGGTCGCGCGAAGGAGGAGTCATTGACGAAATCCTTGTCGAGAATCTTTACAGGAATCGTGAAGGCAATCCTGTCATCTTCGATACGGTTCTTCTTGATCTGGTCATTTCAGAACCACGTATAAGACTGCTCCTTAATACGACCGTTACCTCGCTGTCCAAATCCGACGGCAGGATAGAAAGTCTCCGTGCCTTCAACTCGCAGAACGGTACTGAATACATGATCGAGTCCGGACTTTTCTGCGATGCGACGGGTGACGGTACGGTTGCCTATCTTGCAGGAGCAGCCTACAGGGTCGGAGCCGAGGATTCCGAGGAGTTCCGTGAAGGCTTCTCGCCGTCTGAGTCCTATGGCAGGATGCTCGGTCATACCATATCATTCTATTCCAAGAAGACCGACAAGCCTGTCAGGTTCTTCCCTCCTTCTTTTGCCTTGAAGGATATAACCAGGATTCCGAAGTATGAACAGATATCTTCAGACCGCTTCGGTTGCAACTACTGGTGGTTCGAATATGGAGGAGAACTTGATACTGTAGCCTCCAACGAGGACATAAAGATGGAACTTTGGAAGGTTGTCTATGGTGCATGGGATTACATAAAGAATTCAGGACGTTTCCCTGAGGCAGAGAATATGACTCTTGAGTGGGTCGGTGCAATACCAGGCAAGAGGGAAAGCCGTCGTTTTGTGGGACATTATATGCTCACTCAAAGTGATATAGTGTCCCAGAGGGATTTTGATGATGCCGTAGCTTATGGCGGCTGGGCAATCGATCTTCATCCTGCTGCCGGTGTGTATTCTGAACTGCCGAGCTGCAACCAGTACCATTCCAAAGGTATCTATCCGATTCCTTATCGGTGCTATGTGAGCCGGGATGTGGAGAATCTCTTCTATGCTGGCAGGATCATCAGCTCTTCCCATGTCGCTTTCGGTTCGACACGAGTGATGACTACATGTGCTTTGGGAGCACAGGCTGTGGGAATGGCAGCGTCGATGTGTGTCGAATCTGGCAGGATTCCTTCTGATCTGTTCGAGCCATCTTTGATGAAGGAGCTGCAGTCGCGTTTGAATTATGAAGGGCAGAGCATTCCTAAACTACCGCTTGACAATAGGAACAATCTTCTTGCATCGGCTTCGATAAAGGCATCTTCAGAGTTGATTCTCAACAATATACCTAAGACGGACAGGATGATGACGCTGACCTATTCTGTTTCGCAGATTCTTCCGTTGAAGAAGAATACGGAATATTCTTTTTCTTTCGTGATGGAGGCTGTGAAGGAAACATCTGTTGATGTGCAGCTTGCGGTATGTTCGAGATTGGGAAGCTACACTCCGGACCGGATTCTCCAGACCAGAAATCTTCCTCTTGCTGTGGGAATGCAGAAAGTGGATGTCTCATTCGATGCTGTGCTGGATGAGGATCAGTATGCCTTCGTCATGATCAGGTCCAATCCGGATGTCATGGTTGCCATCAGTGATTTCAGATGTACAGGTGTTCTGTCGGCATTCAATAAGTTCAACTATGCTGTTAACAATCTTGGCCGTCAGATGCCTCCTGAAGGCAGCGGGTTTGATTCGTTTGAATTCTGGTGTCCGGACAGAAGGCCGGCAGGAGAAAATATTGCAATGACTATGTCTCCGTCGTTGGAATGCTTTGGTACCGTGAATCTTACGAATGGTTATGTCAGACCTTATCTGATGCCTGATGCTTGGGTAAGTGCTCCGGAGGATGATACACCGGTTCTTGAGATGAACTGGGATAAGGCTGTTGAGCTCTCATCCGTGAGACTCTTCCTGGACACCGACTATGACCATCCTATGGAAACTGTCCAGTACGGTCATCCTGAAAATGAGATCCCGTTCTGTGTTTCGGACATCAGAGTATTTGATAAGTCGGGAAACCTGCTTTCCGAGGTCAGGGACAATCATAAGACGATTGTGGACCTTGTGTTCCCTCAATCCATCAAATCGGATTATCTGAGATTTGAATTTGTAAGGAAGAATCCGGACATCCCGGTTTCCGTATTTGAAATCCATGTTAAACAGTGATATTATGAAATCATCAGTTTGCCTGTTATTAAGTGTCCTTCTTGTGTCATGTTCCGTGTCTGAGGATTACGACATTTCTCTTCAGGAAGATTCTTCAATCGAGGTTCTTGCTTCCGATGGAAGTACACTGACATATCTTCCATCCTTTATTGTCATCCATTCCGACACCAATCCTAACAAGAAGTTGAGGCGTGGAGATTTTGCATTTGAAAAGGATGAATATAACCAGGATGGTCTGCTTTACAATGTTCCTACATGGGGAGTTCCTGACAATTATGTGATGGACAATACATTGCATGTGGAGGATGGCTTCAACCCCGAGCATGACCGTGCCTATGGTGAAGGGCGTACGGCAAATTATTTTCTTGCAGGTAATCTGGATGTTGTGACAGCTGTTTCTGCAGAAGAGGTTGATGGTAAGATCGTATGGTCTTTTCCGGAGAACGATTCATATGAGTTGAAGGCAGAGGTGTCGGTTGAAAGTAAGTATCTTTATCCGAAGCTGTCATTTGCATTCATCCCTAAAAAGGATGGCTGGTACTCAGTCGGTTATTCCGGTGCCCCTTCTGCTGAGGTGGACGAGGTTCAGGAGATCTGGCAGCCTCACATCTGGACAGAGAAGAGATTCCCTAATGTACCTTTCCTTTCAGAGGCTTTCCGTCTCCCTGTTCCCGGAACCATGATGACAGCGTCAGATGTTACAAACGGAGTCTTTGCAGATCCATCATATGTTCCGTTCACGAATCTGACTCCGACCAGCGAGTCTTCGCAGTTCGGCGCCATGATACGCAACGCCAAGGGAGAGGCGCAGTCTATGCTTTTTGCTCCGGTACTTGGAAATAAGGATTCCAGAATGAAGGCGGGAGATGTCTATAGTTTCGATATGTATCTCTTTCACAAGAAAGCCACTTTACTGGAATCCTATCAGGAAGTTGCGTATGACTTGTGCGGTTTCTATGATTTCAGGAGAAATACGACTGTCAATCTCAACACGACCATCAACAATATGATAGATTTCGTGCAGAGCCCGTATGCTATGTTCATTGACTCGCTGAAGGGATTCAACTACTCGACGGATGTTCCTGGAGCTGTGAAGAATATCTCGGGACTGCATCTGCTTGAGACATCTCTGCTTACTGATGATGAGACTATCTTCAAGAGAATGGCTCGTCCGATGTTCGAGTACGGCTTGTCCAGGGAACGTTTTCTGTTTTCGACCAACGACAAGGTCAAGGGACAGGGAACCTCATCGAGACTGGATGGGCCGGGCGTGCCTCCGACCGACCTTCTTGCCACCTACATATATTCTGGCTGCAAGATAGACTACATGCTTTCCGAAGCGAAGAAGCTGTATGAAGACAAGGTGGTCAAGAGCCTTAACCTCGGTTCATATACTTTCGAAGACAGGTGGATCAATTCGCTGTATCTCTATAAGGCGACGGGAGAACAGAAATATCTTGATCAGGCAGTGAAGGATTGTGATGAATATCTCAGGTCACGTGTGGATGTAAGGCAGGAGAGGTTCGATGACAAGTACAGCATCGGATGGTTCTTCTGGACGTCATTCACCAGTCAGTGGATGGAACTCCTGCAGATGTATGATGCAACTGGTTACGAGAGGTATCTTGCGGCAGCTGAGGATGGCGCGATGAGATATGCCCAGTTCTGCTGGATGCTTCCTGTCGTTCCTGAAGGAAACCTTGCGGTCAATCCGGGTGGCAACGTCCCTGTTTATGGATTCAGAAACGATCCTCTCAGATATAATTTCATGAAAGCACCGGAAACTGAGGTCGAGGCTTGGACGCTTTCAGAGATCGGACTTACACCGGAGTCTTCTGGTACGGCATCCGGACACAGGGCCATCTTCATGGCTCATCATGCTCCGTTCATGATGAGGATTGCCGCACTTACCGGCAACCGTTTCCTCCATGACATTGCCAGAAGTGCTGTTGTGGGAAGGTATGAGTGTTTCCCTGGCTATCATATCAACACCGGACGGACAAATGTCTATGCAGATGCGAAATTCGCATATCGCCCTCAGAAGGATCTGAATGCCCATACGTCAATCCACTACAACCATATCCCTTCATTCCTGACGATGCTTTGGGACTATCTGTTCGCAGATTTCTACTATATGTCTGACCGTAAGATCGACTTCCCTTACGAGTATTCCGAAGGTTATGCTTATTGCAGGAGTCTGGTCTATGGAGGAAAACCGGGACGATTCTACGACGAGGAGAACATAATGCCTTATATGCCTGTAGGAATTCTTGAGGTTTCAGACAATAATGTCAACTATCTGACAGGATATGGTGACGGAAAGTTGTGTGTTGCACTTTCCGGTCAGTCGGATGAAGATAAGGAGGTGACACTTACCTTCAATCCTGAACTTTCGTCTGTAGATCCTGCCAGGAAGTATAAGTGCAAGGTGTGGAAACAGAACAGGGTTGCGGGCACAGCAGTGGTAGCGGATGGACGTGTCACGTTGCCAGTCAAGGCTAAGGGCATCACTGCTTTATGTATTGAAGGAGTTGATGTGGAGACGGATTTCCTGAAGAATGTGGCTTCTGCAGATTCAGATAAGTGGGCTGTCAACAGCACATCAGTAGGCTTTGATGATGACAGGGCTGTACTCGTCGACTTCGGAAAGGGGCTCAGGAGTGTGTACGTCTGGAATGAGGCGAATAATTCAAGATATACTGAAGCTACCTTGAATTATATCATTGACAATCAGCCGCAGGCGTCTCTGAAGAAAGAAGGATATCCATATGAATATACAGTAGAGATAGATGATTCCGCAGACAGATTCACCTATTGGTTCGAAGCTGTCATGGCTGATGGCACGACAGTAGTTTCCGATAGGGGAGTCTTAAGCAGACACTAGTCCTTTACAGGTTTTCGATACTCTTTGCACAAAGAGGATTCTCTGATTATCAGGCTGGCATCCAGAATTATTGTCTGCGATGCCGGCTTTATTTCTGAAAGCTGGTTGAGAAGAAGTCTGGCAGAAGTCGAGCCGATGTCGAATGTCGGCTGTCTGACAGAGCTGAGATTCGGCTCTATGATTGTTGCGTAGGGGGATTCTGTAAAGCCTATTACGGCGATATCCTGGGGTATTCTCACTCCGTTCTTCATCAATCCTTTCATGGCACCTATGGCGACCGGGTCAGTCACGGCAAACAGACCGTCCGGAAGCTGTTCCATCTTCAGGAGTTTCATGGCAGCGTTCTGTCCAGCTTCCATCAGCACTCCGGTCTCTATGATCAGGCTTTCGTCTACTTTCAGACCATATTTCTTCAAAGCGCTTATATATCCCAGCTTCCTTTCCCTCGAAACGGAAAGATTGTCCGAGCCGGCAAAATGTGCAATGCGTCTGCATCCCTGCTGGATCAGATGCTCCGTTGCCTTGAATGCCCATGTCCTGTCATCTACTATCACTTTGGGAATGCTCATGTCTTCAGGTACTCTGTTGAAGAAGACCACAGGGACTTCCTTCTTTATGAGATGTTCGTAGTATGCGGTGTTGGACGAATCCTTTGCCATGGAAATCATGATTCCGTCCACCATGTTCCTTTCAAAGAGCTTCAGGTTCTTTTCCTCGATTTCTGCGGATTCGTTGGATTGGGCGATAAGTATGCTGTAGCCTTTTGCAAACAGGACTCTCTGCATTCCTATGAGGATCTCAGCGAAATACGAGTTGACGAATTCTGGCATTACGACTCCTATGATATGGGACTGTCCGTTGCGCAGGCTCAATGACCTTGGGTTCGGGTTGTAGTTGAGCTGCTCAGCCACATCAAGGACGGCTTTACGTGTCTCAGGATTGACATCCCAGTGGTCTGTGAGAGCTCTGGAAACTGTAGAGGTGGAAATGTTCAGCACCTGCGCTATATCTTTGATTGTGGGGCGTTTACTCATAATCCATGCTTTTCTCAAAGTTATGACTTTATTCTTGAATTAGAAAGAATTTCATGCTGATTTTTGTATTCGCCTTGAATTTGTACTAAATTTGTGGTTTATTGATTGAATAGACTCTGATTTTTATGAAGATAGCAGTTGCTGGTACCGGATATGTGGGCATGTCGATGGCGACGCTTTTGTCTGAGAGGCATAGTGTCGTGGCTGTGGACATCGTGCCTGAAAAGGTGGAGATGATCAATAGCAGGAAGTCTCCGATTCAGGATGAATACATCGAGAAGTATTTTGCCGAGAAGGAACTTGACCTTGTGGCTACTCTGGACGCGGAGAAGGCATACAGGGATGCAGATTTCGTGATAATCGCGACTCCGACAAATTACGATCCGCAGAAGAATTTCTTCGACACTTCGGCTGTGGAGGCTGTGATCGAGAAGGTGATTGCCGTCAATCCCGAGGCCATCATGGTGATCAAGTCTACCATTCCGGTTGGGTTCACTGAGTCTGTGCGTGCTAAGTATGGTTCTGACAATATTCTTTTTGCTCCGGAGTTCCTGCGCGAGTCGAAGGCTTTGTATGACAATCTTTACCCGTCGAGAATCATTGTCGGCACCGATCTTCAGGATGCACGTCTGACGGCTGCCGCTGAGACATTTGCGCAGATGCTCAAGGAAGGTGCGCTGAAGGAGGACGTGGATGTGCTGTACATGGGCTTTACCGAGGCTGAGGCCGTGAAGCTCTTCGCCAACACTTACCTTGCTCTGCGTGTTTCATATTTCAACGAGCTTGACACTTATGCCGAGATGAAGGGACTTGACACTCAGGCCATCATCAAGGGAGTCTGTCTGGACCCTCGTATCGGCGACACATATAACAATCCTTCTTTCGGTTACGGCGGCTACTGTCTTCCAAAGGACTCTAAACAGCTTCTTGCCAACTATGCCGATGTGCCTCAGGAGATCATGCGCGCAATCGTGGAGAGCAACCGCACCCGTAAGGACTTCATTGCGGACAGGGTTCTTCAGAAGGCTGGATACTATTCATATTCAGAGGGTTATCATTATGATTC
>JAEIGA010003808.1_pt1 | contig 23486 bp, 19 predicted proteins | sample 9270691 | NCBI WGS metagenome assembly JAEIGA01 (sample SAMN17057246, study PRJNA624740) | gut metagenome | biome: biome; isolation source: fecal sample | host: Bos grunniens | place: China: Xizang | collected 2019 | reverse complement strand
GTCAATAATATCGACGTTGACTATGCTGCCTCAAAGGGTATCCCTGTCAGGAACGCAGTAGGATATTCTACGGATTCAGTGGTGCAGACCACTTTCATGCACATTCTCTCGCTTGTCGGTGGAGCGTCGTATTTTGACACGGCAGTGAAGTCAGGTTCATACTCCCGCAGCGGAATGTTCACTGATACCAAATGGAACTGGTGGGAGCTTGCGGGCAAGACCATAGGAATCATCGGAATGGGAAATATCGGATCCAAGGTAGCAAAGGTGGCCGAGGCATTCGGCATGAAAGTGTGTTATTATTCGACATCCGGTACAGGGCATTGCAAGGATTATCCTTGCCTGTCTCTTGAAGATCTGCTCAAGGTTTCTGATATAGTTTCCATCCATGCTCCGCTCAATGCTAGAACTGAAAACCTTATCGGCAGCAAGGAACTTGCCTTGATGAAGCCTACAGCCTATCTGGTGAATGCAGGACGTGGGGCTATAGTCAAGGAAGCAGAGCTTGCAGAGGCCCTGGATGCAGGAGTGATTGCCGGTGCGGGAATAGACGTGTTCGTACAGGAACCTGTTCCTGAGACGCATTCATATCTCCATCTGAAGCATCCGGAGCGCTTGATACTCAGCCCGCATATAGCATGGGCCAGCATTGAGGCCCGTACCCGTCTTGTAGATATGATGGCAGATAATATTGCAAAAGGCTGGTAAATTTTTATAACTTTGCCGGCCTATCCGAATTGTTTACATGGGACGTATAAGGACATATTCAGCCTGTTTTCTGCTGATTCTGTTCAGTTGTTACTATTCAAGTATCAACTTCTTCTCCCATGTTCATTTAGTAAACGGATTCTCTCTTGTACATTCACATCTTGGTGGTCAGGGCGGTCATAGTCATACAGCTGCTCAGTTTGGAGCAATTGCCCTGCTTTCCAATTTCCAGAGTGAAGGTGCTTCTGACGTTTTTCATGTTGAGGCTCCTATAGCCTTATTATCTGAAAACCATATCTGTTGCGATGTGCATGCTCATCTGTATCAGCTATGGGATTCTCTTTCTTTGAGGGGACCTCCGCAGTGCTGATTGCACTCACCCCTCAATACCTTCAGATAATAACCTATAACAGCAAAAGATGAAAAAGATATTTTCAGCTTTGGTGGTGGCATTGTGTATGATGTTCACCGCCAAGGCTTCGCATACGGATGCACATATACATGGACATATAATCGACAAGACCACCGGGGAACATCTTCCCTACATCATGGTGGTCCTTAAAGGAACTACAATCGGAGTCGCAACAGACAACACGGGACATTATATGATGAGTAATCTTCCTATGGGAAAATTTGTCATAGAGGTGTCTGCGATAGGCTACAAGACTCAGACTCGCGAAATATTCATAAAGGAAGGTCTTGCTTATGAAGTGAATTTCTCCTTGGAGGAAGACCATGTCCTGCTGGATGGAGTGATAGTTTCCGCTACCCGAAGTGAGACGACAAGACAGATGTCCCCGACTCTGGTCAATGTAGTAGGTATGGATACTTATGAAAAGAGCAACTGTACAACAGTGGCTCAGGGTCTGGTATTTCAGCCAGGAGTCAGAGTTGAGAATAATTGTCAGAACTGTGGCTTCCAGCAGATCAGAATCAACGGTCTTGATGGACAGTACACCCAGATACTGATAGATTCACGTCCTATCTTCAGCGCTTTGGCTGGTGTGTATGGAATCGAACAGCTTCCGGCGAATATGGTTGATAGGGTAGAGGTAATGAGAGGTGGCGGCTCGGCTTTGTTCGGCTCATCTGCAATTGCCGGTACCATAAACATAATAACAAAGGAACCGATACGTAATTCGGCATCGGTTTCCCACACTACAACTTCGGTAGGAGGCAGTTCTGCCTTTCATAATACCACGGATATAAATGCCTCTATAGTTTCAGATGATAATAAGCTTGGTCTGGCGGTATTTGCTCAGAATACATCAAAGGATCCATGGGATGCAAATGGTGACGGCTTTACTGAACTTTCAAAGATTTCAGGTCAGACTGCCGGTCTTAGGGGATATATAAAGACCGGTGTATATTCAAAGCTTACTCTCGAGTATCATCATCTTCAGGAATTCAGAAGAGGTGGAGACAATCTTGAACTGCCGCCTCATGAGGCATGGATAGCTGAGCAGACAGATCATGGCATAAATACCGGTGGTGTGAAATTCGACTGGTTCTCAAAGGACCAGAAGCATAGGCTCAATACTTTCCTTTCAGTGCAGCACATTGTCAGAGACAGTTACTATGGTGCCGGACAGGATCCGAATGCTTATGGCAAGACCAAGGATCTTACATGGGTAGGAGGTGCTCAGTATCTGTATAAGTTTGAGGATTGCATATTCATGCCTGCCGACCTTACTTTGGGACTGGAGTACAATGAGGATTATCTTCAGGACAATATGTGGGGATATGACAGAGTTACGCAGCAGACTGTAAGGATAGCAAGTGCTTACGCTCAGAATGAATGGAAGAATGCACGTTGGGGCATACTCCTGGGAGGTAGGTTGGATAAGCATAACCTTATCAACGGGATAATTTTCAGCCCTCGTGCAAATCTGCGTTACAACCCTACGAAAAATGTAAATCTCAGGGCAAGCTATTCCTATGGTTTCCGTGCCCCTCAGGCTTTTGATGAGGATCTGCATATTGATAATGTCGGAGGAACTGTTTCCATGATCCGTCTGGCGGAAGACCTGAGGGTGGAGAAGTCACAGAGCTTAAGCCTCTCGTCTGATCTGTACCGTAGCTGGGGAAACTGGCAGGGTAATTTGCTGCTTGAGGGCTTCTATACAGATCTGGATGATGTTTTTGCCTTGAAGGAACTGGGTATGGAAAATGGTATACTGATCAAGGAGAGACGAAACGAGTCCGGAGCCAGAGTCTTCGGCGGAACAGTTGAGGCTAAGATCGCATGGAAGGATATTGTGCAGTTGCAGTTCGGTTTCACTTCACAAAGTTCGAAATATAAGGAAGCGCGTTCATGGAGTGATGAGGGAGATGTTGAGGCTACTCGTGATATGTTCAGGACACCGGATCACTATGGTTATTGTACAGCATCCTACAACCCTCTCAAGCGTCTTACATTCTCTTTGACCGGTACCTATACCGGAAGCATGCTGGTAGAACATCATGCCGGATGGATAGAACGTAATCTCACAGTCAGGACTCCTTCTTTCTGGGATGCCAATTTCAAGGCTGCATACGATTTCAGATTATATGGAAGCTGCTCATTGCAGCTTAATGCTGGAATACAGAATATCTTCAATGCTTTTCAGAATGATTTCGATTTCGGAGCAGACAGAGATTCCGGCTACATCTATGGCCCGACTCTTCCACGTTCCTTCTTTTTTGGAGTCAAGTTGAAATACTAGATACCCTTTTGGGTTCTCACCCCACCGGACACAAAAAAAGGAAGTCTTGTCGACTTCCTTTTAGGGTGCCCAGTGGGATTCTTCGCTAAAGCTCAGCGACTTCGTCGGTTACGAACCCTTTTGGGTTCTCACCCCACCGGACACAAAAAAAAGGAAGTCTTATCGACTTCCTTTTAGGGTGCCCAGTGGGATTCGAACCCACGACATTCAGAACCACAATCTGACGCTCTAACCAACTGAACTATGGGCACCATGTTTATTTTAGGACTGCAAAGATAGGTATAAATTTTAATTCTGCAATACTTTCTTGTAACTTTTGTGCTTCATTTTCGCCACAATGGCGTGTTTTTCGCGGTAAAGTTGTGATTTCGTCACATTAAGTCTCATTTTGTCCACACTGCGGCATGCGGAGATATTTTTTATTTATATTTGCGATGTACTAAACCTCAGAATTCATGAGTTCTGAACCTAAAATAGATAATTTATGAGTCATGAAATAAAATTTTCCCTTGTATATAGGGATATGTGGCAGTCTTCCGGAAAATATGTTCCCAGAGTGGACCAGCTGAAGGAGGTTGCTCCTGCCATAATAGATATGGGATGCTTCGATCGTGTCGAGACCAACGGAGGTGCCTTCGAGCAGGTCAACCTTCTTTTTGGTGAGAATCCCAATAAAGCAGTCCGTGAATGGACTGCCCCTTTTAACAAGGTGGGTATACAGACACATATGCTCGAAAGAGGATTGAATGCTCTTAGAATGAATCCTGTTCCTGCGGATGTGCGTGAGCTTATGTATAAGGTAAAGCGCAGTCAGGGAACGGATATATCCCGCTCGTTCTGCGGTCTCAATGACCATCGTAACCTTCGTCTCAGTGTAGAATGTGCCAAGAAGGCCGGCATGATCTCTCAGGTCGCTCTTTCCATAACCCATTCTCCTGTGCATACTGTGGACTATTATATGGGTGTAGTGGATAAGGTTGTGGAATATGGCTGTGATGAAATCTGTCTTAAGGACATGGCAGGAATCGGTCGTCCTAAATTTCTGGCTGAACTCACTACTCGTATAAAGAAGAAATATCCTCAGCTCATCGTGCAGTATCATGGACATTGCGGTCCTGGATTCTCCCCTGTATCAATGCTTGAAGTTGCACGTGCCGGTGCCGATTATCTTGATGTAGCAGTTGAACCTCTTTCATGGGGTAAGGTCCATCCGGATGTAATCACAATACGTGAAATGCTGAAGGCAGATGGCTTCAAAGTGAAGGATCTGAATATGGATGCCTATATGGAAGTACGCTCACTGACTCAGAAGTATATTGATGACTTCCTTGGATTCTGGATAGATCCTAATAATTCTCAGATGAGTTCTCTCCTTGTCGGCTGCGGCTTACCGGGCGGAATGATGGGCTCGATGATGGCCGATCTCAAAGGTTTCCATGGTGCCATCAATGCATCCATGCGTGCCCAGGGCAAGCCTGAACTCTCGCTTGACAGACTTATGGTAATGCTTTTCCATGAAGTCGAATATGTTTGGCCTCGTCTCGGCTATCCTCCTCTTGTGACTCCGTTCAGCCAGTATGTCAAGAATACTGCGCTTATGAACCTTATGAATATTCTGAAAGGACAGCCACGTTGGACAACCATTGACAAGGATACATGGAACATGATTCTTGGCAGAATGGGTACGCTTCCAGGCGAACTTGCACCGGAGATCGTGGCTCTTGCCAAAGAGAAGGGAATGGAATTCTTTACCGGTAATCCTCAGGATGAGTTTCCGGATGAACTTGATAAGTTCCGTAAGGTCATGCAGGAAGAAGGCTGGGATTGCGGGCAGGATGATGAGGAACTTTTTGAACTTGCCATGCATGAAAGGCAGTACCGTGACTATAAGAACGGAGCGGCCAAGGAACGTTTCAAGAAGGAACTGGAGCAGGAGAGGGCAAAGGCAGGAACTCCTATCATAATCGAGAGACCTGTAATCGAGCTTCCTAAGATAGATGTTGAAAAGATAAGAGCAAAATATCCAGATGCCGAGCCTATACAGGCTCCGGTGAAGGGTCAGGTCCTTTGGCAGATAGATGTCGATGATGCTTCATCTGCTCCTGTAATGGGAACAGAGGTAGAAGCAGGACAAGTAATTGCTCACGTTCAGACTTATTACGGTATGGAAGAAATAGTACCGGCGCATAGCGGCCGTATTATTGCCGTATGCGCCGGACAGGGATCTTCAGTAGTGAAGGGAGAAATTATCGCCTTCGTTAATTGATTCTGTCAGTAGTTTTACTTGTGAGGACAGCTGGAACATGCTCATATCCACCCTTGGTATATGAAATGTTGTAGCTGTTCTCCTGTGTTTCTGTAGACCAACCGTCACCGGCATTCTTATACCATTTCCATTTGATGGTGATTTCTGCGCTGTCTTCCTTGATGATGTCTGTAATAGGGAAGCTTACGTAGTTGCCGCTGAGTGAGATACCGGTTGCACCATGAACGATGGACTCGCCGAAAGAGTTGTGTCTGAGTATGAATACATATTTTCCTTTTTCAGACTCCTTCTCGTCAAGAACGAGGTTTACAAGATGCTTCTGCATTGTTCCGAGTGACTTTACCTCAATTACTGCATACATATTGATGTAACCTCCTGAAATCCAGATGTTCTCAAAACCAATAGGATCTTCGGTCGCAGTAGTGGCATCAGCGTCTGCTGTTTCCTTGCTGATAGGGCTCTTTGTAAGCACTTCTGCCATCTGGTTAAGTCTGATGTCATAGACATTGTCTGTTCCATCTACCTTCTTAAGTACGTCGCAAGAGATGATTGCTCTCTTCATGTTTTCAAGGATACCGTCGCAGTTCTTTTCAACGACATTGAAGATATTGCCCTGATCGCTGGTAAATGTTCCGTTTACGACGTTACCCATTGTAATATTGTTGTACTGGAGAGTGTCGTCCTGTTTGCAGGATGTGAGTGCAGCAACAGCCGCAATGATAAAGATGATAGTTCTTGTAATGATTTTCATGTCTTAAAATAGTTACCCCACATAGATGCATCACTTGGTGGTTTCGTTGCATCTATATGGGGACTTTTTTGCTTTCTGTCTTTCAGTGCAGTGACTTCCTGATGATACTTAAACAGTATACCTCTTTCGTGTCGGCTTTCCAATAAGCTGGATATCAATGCCCTCCACCTTGTAGCCTTTGAAGCGCTTGCGGCTGAGATATGACTGTATCATGCCCATGAGTTCTTCGTCTATCACATCTTTGAAAACGTGATTCTCTCGGTCATAAAGATGCATGTGTCCGAATGTGTTGACATCGAAATACATCTTATTGTTGGAACTCAGACGATAGTCATATATTCCGAGCATTGCGAGGTTTGTGAGGATATTGTAGACTGAAGCTACTGTTACCTTGGTCGTACCCTTGGCTGCAATCGCTTCAGTTACCATGTCTGCAGAAGCATGACCAAGCTCGATCATTACCTCATGCACGGCAAGTCTCTGAGGAGTAGCCTTGAGAGAGTGCTTTTTAAGTATCTGCTTGAATTCTTCAACTGTTGGACATCTGTGACTGTTCATATATTCTTATTTTTAATGTTGCAAAATTAGGAAAACTTGTCCAATATGCAAATTTATTTTGAGAATTTCTAAATTAATCAAAAATATCCCATAAATCCATAAAAAATGGTAATTTTGCGCCCGTTTTTAAAATTATGCAGATGAAGATGGATAAAAGGTTCAGGGAATATCGCAGATGGGCACTGGTGACAGGTGCTGCATCCGGAATGGGACGTATATATTCGCGCCGACTCGCGCTTATGGGATATAATGTGATAATGGTTGACATCAATCAGGATGGACTTGCTGAAACTGAGGCTATTGTAAAGGATGCTGTTGCTGCTTCGGAGACTATTGCTGCAGCTCATAAAGCAGAATTCAAGGCTATGTCTATAGCTCAGGATCTCTCAAAGACAGATGCAGCAGATGCGATCTATGCAAAGACTCAGGAGAGTGCTTGTGAGGTTGAGGTGCTTGTAAACAATGCCGGTATAATGTATTGTCAGGCCGTCCATGCTACATCTGAGCGAGCGCTTTCTCTCATAATGATGGTTCATATGTATACGCCGCTGATGCTCTGCAGGAAATATATCACTCATATGAGGGATAGATCATGCGGATATATCCTCAATATATCTTCACTTGCTTCTTGGATGATATGGCCGGGTATAGGAATGTACGGAAGTACAAAACGCTTTGTCAGAGATTATTCACGTGAGCTTCGCATTGAGTCGCAGAAGACAGGGGTTAGCATAACTAATGCATATTTCGGAGCTGTTGATACACCGCTGATTCCGCTCAAGGACAGTTTACGAAAACTTGCACGTGCACTTGCTGTGATGATTGATCCGGAAAAAGCTGTAGATAAGGCGCTTAAGGCTACGTTCAAGCGTAGAAAGGGAGTGATGCCGGGCCTTCTTAACAAGATTTTCAAACCATTGTGCATGATCATGCCGGATTGTCTTCTTGGCTGGATATATAGAAAGGCTGCACCGTATCTCATGAAAGTCTGAATTATGGGATTGAAAATCAAGGGAAATTCGTATATTTGCAAGTTACAGAAAGTGAATTGATATGGAAACAGTAAATTGTCTTATAGTTGGTGGTGGCCCTGCAGGTTACACTGCTGCCATTTATGGTGCACGAGCAGATATCGCTCCAGTCGTATATGAAGGAATGCAGCCGGGAGGTCAGCTTACCACCACAACAGATATAGAGAACTATCCGGGTTTTGAAAACGGAATTTCAGGTCAGGGCCTTGTGTCTGCAATGAGAGAGCAGGCTGTCCGTCTTGGCGCGCAGATATATACAGGAACTGTGACTTCGGCTGATCTTTCACAGAGACCTTTCCGTGTAGTTATCGATGGAGAAAAGGAAATCTATGCAAAGACTCTAATCATCGCTACAGGTGCGACTGCAAAATATCTTGGTCTTCCTTCAGAGACTAAGTATCGCGGTCTTGGAGTATCTGCCTGTGCGACATGTGACGGATTCTTCTACAGAAAGAAGACTGTTGCAGTAGTTGGAGGTGGAGATACAGCATGTGAGGAGGCTACATACCTCGCCGGTCTCTGCAAAAAGGTCTATATGATTGTCCGCAGAGATGTATTGAGGGCATCTGAGGCTATGCAGGAGCGTGTGAGAAATACCGAGAACATAGAGATTCTTTGGAACTGCAATACTCAGGAGGTACTTGGAGATGAGTACGGAGTTACAGGTGCAAGACTTGTCAGAAAGGATGGCGAGGTTTTTGATATAGCCGTCGACGGATTTTTCCTTGCTATCGGTCATCACCCTAATTCAGAGGTATTCAGCCAGTGGGTAGAGGTCGATAAGGAAGGCTACATCAAGACAGATGGTAAGACTGCCAAGACAAATGTCGAGGGTGTCTTCGCTGCTGGTGATGTACAGGATCCTATTTACAGACAGGCTATTACAGCGGCCGCATCAGGTTGCCGCGCTGCACTTGATGCTGAAAAGTTCCTGAAAATGCAATAATAAGAAAATGATGAAGATAAGACTTTATTTTGCGGTATTCGCAGCCCTTATGCTTACATGCTCATGCAAATCCCAGTTCGAACTTCTTTTGCAGAGCCACGATGCTGATGCTAAGTATAAGGCGGCATTTGAATATTTCGAATTGGGCAAGTACTCAAAGGCGGCATCGCTTTTTGAATCACTTACCATGCTTACAAATGGAACTGAACGTGACGACACAGTAAGATACTATTGGGGTCTGAGCAACTACAAATACAAGGATTATTATACTGCCGAGACAAATTTCGAGCAGTTCATCCAGAGCTATCCTCGCAGCCCTTTCATCAAGGATGCAAGTTACCTTCATATTGACTGTCTATATCGTTCGACACTCAGATATGAGCTTGACCAGACTCCTACTTATAAGGCCTTGAGCGCAATTTCTCAGTATATACTCGAGCACCCTGAGTCAGAGCATATAGAAGTGTGCCGTGACATGCTCGATGAGCTTGGAGAGCGTCTTGATAAAAAGGCTTATGAGGCAGCTAAGCTTTATTATAAGATGGAAGACTATCTCGCTTCCCGAGTTGCATTCAAGAATGTATTGAAGGATGATGCCGATAATATGTACAGAGAGGATATCCTCTATTATATCGCAATGTCTTCATACAAGTATGCAAATCAGAGTGTAGCGTCAAAGCAGAAGGAGAGATATCTTTCTTTTGTTGATGATTATTACAATTTCATCGGTGAGCTTCCGGAATCTAAGTACAGGAGAGAGCTTGACAATATCTATTATAAGGCTCAGAAGGCACTTGGAAAGCAGGGCGTAGAGACAGATGATGTCGAACTGAGCGAGAAGGACTTTGCCAAGGAGAGAAGAAAGGTGGTTAAGAACAGCCGTAAACAGGAAAAGCAGGAAAATTAAAAAAAAGTCTGAAAATAATTGAAACCCTCTTTGAAACCGAGGGTATAATTAAATGGAGGGACTTCCTTCCGACAGACATTTTAGAATAAACATATACCATTATGAGTAATAAGAAAACCCCTACAAACACACTTACAAGGGATCTTTGCGATCTCGCAGCTCCAACAGGAAACATTTATGAGACAGTAGTGATACTTTCAAAGAGAGCAAATCAGATCGCTATTGCAGAGAAGAAGGAACTTACAAGAAAGCTTGAGGATTTCAAGAATGACCGTGACACTATGGAGGAGGTATTCGAGAACCGCGAGCAGATCGAGATATCTAAGTATTACGAAAGACAGCCTAAGCCAAGCCTCGTAGCTATTGAGGAGTTCAACGAGGGTGAGGTCTTCTACAGAATGGCTAAGAAGGAGAACGAGTAGTTCTTATGCTTACAAGGCTTCAAGTCAGAAACTATGTATTGATAGACTCTCTGGAAATCAGTTTTCCGGAGGGTCTGATCATTATTACGGGTCAGACTGGAGCCGGAAAATCCATTCTTCTTGGTGCACTTTCTTTGCTGACTGGAGCAAAGGCTGATGCCGCAATGGTTTCCGAAGGTGAGGACAGCTGTGTGGTTGAGGCTGAATTTGATGTCAACGATGATAGGGTAGAGTCGGTTCTTGTTGAAAATGATGTAGATACCGATGAGGGACATATCATAATCAGAAGGGTAGTGAACCGCTCAGGCAGGTCGAGGGCTTTTGTTAATGATTGTCCTGTATCTGTTCAGGTATTACAGGAGCTCGCTAGCTATCTGATAGATGTTCATTCCCAGCATCAGACTCTTCTCTTGTCAGACAAACGCTTCCAGATGTCACTTCTTGACAGCTATGCCGGTAATGAAGCTCTGCTGGAAGAATGTTCTTCTTTATGGCGCAGATACACGGCTGCAAAGGCGGAACTGCTTGCAATAGACAAGAAGATTGCTGCAGTAGCTGGTGAACGTGACTATAACGAAGCTCAGTTCAGACAGCTTGAGTCTGCCTCATTGAAGGCAGGAGAACTTGCATGTCTTGAAGAAGAGCAGAAGCAGCTTGCCAATGCGGAAGAAATAAGAACAGGCCTTGAAGCAGTAGAGGAACTGTTTACCTGTTCATCTTCAGCAGGAGAGATGCCGTCTATAGATTCCTCACTTAAGGAATCCGTAAAATATCTCTCAAGACTTGCACGTGTACTTCCTGTAACCGGAGAGCTTGCAGAAAGGATTGACTCATGCAGACATGAACTGGATGATATCCTTTCCGAGATCGTATCCCTGGCTGAAAGGACAGACATATCTGAATCACGACTTGAGGAAGTTGAAAACAGGATGTCCCTGATTTACGGACTCATGCAGAAACATTCATGTCACGACGAGTCTGAACTGATTGCTCTGAGGGACAGATTGTCTGATGAACTCTTTGACATGGGAGGACTTGAAGAAAAACGTTCTTCACTTGCCAAGGAACTTGAAAATATTGAAGCGGCTCTAGATAAGGTCGCTGATGATCTTCATACGGCTCGTACAGCTGCGGCTATACCTTTCTCTGCTGCAATGGAGGAACTTGTCCGCTCACTAGAACTGCCTTATGCCATCTTTGAGGTTGAGATAGCTGATGCTCCTCTATCCTCTACCGGACGTGATCATATATTCTTCAGATTCTCATCAACCGGCCGTAACGCTGTAGATGTGGCCAAGTGTGCGTCTGGTGGTGAGCTTTCACGTATCATGCTTGCTCTTAAGGCCATGGGAGCCCGCTATTCTAACATGCCTACGCTTATATTTGATGAGATTGATACAGGAGTCTCTGGAAGCGTGGCTGACAGAATGGGTTCAATGATCTGCTCGATGGGAGCAGATATGCAGGTCTTTGCAATTACCCATCTTCCACAGGTCGCTGCCAAGGGCAGTGCCCACTATCTTGTATCTAAGGACATAGATCCTCTTACATCCAAGGCTGTATCAACAATAAAAAGACTCTCCGACGAGCAGAGAGTCCTTGAACTTGCACGTATGCTCAGTGGTTCCGAGCTTACTGATGCCGCTATTGCGAATGCTAAAGAGCTTCTTTCTATTTAATCTTGCTTACGGTCCAGTCCTTTTCGTAGACGATTCGTCTTACTCCATTATTTACATAACCGCCATTCTCGTCCTGCAGACATTTGAAGGTGCTCTGAAGCATGCTTCTTTCTTCGTTGGACAGCAGGTTCGTCCAGTTCTTTCCATACTTTGAACGCATCTCGATAAAGTATGTCGCGATGTCATAGCCCTGGAATGCAAACTGAGTAGGCTCAGTGTTGAACAATGCTCTGTACTTAAGCAGGAAGTTCTTCACCCTCTGGTCATTATAGTCTATGTAATACGTGAGGCTGACATGAAGATTTGTCTTGTGGAAGTTCTCTACCTCGATAGTCTCGAAACTGCGGATCTTTGAAGCACCGTAAAGAACTACATCATACTTCTGATGAATCATAAGATTGAGGTTTCTCACTACATCATTTACGAATGCCTCACTCTCTGAAAGGATCATGATACGGTTAGCCGCCTCCTGAGTCATAAGTCCCCTAAGAGGATTCATGACATCTCTACCTTCCAGAATGCTATATGAGAATGTCTTGTAGCTTAATCCTGTAGAGTCTACAGAATGTTTCATTTCCATAGTTGCCTCTGTCAGTCTTGCACCCTTCTCAGTAATCAGGATTACTCTATCCTGTGGCTGGCAATCCTCCTTAAGCCATGCAGCAAGATCATCATACTGCAATTTGTGTGGAGTTGGTGCCTGAATCATATTCGCATGAGCGTCGATAAGGCTTTCTGCCTTTGGATCAAGAGGCGAAACAAGAGTTGCTGTTGAAGGTATGTACGGGAGCATACCAGTAATATCCTTTACAGACACAGGACCGATGATGATATCACTTCCTGATATTTCATTGCCGGCAGCACTATAGTTGCCGTCTGCAAGATCATATACCTTCAGGTCTGTGCTTGTTCCTGCTGCAGCCAGATCGTTTACCGCAAGGAGAACACCGCTGTAAAAATCCATATTGCTACGGCTTCCTGATGTGCCGTTAGCCTTGAATGGAAGAACAAGACTTGCACTTACCTTCTCGTTTCTTTTGAACTGCCACCATGGGCTTTCCTGATCTTGAGCCTTGTCTTCAGAAGGAACCGCAACAGCGCTTGTATCAGCCGGTGTCTGAACTTCCTCTGCTTCTGCAAGAACATTGATTGTCTCACCTGGCTCAGGAATGATCAGCTTCATTCTGCTTTTGAGCTTCTTGCCATCGAGATTGTTGGCTGCCATGATCTCCTCCGGACTAACACCATATCTGATTGCTATATCCTCAATGCTCTCATACCACTTGACTGTATGAGTCTTCTTCTTTTTCTTTTTGCCTTCTTCCTGCTTGACCGGCTCATTCTTCTCCTCTACAACCTTTTCCTCTACAGCCTTTTCTTCTACCTCTTTCACTTCCTGCTCCACAACTACAGGTGTTTCCTCCTCCTTTACGGGTTCAGCTACAGCTGCTACAGCCTCCTCTTCGACAACAGGAATAATGATGATAGAGTTCTTTACGAGTCCATGCTCCTTTACAGCAGGATTGAACTTGTATATTTCATCCACGCTCACATTATAAGCCTTGCTGATGGAAAACAGCGTCTGTCTCTCCAGCACGACATGAGAGTAGCATACCTGTCCATTGATTTTAACCTTTTCCTTAGATATGCTTACAGGAGTATTGACATATTCCTGAGCAGTTGAAATGTTGATGCTGACTGGTACCAGACTCAGGGCAATAGCCAGAATTCTGAGCGTTCTGATGATTCTTGTATCCATGTATCTATATTTATAACTGCCCGATGAAATCAGTCAATGAATGGGCAAATGTTTTCCATGATAATCTTTCCTTCTCCAAACGTATGTTGCTGATGCAGCTTTCCTTTATTGCAGGATTGCAGAAGAATCGGAGAATTTCCTTGCATATAGCCTCCGGGCTTCCTTCAGGTGAAACCAGTCCAGTGCCTCTGTCACCGATAGTCTCCTTCAGACCTCCGACATCTGTAACTATCATTGGGACTTCAAAATGATATGCGACTGAACTTATACCGCTTTGAGTCGCACTTCTGTATGGAAGGACTGCAATATCTGCCGCAGAAAAGTAATCGGTCACTTCCGAGTCCTTTATATATTTAAGCGACAGAGTGATTCTTTCTTTATTCGGAAGCTCGTCGATGATCTTCTGATATTTGTCAAAACTGCCATAGGGCTCTCCGGCAATGATCAGCTGCCAATCATCTCCCGGCAACATGCCGAAGGCTTCCAGAAGAATGTCAAGCCCCTTATATTCCCTGATAAGGCCGAAGAACAGCAGATTTTTCTTGCCAGGTTTCATGCCTAGCTTCCTTTCTGCTTCCTCTCGTGGGATCTTTGAGCCGAAATGGGAATAAAGAGGGTGCTGAATTACAGTATATCTGGCATCAGGCTTCAGCGCCAGCAGATCGTGAGAGACTGCCTCACACAAGGTCACGCTGCCTGAACTTCCGTTCAGAAAATACTTTGTCAGAGGAGCGTCGAAGAAATGCTGCTCATGAGGAATCACATTGTCAAGAATAGAAATCACCTTGCAGTGCTTCTTCATCTTTCTGGTGATATATCCTAATGACGGAGCAAAGTACGACATCCAGTATCTGACTATAAGCACATCGGGCTTCCAGTCACGGACTGCCCTGTATGTACTGATATATGAAAAAGGATTGGCCGTATCCAGCAGAGATGTACTCTCTACCGGAACGGCCTCATCGTCTTCTGTCACGAATTGTGTCTTTCCCGGGAACAGGAATTCCGGATATTGCCTCTTGAAATTGAAAGCTCGAACAACATGTTCTTTGCTCAGTTCACCATAAAGGCATGCGTTAAACTGAGAAATTCCTCCTCTGTAGGGATAGAAACAGGACAGTATAGCTATCTTCAATGATTAATGCTATTTTTCGTTCTTAGTCTTGATGTACTCCTCGTTGAGTCCTGCAAGTACGTCATCAGTGATGTTGAGGGCCTGATCAGCTGTGATGACAGGTGTTCCACCGCTGTTTGTGAGGATCATTGCGTACTGCTTCTCAGTATTGTACTTGTCGATGAAAGTCTGGATTGCATCGCTGAGCTGGTTCATCATGACAACCTGCTCCTCCTGAATCTCCTGCTGCTTCTGAGCTGCATAGTTCTGGAACTCGATGTCCTGCTGCTGAAGCTTCTGGTTCTGAGCCTCTGCTACTGAACGTGTAAGAAGACCCTTCTCGATCTTCTCCTGGAATGAAGCCACTTCCTTCTCGAGCTTCTGACCTCTTCTGGTCACTTCAGCCTGAATATTCTGAACCTTAGTCTCTACAACTGATCTGAGATCGTTAGCCATATCGTACTCCATGAGGATTCTGTCAAGGTCAACATATACGATTGCACCCTTGCAAGCGGCAGTTTCTGTTGCCTCTCCCTCTGCAGCTACATCTGCCTTAGAGTTTCCTTTTGTAAGAGTAAGGATTCCAAATGCTACAACAGCTATCAATGAAACGATGCTGAGGATAAGTGATGTGTTTTTCATTATAAAATTTAAGTTTATGAATTATTCAAACTGCAAAAATAGTTAAAAAATCTTAACTTTCGAGAGATAAGCCTGTATTGTTCGCTCCAAACCCATATAAAGAGCGTCGCAGATTATAGCATGACCGATAGAAACTTCGGCTGTCCATGGAATATTCCTCACGAAATACTCAAGATTCTCAAGGTTAAGGTCATGGCCGGCATTCAGTCCGAGACCGCAGTCCCTTGCCGCTTCAGCAGCCTTTATGAAAGGTGCTATCGCTTCTTCCGGACATCTTGTAAATGCTTCGGCGTAGGATTCAGTATAGAGTTCTACTCTGTCTGCTCCACACAGTGCTGCTCCTTCCGCCATCTCTGGTTTCGGGTCAATGAATATGGACGTTCTGATTCCTTTATCCTTGAAAGTTCTGCAGACCTCTGTAAGAAAGTCCTTATGCTTTATTGTGTCCCAGCCTGCGTTTGATGTGATTGCATCTTCTGCATCTGGAACAAGAGTCACCTGAGTAGGGCATGTTTCCAGAACGAGGTCGATGAAAGAAGGTATAGGATTTCCTTCAATATTGAATTCAGTGGTAATGAGAGGCTTGATTTCTCTAACATCAGAATATCGTATGTGCCTTTCATCAGGTCTCGGGTGGACAGTGATGCCTTCGGCTCCGAATCTTTCACAGTCTGTCGCTGCCTTGGCAACGTTAGGCATATTACCTCCACGAGCATTTCTTACTGTGGCAATCTTGTTTATGTTGACGCTGAGTTTGGTCATAGTTGTCAATAGCTTCTTGTTTTGGGCGACAAAATTAGCAATAAACTTCAATTTTTGTAAATTAAGTGTTATTTTTGAGGCTGTTTTGTCATAAAACGGCACGTGATCATGAATATAGCGGTATATGTGGGTAATAGTGAGTTCCTCCGTCAGGAGAGAACTGTGACTATGTTGGAGGATTTCGCCAAAGGTGGTGCAGAGATATACGAAATAAATTCCCGTGAAGATCTTAAGGAACAGACAGATATGCTTCTTAGCATAGGTGGCGACGGCACTTTCCTCTCTGCAGCTGCCCTGGTGGCCGACAGTGGTCTTCCTGTGGTCGGAGTGAACCTCGGACGTTTGGGCTTTCTTTCTGAAAACCGTCCGGAGGATGTCGCTCAAGCTATTCTTTCTCAGGATTATACCATTGAAAACAGAAGCCTTCTCCAGCTTTCTCCTTCTGATGCCTTCACTCTTCCTGAGGAATATCATCATGCTCTGAATGAAATGACTGTACACCGCAGCGGCCCTTCGATGCTGGAAGTCGAGGTCAGTGTTGACGGAATCAGGCTTCCTACATATTGGGCGGATGGGCTTGTCATTTCTACCAGCTCAGGATCAACTGCTTACTCGCTCAGTGTCGGAGGCCCGATAGTGCTTCCGGAATCACGGGTTCTGATCATATCTCCGATTTCTCCTCACAATCTGAATGTGCGACCGCTGGTTGTGCCGGATAGCGCTCAGATCTGCCTGAAGATGCAGTCGAGAGATGGAGAATTCGTGTTTTCGTCGGATAACCGTTCTGTGACCATGCCTGCAGGAACTGAAATGTCAATCTCTGTGGCACAGTTTTCGCTTAGGCGTGTCCGACTCAATCGTTCCAATTTTATCAATGCCTTGACCCAAAAGCTCTTTTGGGGAGAGGATGTACGTAATGTCAAGTAAAAGAAATTATGAATAACGAAAACAAGAATAGTGTGCCCGTCCATGTTTCTCTGATTATGGACGGTAATGGCCGTTGGGCAAAGGAAAGAGGTAAGGAAAGGGTCTTCGGACATTTCGAAGGTGTGGAAAGTGTCAGAGCCTGTGTAGAAGCGGCTGTCGAGACAGGTGTGAAATATCTGTCGATCTTTGCATTCTCGGAAGAGAACTGGAATCGTCCGGAAGATGAGGTGGTGGCTTTGATGGGGCTTATGGTCAAGGCTATGGCAGCAGAGATGGAGAAGCTTAACAAAAATGGTGTACGTTTCATGGTTCTTGGAAATAGAGCAAGGCTTGGTGATGAACTCAACAAGACGATTGATGACTGTATGGACATGACCAAGGAGAATGATACTCTGACTCTTATCGTTTTCCTGAGCTATAGTGGAAAATGGGATATTCTTCAAGCTGCAAAGAAGCTTGCCGCTGAGATGGTGGAACATCCGGAAAGAGTGGCGGATCTTGAAAATATGGATGTCAACGGCTTTGATAGCTATCTGGTTACGGCTGGAATCCCTGACCCTGATCTTATCGTAAGAACATCTGGTGAACATAGAATCAGCAATTACCTGCTCTGGCAGGGAGCCTATTCTGAATTCCTTTTTGTTGATGTGTTGTGGCCTGATTTCAGAAAACCTGAATTCTATCAGGCACTTGAATCATACTCAAAAAGGGATAGACGATACGGAAAAGTTAAATAAATCTAAATAATTGCTTATATTTGCAGTTTTGAATTTTAGAGTTAATGATGAGAGCTAAACAGATTCTATGTCTTTTGCTTCTTGTGTTTATGGCGATACCGTCTGTGGCACAGGAGGTGGAGATAGATTATAACAATCCGAAGAAATACATAGTAGGCGGCGTGAAGGTGGAAGGTAATCACTACTTTTCACCGGATCAGATCATTCAGATATCAGGTCTTCAGAAGGGCCTTGAGATTACAGCTCCGGGTGATGAAGTGTCTTCTATCGTCAACAGACTTTGGCTTCAGAAATATTTTGAAGATGTGGCAGTCGTGATCGATTCCCTTGCTCCAAGTCGTGATACTGCTTTCTTCAAGATTGCGATAATTGAGAGACCTCGTGTGTCAAGATGGACTTTCAGTGGTGTAAAGAGTGGAGAAGAGAAGGAACTTCTTGAGCGTCTGAACCTTCGTCGAGGAGGCGAGTTCTCGGATTATGTTTCTAAAACAGCTTCGGATATCATCAAGAGATATTACAAGGAGAAAGGTTTCCTTAACTGTGAAGTTAATGTGACCACTCAGGTTGATACAGTCATCAAAAGGGCCATCAGAGTCAATTTTGGTGTGAACAGAGGAGAAAAGGTCAAGATTCAGACAATTACCTTCAACGGCGCACAGAACGTAAAGGAAACAAAACTCGTACGCTCCATGAAGAAGACGAGAGACAAGCGTCTCATGAACTTCTTCAGCTCTAAGAAATTCAGGGAAAACGAATATGAAAATGATAAGCGCTCTCTCATCAGCGCTTTCAATGAGGCTGGTTACAGGGATGCGAGAATCGTGAGAGATACCATGTACTACATCGAGCCGGGAAGAATACAGATCGATTTCGATATCGATGAAGGTCGTCAGTACTATTTCCGAGATATCACATGGACCGGTAACTCAGTATATGATTCGGATGCCCTCAATAAGATCCTCATGATCAACAAGGGTGATGTGTACGATGTCGTGACGATGCAGAAGCGTCTCTTTGGAGGTGGAAAGCAGACAGAGTACGATGTATCAAAGCTTTATCGTGATAACGGTTATCTCTTCTTCAACCTTGATCCTGTCGAACTCAATATCGAAGGTGACTCTGTCGATGTGGAGATTCGTGTAGTCGAGGGTAAGCCTGCTACATTGAACAATATCACGATCAACGGTAATGACCTTACAAACGAGAGAGTTATCCGCCGTCAGATCTTCACTCGTCCGGGATACCTTTTCAGCCAGTCTGACTTCGAACGTTCTATCCGAGAGATCGCATCTATGGGACAGTTTGATCCTGAGGCTATTTCGGATCCTGCAAAGGGTTGGTCCATGATTCCTAACTCTTTGAATAATACAGTGGACCTTATCTACAATGTGACAGAGAAGCCTTCAAGCCAGCTTGAACTTTCAGGAGGATGGGGTGGTAATACCTTCGTTGCGACTGTCGGTGTAAGCTTCAACAACTTCTCGACCCGCAGATTCTTTGATAAGAGTGCATGGAGACCGGTTCCTCTTGGAGACGCGCAGAATCTTTCGCTCCGTTTCCAGACTAATGGTACATATTATACCAGCCTTTCGGCAAGCTTCTCAGAGCCATGGCTCTTCGGCAAGAAGCCTACCTCGCTTAATATGTCACTGTACTATACACGTCAGACAAATTCATACATATATTATAATATCCTCAATAATGATGAGTTCATGGAGGTGTATGGATTTGCTGCCGGAATCGGTAAACGACTCAAGTGGCCTGACAACTATTTCGTGTTGTACAACCAGTTGAGCTGGCAGACTTACAGACTTCAGGATTGGGCTTATCAGTTCCTTTTCGATACAGGTATCTCGCATAACCTCAGCTATACTCTGAGCCTTTCGAGAACATCAACTGACCAGCAGATCTACCCACGTCAGGGATCTGATTTCAGTGCATCGCTTCAGTTGACTCCTCCATACTCGCTTCTCAGAAAGACAGACAGAGGAATTCTTGATGTCGATGGAAATCCTACACGTGTAGACGATCCGAAGAAGATTGATTACAACCTTCAGTCATCTGAGACAAGGTACAAGTGGATCGAGTATCACAAGTGGTCATTCAAGGGAGCAATGTACACTAAGCTTGTCGGAGATCTCGTCCTGATGGCACGTGCACAGTTCGGTTACCTCGGCTACTATAACAGAAATTGGGGATATTCACCATTCGAAGGCTTCCGCGTAGGAGGTGACGGTATGTCAGGATATGATACCTACGGATCTGAAATCATTTCACTCCGTGGTTATGAGAATTACTCATTGACTCCTCAGGCGCTTTCATCATATAATGAAACAGGAAACTACTACGCCGGTAATATCTATGATAAGTTCACTGTCGAGTTGAGATATCCGGTGATACTTCAGCCTCAGTCAACCATCTATGCATTACTCTTCCTTGAGGGAGGTAACTGTTGGTCTGACATCAGAGACTTCAATCCGTTCCAGATCAGAAGATCTGCCGGTGTCGGTGTGAGAGTCTTCCTCCCAATGATCGGTCTCCTTGGAGTCGACTGGGGATACGGATTTGATAACCACGACGGTTACGGCGGAAGCCAGTTCCACTTCGTGATCGGACAGCAGTTCTAATCCATGAGGCCCCAGGCATTAATCAGGTACAGGAAAATTAAATTAAAGAAACAATATCATGAAAAAAATCATTCTTATCGCAGCACTTGCTTTGATGTCAGTAGCTGCAATGGCACAGGACTTTAAGTTCGCATACGTAGACATGAACGAGCTCGTTATGCTTATGCCTGAAATGGACCAGGCAAGAGCACAGATGGAGACAGCAGAGCTCGAGGCTCAGGAGACTTATGCAGCAATGGTAGAGGAATATCAGACTAAGGCTCAGCAGTATCAGCAGAAGGCTGAGAGCTGGACTCCTACAATCCGTGAGAGCAAGGCAGCAGAGCTTCAGCAGATTGAGATGAGAATTCAGGAGTTCAATCAGGCTATTTCACAGGAGCTTCAGCAGACTCAGCAGATGCTTCAGATGCCTATCCTTGAGAAGGCTCAGAACGTTGTTGACGAGCTTGCAAAGGCTAAGGGTGTCGCTTTCGTAGTAGATAAGGCTGGCTTCCTTTATATCAATGAGGCACAGGCTGTAAATCTTACACCAGAGGCAAGAGTAAAGCTTGGTATTCCAGAGGGAAGAACTCTCGAAACACTTCAGGCTGAGCTCCAGGCTAAGGCTCAGGCACAGGCTGCTCAGGCAGAGTAATCAGATAATTACATACATAATAAAAGGCGTTCTTGGGACTTTTACCTAAGAACGCCTTTTGTTTGATAAAAAAGATTGGAATTATACATCGTATTAATTAAAAATGTATACATTTGTATCAAAATTTAGCATATTTAGTTTTAATTTATAAATATCATGCAACATAAGGTCATAGACACAAAAGATGTTGTCATTAGATTTGCTGGAGATTCGGGAGATGGTATGCAGCTCACCGGGTCTCTTTTTGCAGATATGTCTGCTATTTTTGGCAACGAACTTTCTACATTCCCCGATTATCCTGCGGAGATCAGAGCTCCTCATGGTACAGTGTCAGGTGTATCAGGATTCCAGGTGCACATCGGAAGTGAGCATATCACAACTCCAGGTGACTTCTGCGATCTGCTCGTAGCGATGAACCCTGCAGCTCTCAAGGCTAATGCTAAATGGCTCAAGAGAACAGCAATGGTTCTTATTGACTCAGATACTTTTGATGAGGAAGGACTCAAGAGAGCAGGACTCAAAAGCGACCCTATCGCAGAACTTTACATTGAAGACAGGACTATCATCATCGCGCCGATTACAACTCTGACAGCAGAGAGTCTTAAGGACAGTGGTCTTGATAAGAAGACTGTAGAGAAGTGCAAGAACATGTTTACCCTCGGTATGGCATGTTACATCTACAATCGTCCGATGGAGTATATCTTCCAGTATCTTGAGCGTAAGTTCGGAAAGAAGAAACCGGAGATGATCGCACCTAATAAGAAGGTGCTTCAGGACGGATATAATTATGCCGCTAATATTCAGGCTATTCCTAATACCTATAATATTGAGCCAGCACATCAGGAAAAGGGACTTTATAGAAATATAACAGGAAATCAGGCTACTGCATGGGGACTTCTTGCAGCGGCTGAGAAGGCTAATCTTCCGCTTTTCTGCGGATCATATCCTATCACACCTGCAACAGGTATTCTTGAGGAACTTGCCATTCACAAGAGCCTTGGTGCCAAGACTCTTCAGGCAGAGGATGAAATTGCTGGTGTATGTACAGCCATCGGTGCTGCATTCGCCGGAAATCTCGCAGTGACAACAACTTCTGGTCCTGGACTTTCTCTTAAATCAGAGGCTTTGGGACTTGCAGTCATGACTGAGCTTCCGCTTGTTGTAGTTGACGTACAGAGAGCAGGTCCTTCTACAGGTATCCCTACAAAGACAGAGCAGACTGACCTTAATCAGGCACTTTATGGACGTAACGGCGAGTGTCCTATGGTAGTTATGGCTGCTCATTCTCCTGCTAACTGTTTTGATGCTGCCTTCAATGCGGCTAAGATCGCTTTGGAGCATATGACACCTGTACTTCTTCTTACAGAAGGCTTCCTCGGAAACGGATCTGAGCCTTGGCATATTCCTGCAATGGCAGACTATCCTGCAATCAATCCTCCTTTTGCTGAGGAAGGTGTTCCATATAAACCTTTTGAAAGAGACCCTGAGACATTTGTACGCAAGTGGGCTGTTCCGGGCATGCCTGGATGTGAGCATCGTGTAGGTGGCTTGGAGAAGAATCATGCTGGAGTACTTTCGTCAGACCCTCAGAATCATGCTATGATGGTTCGCGAGCGTGAGGCAAAGGTACAGAAGGTAGCTGATTATATTCCTGAGCTCGAAGTCCATGGACCACAGAACGGAAAACTTCTTGTTGTCGGCTGGGGTGGAACATATGGACATATCCTTTCAGCGGTTCAGGAACTGCATGAGGCAGGAACAGAGGTCAGCTTCGCTCATTTCGACTATATCATGCCTCTACCTAAGAATACTGCTGATGTGTTCTCACGTTTCGATCAGATTCTTGTCTGTGAGCTTAACAACGGACAGTTTGTGAATTACCTCAGAGGAGTAATGCCGCAGTTCGATTACAGACAGTTTAATAAGGTACAGGGTCAGCCGTTCCTTGTTCAGGAAGTTGTCTCTGCAATCACGTCATTGTTATAAAGGAAAAAATCAATATTATGCCAAGATATACATTCAAGGAATTCAAAAGCGATCAGGAAGTAAGATGGTGTCCCGGATGTGGTGACCATGGTGTTCTTGCAGCTCTCCAGAGAGCACTTCCTGATGTAACAGAGGCCTTGGGCTACAATAAGGAAAGATACGTGATCGTGTCGGGAATCGGCTGTTCGTCACGTCTTCCTTATTATATGAATACATATGGATTTCATAGTATCCACGGTCGTGCAACTGCCATTTCTACCGGTATAAAGGTCGCTAATCCTGACCTTACAGTATGGCAGGCTTGCGGAGATGGTGATGCTCTTGC
>JAEIGA010003807.1_pt1 | contig 23488 bp, 14 predicted proteins | sample 9270691 | NCBI WGS metagenome assembly JAEIGA01 (sample SAMN17057246, study PRJNA624740) | gut metagenome | biome: biome; isolation source: fecal sample | host: Bos grunniens | place: China: Xizang | collected 2019 | reverse complement strand
GAGGTCGTGGTCGTGGTTGCCGATGATGTTGAACATCTGTACTCCCGTACTCTTGATGCCTGCCACATAGTTGGTGAAAAGGGCCATATTTTCGTGTACGATATCGCCCAACATCATACCATACACCTCGCGATCGGTAATTGCAGTACGTGTGTCGCGCATATCAAGATAGAGATCCTCGCAGATGTCGAGCGAGTGGAAGGCTACGCGATCGTCGCCTTTGCTCTTTGCTCTTGGCTGAGGGTCGGCACCAACAATCAGTGTGTAGCGATTAGGGTCGCCCGTGATAGGCTCAAATACGAAATCGGCAACACAAATCTCCTCCTTGCGCTCCTTGTCGGTTATGCGGTGATAGAATTGTGGCACTCCGCTGCTATTGTTTCTTGCCTTATATCCCGACGGTATGCTGGCGAAGATGAATTTGCTGCTTGCGAGGTCGCTTTCAAGTTCATAGTAGCCGTGTTCGTTTGTCTTGGTGCACAACAATCCGTCCGATATAACCACGTTGCTCAAAGGCTTTCCGTTGGTATCTCTTACCAATCCGCTGCATCGTTGATTCTCCACAAAGTAGTCGTAGCTCGACCCCAAGGTACCTAGCGATAGTGTGCTGCCGGCTTTGTAGGTGATTGACTTAAATTCGCGAACTACGCCTGCGTGAATGGTCGTTGGCGACCACATACAAACCATCTTACCGCCCTTGTTGTCCGTAAATGTTATGGTGAAGTTCGAGTAGTTACCCTTCGGTATTACAATGTTGAATATGAGCTCGTTGGTCGAGGATAGCTCCGCGTTGGCATTGTAGCTCAGGCTCGATTCGGCACTCTCGGTGGCTGTGATTGAGCCATTTGTGCACTCCACTCTGAATAGGCCTGATATGGCCTCACCCTTTTCGGTCTCGATGGTGATATTGCGTAGAGTTGTGCCATCATTGGCCGATTTCACCGGAAAACGCAATATGGTTGCAAGGTGTTTTAATTGGATGTTGGTACTTGCCGTTGTGACGTAGCCATACATAGGCGCATATCCCGATTGGATGCCATCTTTCGTGTAGGTCTGCTCAGCCGGAAACTCTACGCAGTTGGCGAGAGCGGTGGAGTAGTTCCCGGTGTAGAGAATGGAACGAGGGTAGCCCAATGACTCGTTTACGGTAAATTGTGCCGAAGATGGATTCTTGGAATCTATAATAGCCGCCTCGGAGAGGGTGCCATTAACTACGACTCTATCGCCTTCGCTCCAATAGACCGGATATGTATTGCCAACCTTATTGCCCAACGAGGTTCGGGTCGATTGGGTGGTTAGAGTGAGTACAGTGATGTCGCTACCGTCGGTGGCGCTATCAACTATGGTGTTGTGCTCGCAAGCAACAAGTAGAATGATGGCGGTAGTTAGTAGGAGTCTTAAAGCTTTCATCTTATTCGGTATATATTGCAAAAGTACAATATTTATGCAACGAAAGCAAATTTTTAGCTCGCAAATCCACTAATATTAGATAATTGCGGTCGAATTCAACGTGGCCCAATTCTTGCGATAGACGGTAGATGATAACACAAAAATCTAAAATAAGATGGATACAAAAAACAAGGCAGGCTTTCGCCTTTCGGTGGCGACGCTTGCAATTATGAATGTTACCGCAGTGGTTAGTCTGCGCGGATTGGCAGCCGAGTCGGTCTACGGACTCTCCTCGGCGTTCTATTATCTCTTTGCCGCTATCGTATTTCTGATACCTACGGCACTTGTGGCGGCAGAGTTGGCGGCTATGTACTCCGACAAGCAGGGAGGAGTTTTTCGTTGGGTTGGCGAGGCTATGGGTGGCCGATTGGGCTTTCTGGCAATTTGGATTCAGTGGATTCAATCTACCATCTGGTACCCCACGGTGCTCACCTTTGGTGCCGTGTCGATAGCCTTTATCGGAATGGATCAGACCCACGATATGGCGCTTGCCTCAAATAAGGTATTTACCCTTATTGTGGTGTTGGCAATATATTGGGTTGCCACTTTTATAGCGTTGAAGGGATTGAGTTGGGTAGGAAAAATCAGTAAGTGGGGAGGATTGATCGGTACGATTATCCCTGCGGCGCTACTTATCATTATGGCCGTTGCCTACCTTGCTACGGGCGGTACCAACAATATGGATATGTCGCAAGGATTTTTCCCCGATCTCTCCAAGTTTAGCAATCTCGTATTGGCGAGCGGCATCTTCCTCTTCTATGCAGGTATGGAGATGATGGGCGTCCACGTTATGGAGGTCGATAATCCTCGCAAGAACTATCCGAAAGCGATACTTTTGGGTGCATTGGTTACGGTGCTAATCTTCATTTTCGGCACATTCTCGTTGGGCTTTATCATCCCTGCCAAGGAGGTTAATCTTACGCAGTCGTTGTTGGTAGGTTTCGATAGTTACCTCGCCTACTTTAAGATGTCGTGGGCTTCGCCAATTGTTGCTATTGCCCTGATGTTTGGCGTGTTAGCCGGTGTTCTGACCTGGGTTTCGGGCCCGTCGAAAGGTATCTTTGCGGTGGGTAAAGCGGGCTACTTGCCTCCATTCTTCCAGAAGGAGAATAGCAATGGCGTGCAGCGCAATATATTGCTCATACAGGGATGTGTGGTAACCCTTTTGGCCCTTCTGTTTGTGGTTATGCCGTCGGTGCAGTCGTTCTATCAGATTTTGTCGCAGCTCACCGCGCTTCTATACCTCATTATGTATATGCTGATGTTTGCCTCTGCTATCATATTGCGTTATCGTCGCGCGCAAAAGGAGCGCCCATTCCGCCTCGGAGGCAATACCACAATGTGGATTATTGCAGGCGTAGGCTTCCTTGGCTCTTTGCTCGCTTTCGTGCTCAGCTTTATACCACCGGCACAGATTGCTACCGGAAGCACTACTGTATGGTACTCCGTGCTGTTTGGAGGAGCGTTTATAGTGATAATTCTTCCGTTTATCATCTACGCTATGCGTAAACCCGAATGGCGTAATAAGTCGGCTATATTTGCGCCGTTCGAATGGGAGCAAGAGCGCAAATAATCGGCTCTTTTTGCACCGCTCTGCGGATAGCGAGATGCTCACATAGCTCTACTATGCTGCGCTCTCGCTACCTTGTTTGGCACAAAAATAGCTCGATTATTTGCACTCTTACGCGTTGTTGATTGCGGCTCTTTTTGCACCGCTCTGCGGATAGCGAGATGCTCACATAGGTTTAACTGTAAAAATAGATTGCGGAGCCTTCAAGCTCCGCAATCTATCTTAATATGTCAACTCGTCACTTTCGGTTCCGAATCCCGGAAGTAGTGCACTATCGCCATAGCCCCTCTCGGCTACGACCTCGTGAATGTCAATCTCTGGTCTTAAATAAATCTTCATAGTCGTAACGTTTTATGGGTTATTGCAATGTTGGTTTTGTTGTGAGGAATGTGCAACCGTCGTGGCCGATCTCCTCCAAATTGTAGGTTGTGCGGTATATAAAGTAGAAGTAGTTATCCGGTGTCAACTCTTCACCCAAAGCTGTTGGATAGACATCTGAGTAATCCCAGCTACTTACAAACTTACCTCCGACTGCACAATTTATAGCCTTTGAAGTGTCGGAGCGATCGGTTCCGATGATAAAGCCTGCAGGGAGACCATTTGAGTAGAGATTGCAGTGACACTTAGCATTGTAGACATTACCAGCCTTGGAAGATCCGCCTGCAACACCTCCGATGAATGTATTGCCATTGAATGTTCCGGTAATGTTGAGGTCGCCAATGTTGATAAGTTCTGCATCGATATCGATGTTCTGCAAGTTGCCTATGATACCACCAATGCAAGTAGCACTTGCGACGGTGGCTGCCACGTTAATCTTACCCTCATTGCCAAATCGGCCTGTACTTCCAATTGCGCCCGCCTTCAAACGACCTGTGATACCTCCAAGTTGCAACTCGCCGCCGATATTAATCTCCTCCACAGTGATGTTACCGTGGTTGTAGAGATCCTTGTAGACGCGTGGATAGTCGAATACGTTAGATATACCTCCCAATAGCACGTTCTTGCTGAACGAAGCCTCTTTGCTGACGGTGATGTTGCCGTAATTGTGAAGATTAGACAACTCATTCAAGAGTAAACCATCGTGAACCAACGAGCATATACCACTAATCATAGCGTTTTGGGCACCCGGGTTATCGTGAGTTACAATGATGTTACCATAGTTCTGGCAATTGGTTATGGCTCCATTTCCGATGCGCTCACCATTGGTGAAGACACCTCCCACGCGGAGCATTGTTTTGCTACCGGAGATTACCGAGCCTCCTGCGAGAATAGAACCATAGTTCTTACATCCCGAAGCAACTGTAGCCTCGGCATTTGTGAAGGCGCAAACACCCGCAAGGTCGATATAGCGGGTTGCTGTACCATAGTGCTCGCCATTGTAGGTAATCTTACCTAGCAATTGCTTTTCGCCCTCCTTGTCCGAACCGTTGGTACAATTTGTTACGCCGGCGCAGGTTGCTACTACACCACCAATCAACTGCGAGCCTCCATATCGGCCATCCAATGTTATTGTACCATAGTTGCGGCTATTGTCGACGATTGCATATGGTGCGCTACCAACGCAACCACCGATGTATATCGCAAAGACATTTCCATTGGATGCAATGTTGATGTTATTCTCCAAATTCGACAATGTCTTACTAGTTGTAGTTCTACCTACGAGTCCTCCAACAAAATAGTTATCTGTGTTGGCTGTGGTAATGTTGATGTTGATAGTTCCCGAAGCCGAGCAGTTGTTAACGATTGATGATACGTTATCGAGATGGCAAGCCAAAGCACCGAAATGGAAGCCATTACCATCAACCAATGTGAGGTCGGCATCGACGATGTGAATGTTTTGCAGACACACAACGTTTGTAGTTTCTCCAAACAACGGAGCCTTCAAGCCTATAATCTTGTTGTTGCCGCCATCGAAGTTACCTGTATAGTTTACGATTGGAGTCCAATCCTCATTGGTCATATCCAAATCTGCGGTGAGAAGAATATCGCCTGTCGTGTTGTTCGCAAGGAAGGAACGCAACTCCTCTACTGTACCAATCTTGGTCGGAACATTGTACTTAGGATTGTCGTTAATCGACGTGATGTAGCCGATAACATCGGTTGTAACAATAGTTTCGCGACTCTCCTCCGAATTGTAAGCATAGGTGTGGAAGTTGTCAATATTCAGAGTGAGAGGTTCGCTCATACCACTCTTCTGGATTGAGCCACCAAAGTTACACTGTTGCATCAATTTGCTACGAGCTGCTCCGGTAAGCATACCTGCACCCTTGGCATTTGTGGCTTTGAGGTTGCAGAAACACTGGGCATTTATCACGGTTTTCGTTCCGCTACCGGCCTGTGAACCGGCGATACCTCCTACGTGACAATTCGATGAGGTAACGGTTATGTTGCCTTCATTGTAGATTGTCAAGGATGAAGAAGCTTGGCTCATCGCGCCTACAATACCGCCAACCAAGAATGATGTTGCAGAGTAGCTTGCTCCATTGTTCAAAGAGATGTTCATATCACCCTTGTTCCATATGGTAGCACCTACGCTGTCGCCATGCAGAGTTGGTGCAAATGCTCCAATAACACCTCCGATACGAACATTTCCCTTTGCCGTACCTCCGATGGTAATAACGCCTTCGTTTGTAACGGTCTTTTTCAGGGTCAATGTTGCGTTATTGCTTGCATAGGAGCCAATTACACCTGCGATTTGGAGAATGCCGGTACCTGTAGCGTTGTATATTACCGCACCCTTGTTTGTTGCGTTTTCAATTGTAATCAGACCAACACCTGATTTGTATCCGACAATACCTCCGGCGTAGATATTTGAGATGTTTACACCCTCCTCTACATCGATTTTACCATTATTTGTACAAGAAGTAAAAATTATGCTGCCACCCTTTGCTGATGACACTCCAAGCAATCCGCCTATATATGAATTGGTAGCCAGAGTACATCCCTTATTAACAACGATATCTCCGTTGTTTGAGCAGTTTGTATGATTAATCTCTATGCTGTCATTCTTGATTCCGAATAGGCCTCCAATATAGGAGTCTGCTGTTGTCGTTACATCCTTAATGATGATATCTCCGTAGTTATGAGAATCGGTTACGGTCATATTGTCGCTAAAATCCTCGGTAATCAAACCTCCGATTCGAAGAGAAGCGGCATTACCGGATACCTCTATTTTACCATAGTTGTAGCATTTGCTGGCTGTAACAACTGAATGGCTGCGAGCTACCCAACCCGCGGCAAAAATGCTTCCAGTGAAGTCGATATCTATGGATATGTTACCATAGTTATTACAATTGGTGACACTCTTTCCTATCTGTCCACTCACGCCGGCAACCAAGAGGTTGTTGCTTATGGTCGCCTCTTTAATGATGATGTCGCCCTTATTGTGGCAGTTATCCATTCCGTTGAGTGCGAGGTATGTAACGCCTCCGATGATTGGAGTCTCCTCAATCGTAGCTGCAAAAGTGATGGAACCAAGGTTGGTTGAGTTAGTCAGCTTACCTTTGTGGCTACCTATAACACCTGCGATGCGGGTCTGAAAGTTACTAAAGCTTCCCTTTGCAATCAACTCTACATCGGCAGTTAAATTTGAGAAGGTTTGCTCCGAAACACTGTGGCCGATAATACCTCCGTACTGCAAGTTGGTATCGTAGATCGGAGTTGGCTGTGCTGCATCAATAGTAAACTTACCCGAAACATAGCAGTTCTCCACTACGGCATTTGCCGATTTGATACCCCAGGCCAAGGCTCCTGCATCGGCGCCTGTTACGGTCATATCGATATCGATGAGTCGAATGTTCTTGATGGATGTAGATGTGGTGTCGAACAACGGAGCGGTCAAACCCTTGATGCTGTGGTTGCCTCCATCAAACTCATACTCACCAAATCCGTGTACAGGGCTCCACTCTTTGCCTGTCATATCGATATTAGCGGTCATCTTCGCACGTGTGTAAGGTGCAAAGTCTGCTGCTTTCTCGGCAAAAAGACGCAATGATGCCTCGTCGTAGATGAGGAAGGTGTCGCTCGCTGCGCCGCTTCCGTTGTAGGTGAATGGTGCAAACTCGCGAACCATACCGGCCTTAATGCGACGGCTGCCCGATGTATTGAAGTGTACGTTCATACTATCGGTTGCGGTGTAGAGAGTCACAGAAATATCACCATATTCGCCAGCCGGAACACCCACGTAGATAGGCATCTCCTCTGCGCCCAGAGTCAAACCCTTCTCACCAAAGAGTACCGATACGGTGTTTGTAGCCGATGCTTGAGGCGTTAATTTGCCTGTCGAGCAGTCGATGTCGAAGTTGCCGGCCAGCATACCGCTCTCGGCCGTAATATCCATAGCAACCAATGTCTCGCCATCTCCCTTTGGTGCGATACGCAAAACTCCTGCGAGGTGCTTCAACGAAATAGCGTCGTTGTTCGACTCTACCAACGCATACATTGGCGATGCGCCTGAGGCAAATGTGCCTGCGGTGTAGTTCTGAGTCTCTTGGAATGTTACAACCTGTTTACCCTCTGCTGCCACAACTCCTTCGGCTGGTGCAGGGTAGACGATGTTGTGAGGGTAGGAGAGTGTTGCTTCGATGGTGAATTGTGCGTTCTGCTCACCGTGGTACGAACTACCGAGTGGTTGCGATGCGATGCCGTTTACTGCAATCTTGTCGCCCTCACTCCAATAGAGGGGGTACTCTTCGCCACTCTTCGCGCCAATATGGGTACGCGTCTCCTCTAACGAAAGGTTAATTATGGTCTGCTCAGCACCATAGCTAACGCTGAGATCTTCGGTTGTGTCGGTAACGCACGAAAGTGCAAGAATTCCGCACACAACTGCCATTAGAATCTTCGTCAAGTTTTTCATTTTATAAGTTTTTTAGTTGTTAGTTATATCCTTATTTTATTCTTTTATGTCTGCTAATTATTTGAAAGTGAACAATATACACGCCTCCGAAAAAAGTCGGAGGTGATGGTACTTTGTTCTACTGTGGTGTATTCTTATGCAAATGTATGAAAAATATTCAAGATGTCCAAAAAAAATATAAATATTTCATCTTAGAAATGAAGGAGTTGCAATGCTTGTCGAATATGAAAAAAAATAGGGTGTCCAATGAATTTGGACACCCTATTTTGCTATTGTTTAGGCTTTTTACTCCTCCTCGCGGCGGTGCAACTGCTCTACATAGATAGCGTGAGCCATCTTGTCGCGCTTTGCAATCGAAGGCTTAGTGAAGTACTGACGAGCACGAAGCTCCTTCAAAACACCTGTACGCTCGTACTTACGCTTAAACTTTTTGAGAGCGCGCTCGATGTTTTCGCCCTCCTTAACTGGCATGATAATCATAGTTATTTTCTGTTTTTATTGTTTGTATTCAAAGTTATTTTGGCAGATTTTGAGCCATCTGCTATGGCTATGCTCTAAAATTATAACTAGTCGAATCTCTGCGGTGTAGTACCGAAATGAAGATATGGTGCAATGGCTCGCGCCTGCTCCTCGGTGAATATGTTGTCACGCTGCATCTCCTCGATACTATTCCAACCTCCTTTCGATTCCCTTGTTTCTAAAATTAGTTTTGTCGCTCTTCGAGACATATATGGATGATGCTCAAATTGCGAAGCGGGTGCAAAGTTAATATCTATTTTTGAAATTTTGCAACTATCGCAGTAAATTTGTTCACAAATTCGCAAAAAATTCTCCTCGGTAACACATTTTAGCTCTGCAATTTGCTCTTTTCGAACGAATCCTCCCAATAATTTGCGGTATTGCATCACGGCAACCACAGTTTTTGCACCTATGCCGCTAACTTTGCGGAGTGTAGCAGAGTCTGCCGAGTTTATCTCGATAAGACCCTTGTGTGGGTCGCGGAGGCTGAGAATTACGTAGTGCTGCAACGAGTCGGCCATCTCCTCGCTTACGGCAAAGCAGTCGCGCAATTCATTCATCGAGAATATGCCCTCGCCGCGATTGCGGTACTCGATAAGGGCTTCGGCTTGTCGTGTCGAAAAGCCTATAAGGCGCAGATACTCAACACCTACTGTGTCTATCGCAAACTTTTCGAATGGTCTTGGCGAAAAGCGTCGAGGTCGCTCTTTGCGGCGTTGAGTCGAATCGACCTCGCGGAAACTCCTCCTTGAAGGTTTTGTCGCAAACTTATTACCTATTTTAATATAAGGACGCACGCGCGCGTACATCGAATCGGTAACCCCATAGCATAATGCCAACTCCTCGGCTATACCAAAGACCTTGCCCGCTGTGCGATATTTTATTATACCGACTGCGGTACGCTTGTCGAAGCCAAGTAGCAGCAGTTCCTCGTATGTAACGGTGTTAGGGTCGAATGTAAAGAGTGTATCGCGTTCTATTGCGATACTCTCCGTTGCTTTCTCTCTGAGTGCTATGCCTTTGCGGGGCTTTGCGAATACGGCAATGAGTGCTATGACGATAATAATCGTCATTACATAGAGTATTCCACGTATGTTTTGTTGGGTGAACATTCGTTATTCGCTCCATTGAGCGCCTTCCGATAATTTCAACGTATTGTAGCGCTCGGATGGCGACGGGGTGAACTTTCCGATACCATACTCTCCCCATCTCTTGTCGACCAATGCTATTGTAGCTTCGTCGGAAGTTACAATGTTTGGCCAGCGTGAAGGATTCTTGTCGTTTGCCTTCGGGCATTTTGCTCTGGCATCAATGATGAGAGTGCCACCGTGCAATACGAAGTCGCGAGATGGCTCCGTGTTGGCAGCTCCGAGCCACAATAGCTCCTCGGCTCCCATCTCCTTTGCTCTGATGTCGAATATTACGACATAGTTGCAGTTGGCCGCCTTTGCAATCTCGGTTGTATCTATTTCGTGATTGTTGTCGGTAAAAAGCAGAAGTGTACTCCACTTGTCGAGCAAATCCTCGCGCACCTCCATACCCGAAGGCAGGGTAGTGCGGTCGAACGATATTTCGCGTTCCTGCTGCTCTACATTTGTCAAATCGAGAGCCGCCTTACCGCCAAAACCGCAAGTGGCGGTGGCGTGATCGAGAACGTCGTAGATACCTTCGCTGCGGATAAGCGACTTACGAAGGTCGCAGTTGCGCATCAGCCACGCAATATCCTCCTCCGAACGAACGTCGGTTGAGGCCGGCGTGAGAAGCAGATATTTATTGAACATCATCTGTCCTGCGCCCCACAATCCGAGGGCAACCTTCGAAGCCTGATGCTCGTAGAGTTGTCGCATCGAGATAATGGTGATGTTGTGCTGCGTACCTGCCGACGGCATATACATATCTTCCACCTCAGGTTGCATCACAAGGCGTATCGGAGCGAGGAATATTCGCTCGGTAGCCATTGCAATATAGGCATCCTCCTGCGGTGGAATACCCACAATAGTTGCGGGGTAAATAGCATCTTTGCGATGTGTGATGGCTGTAACGTGGAATTTCGGGTAGTAGTCTTTCAACGAGTAGAAGCCTGTGTGGTCACCGAAATCTCCCTCCAAGACCTTCTCCTCCGTAGTGTCAACGTACCCTTCAATCACAAAGTCGCAATCTTCGGGCACATATATATCGTTCGTAATGCACTTTACAAGTCGCACAGGCTTACCGCGCAACAAGCCGGCCAACAAATACTCGTCAATATTGTCGGGCACGGGGGCTGTTGCCGAATAGGCATATATCGGGTCGCCACCTATCGCTATCGATACGGGCATTCTTTTGCCCTGCGCCTTATAACCTTCGTAGTGGCGAGCGCCCGTCTTGTGGCGATGCCAATGCATACCCGTAGTGTGGTCATCGAATACCTGCATTCGGTACATTCCGACGTTGCGAATACCCGTTACGGGGTCGGCAGTATGTACCATCGGAAGCGTTACGAAACGACCTCCGTCGTGTGGCCAACATTTCAGAATCGGCAACAATGACAAATTAGCCTCCTCGCCTTCGAGAATAACCTGCTGACACGCGCCACACCCCTTTTTCTTGCGAGGAAACCATTGCGACGCCTCCCCAAGGAGTGGGAGAAGTTGCAACTTCTCCATTAGGCTCTCTTTTGGCGAAGTTACCGAGCCTATGAGTCTATCAAATCGCTCCGAGATATGCTCCAATTTCTCAACGCCGAGAGCCATAGCCATACGGCGCTCCGAGCCGTAGAGATTTGTCAGTACGGGAAAGCCCTTGTCGGTATTCTCGAAGAGGAGAGCCTTGCCACCGCCCTTGCTCTTGACCATTCGGTCGGTAATTTCAGCAATCTCCAATTCGGACGAAACAGGGGTGCCGATGCGAATTAACTCATCGGCCCCCTCTAACTTTTCAACAAAATCTGCAAGCGATTTGTACATACTAAATCAATCTATTATTTCTGCTCGGCTTTTGCTGCTGCAATACGCTCCTCGAACATCTTCTTCTCCTTGCCCATCGCTACGAAGCAGATGATGGCTGCAATGATGCTCGCTGCGAAGAATCCGATAGAGGTGATCTCCCAGCCACTTGCACCACTCTCTACGATACGACCAAAGGCAATCTTCGAGAGGATTGCGTCACCGATGAGATAGCCCAATAAGCCCATAAAGCCTGCGGCTGTTCCTGCGGCATTCTTCGGTACGATGGCGATAGCCTGAATCGAAATCATAGCCACAGGGCCATACACTCCGAAACCGGTGATGATAAGTGCCAAAGTCACGAGCGTAAGGTATTCGAGTCCCGACATTACAGAGAGAGCCTCTGCCTGCCAATAGATAAATGCTCCGATAGCGGTAACAATCATACAGATAACGTTTACCGGTGCACAACGGCCCTGGAAGAATTTCGATGAGAGCCAACCTGCAATCAGCGTACCTGGAATAGCAGCCAACATATGGTATGCGTACAAATCCTTACTTACAGCCTTGGTGATGCCGTGCATCTGCTGCAAATAGATTGGCAACCAGTCCGAAATACCGTAGCGAACGAGGTATACGAGAATGTTTGCCAAACCAATGAACCACAACATCTTATTTTTGAGGACATAATCAACAAAGAGGGTCTTGAACGGAATCTTCTCCTCTTCGCCCTTCTTGGCTTTTGCACCTGAGAAGTCGTTGCGATATTTGTCGATTGAAGGCAAACCGCACGACTCAGGTGTGTCGCGGATGAATAACCAGCACATCAAGGCGATACCCAATGCTGCGATAGAAGGGATGATGAAGGTTGCTCTCCACGACTCCTCTGCACCTACGCCACAAGCTATGAGAATTGCTCCACCAACACCTGCCAACCATGACATCGACGAGCTACCAACATTGTGAGCGGTATTCCATATAGACATCTTGAACGAGCGCTCATTGGTAGAGAACCAGTGCGACATTACACGACCGCACGGAGGCCAGCCCATACCGGAGAACCAACCGGTCAAGCACATCAATACAAACAGAATAGCTGTTGTGATGGTGCTATTCTTTGGATAAGGAATCAATCCTGCAATAATCATAACCAAAGCCGAAAGCACAAGACCGATGGTCATAAACTTTCGTGAGTCGGAACGGTCCGAAAGACCGCCCATCAAGAACTTACTTACTGCATACGCAATAGGAACACCTGCCATAGCATCTCCTACGCCACTTGCGTCGAGATAGCCGAGCTGCACCATATCTGCACCCGCAAACGAGAGGTTCTTACGCACGAGATAGTAGGCTGCATATCCGAAATAGATTCCAAGAAATACTTTAAGTCGCATCGACTTGTACTCCTTGTCGATTTTCTCTGCCGGTAACGCAGGCTTGTGTGCCGGCGGTGCCATAAAGTCTAAAAATGCCATAATTTGTTATAGTTTAGAGTTATATTTGTCAAAGTTTTATATCGTAAATTTGGATCACTCCCACAAGGGTTTCGTCGTCAACCACAAGCAGCGAATTGACCTTGTGTTGTGTCATCTGTCGCTCAGCTTCGATTAGTTTGCTGTCGGGATGGATGGTTTTGGGCTCGCGCGTAGCAATATCCATCGGGCGTATATCGAAGAATCCGGCCTGGCGTTGCTCCATAGCACGACGGATGTCGCCATCGGTGATGATGCCCAAAATTTTATTGTCGCGTTGCACAACAATAAGTCCCAAACCTCCGCGCGATATGGCGTGTATCATCTCTACGGCTGTCGCATCCTCGGAAACTATCGGAAGATCGTGATTACGCATAATCTGACCTACTCTCATCAGCAATCTGCGACCAAGGCTTCCGCCCGGATGCAATCGCGCAAAATCTTGTGCCGAGAAGTTGCGTACCCTCATCAGCGCACAAGCCAAGGCGTCGCCCAATGCTAACTGCGCAGTTGTCGAGGTTGTAGGTGCGAGATGAAGAATGCACGCTTCGCGTTCAACGGGAGTTTCGAGATGAATATCGGAGTTTTTTGCAAGGGTAGAGTCTCCGTTGCCCGTTATCGCAATCAGCTGATTGCCATTTGTGTGGATGAAAGGAACAATCTTCAAGACCTCATCCGTCTCGCCCGAATAGGATAGAGCAATGATGATATCCTGCTCCGATATCATTCCAAGGTCACCGTGAAAGGCCTCGCTTGGGTTGAGGTAGAAGCTCGGTGTACCGGTGCTTGCCAATGTTGCCGAGATCTTTTTTGCTATGATGCCCGACTTGCCAATACCCGTAAGGATGACCTTACCTTGGCAGGCGAGTATCAACTCTACGGCTGCAATAAACTCTCCGTTGAGCTCACTCTTGATGCGGAGTAGAGCTTCGGATTCGTTCTGCAAAACCTCGCGTGCCGTATCGAGAATTATCTTTTTTTGCATCTCGTTCATCTGTTACAATAGCGATTTTATTACACCCTCCAAATCGTCGAGGTGCAGCATATTTGCTCCGTCGCTCAGCGCATTGTCGGGCGAGGGGTGCACCTCGAAGAAGTAGCCTGAGGCTCCAAAGGCCTTGGCTGCACGCGCCATCGATGGCACAAACTTGCGGTCGCCCCCCGTAGTGCCATTCGCGGCACTTGGGCGTTGCACCGAGTGGGTACAATCCATAATCACGCAAGGCGCAATGTCGAGCATATCCGGGATGTTGCGGAAATCAACCACCAAATTGTTGTAGCCGAACGAATTGCCTCGCTCGGTGAGCCACACCTCCTTGGCACCCGCCTCCATAGCCTTTTCGTATGGATAGCGCATATCGGCCCCGGAGAGGAATTGTCCCTTTTTGATATTTATTGTCTTGCCACTCCTTGCTGCCGCCACAATAAGGTCGGTCTGACGACAAAGAAAGGCCGGAATCTGTACAACATCGACCACCTCGCCCACGGGCTCTGCCTGCCACGACTCGTGAATGTCGGTCAGCACCTTTAATCCCCACTTCGAGCGAACATCGGCAAGCATTTGTAAGCCACGCTCTAAACCTACTCCGCGGTAGGAGTTAATCGAAGTGCGGTTGGCCTTGTCGAACGACGCTTTGAAGATGATGTCGGTGCCGAGGCGTTGGTTGATTTCGCACAACCTCGATGCTACCGAGTCGAGCAGTTCTGCCGACTCGATAACACAAGGTCCTGCAATAAATATCGGTTTCATCTATCTAAACTCCTATTTGAGAGCGTTGATTACCTTCTGGTTTACATCGTGGATGCGCTTTACGTCAACCTTGATAACCTTACGGTCGTAGGTTACGAATCCATTAACCTCACCCTCGACGTCGGTAGTCTGTGTGTAAATAGCACCCGACATACCCTGCTGAATGAACGGAAGAATCATCTCTGCATACTCTATGTATGTGCAGGTTACATCCTCCATATCCTTGCGGTTGCCACCATAGCCCCAGTTGAGCATTTCAGGATTCCAAAGGTGACCCTCCACAGGGAGTCCCAAACCTCCGTACTCACCGAGCATAAGGATATAGTCTGCGTGGTGAACACCCATACAAGGCTTTGGATAGTTGTGCCAATCCATAATATCGCCGCACTCGCGCAAGTTACCACCGCTGGCAGGGTTGATAAGACGCGAATAGTCGCGCTTGTAGGTCCAATCTACAACCTTCTCGGTGTCGAACTGTGACCAAGCCTCGTTGAATGGAACCCAAACCACTACCGACTGGAAGAAGTTGCAGAAGTCCATAATCTCGCCCCACTCCTTGTAGTAGTTGCGCTTGAACTCCTCGCTCAACTCGGTGTCCGAACCACCATTGATCTGGTGACGCGACCACGAATAAGGACGCTTCTGCTCGCCGCAAGGCATATCCTGCCATACGAGCATACCAAGACGGTCGCAGTGGTAGAACCAACGTGCAGGCTCAACCTTGATGTGCTTACGAATAGTGTTGAAGCCGAGATCCTTCGTAAACTGAATATCCCAAGCCAAAGCCTCGTCGGTTGGTGCAGTGTACAATCCGTCTGGCCACCAGCCCTGATCGAGTGGACCATACATAAAGATAGGCTTGCCATTGAGAGTTGCGCGGAGGTGTCCATACTCGTCGCGCACCTTGCCCAACTCACGCATTGCAGTGTACGACTTAACGCTCTCTACAACTTTGCCATTCTGCTTCAATGTAACCTTCATATCGTAGAGGTGTGGAGTCTCAGGAGTCCACAACTTTGCATCTGCAATATGAATCTTAACAGGTGTGCCGCAAGGTGCGGTGCCCTGGCCAACTTTTACCTCGTTGTCGAATACCTCTACGGTAACGAGTCCCTCCTGCAATGCGCACTCGGTCTTTACGATGATGTCGCTATGACGCAAGTCGCTTGATGGAAGGATGTTTACAATGTGGTTAACCTTTGATACAGGCTCCAACCATACGGTCTGCCAAATACCCGATACCGGTGTATACCAAATCTTACCAAGCTTTGAGAGCTGCTTACCTACCGGTTGCTCGCCCTTCTCGCTTGGATCCCATACGCGAACAACCAACTTCTGTGCGCCGTTGGTGTTGAGCGCTGCGGTGATGTCGCACGAGAATGGAGTGAAGCCTCCGGTGTGGCCACCAACATATACGTCGTTGACATATACATCTGCGCTCCAATCAACTGCGCCAAAGTGCAACAATATGCGCTCCGACATCCACTCTGCCGGTACTGTGAATTCGCGCTCATACCACAAGAGCTGCTTCTCGGTCAATGGCTTCTGAACACCCGAAAGTGCCGACTCCAATGCGAATGGAACAAGAATCTCGCCTGTAAACTCGGTAGGCTGTGCTCCATTTACCTCGGTGATGGCATAGTTCCACAAACCGTTGAGGTTTTGCCACGTCTCGCGCACGAGCTGAGGACGCGGATACTCTGGGAGAACATTCGTTGGATCAACTTTCTCTGCCCACTCTGTGCGAATCTTGTCGCCTGCGATTTTCCACTCTGCCGAGGCTGTCGAGATACCAACAGCCAATAGGAGTACTGCCAATAAGGTCTTTTTCATAGTGAATTAGTTTTTTTTGTTGTTATTTATGATTTAAAATTGTTGATTTCTGTATAAATATCTCTGCTCGCTCCAAATCCTCCGGCGTATCGATGCCGATGGTTTCGGTGTCGGTTATGCCTACGCCAATTTTGTAACCACTCTCCAACCAACGCATTTGCTCCAACGACTCGGCCTTTTCGAGAGGTGTTTGTGGTAGTTGCGAAACTTTACCAAGTACCTCTGCGCGGAAGGCATATATGCCTATGTGCTTGTAGAATAGGTGGTGCGAGAGCCACTCCGTGCGCTCGATACCTCGCAGATAAGGTATTACCGAACGCGAAAAGCAGAGAGCTTCACCTGCGCTATTCAGTACAACCTTTGGCGAGTTCGGATTTTCGAGCATTTCGATGCCATCCTCTGCCTTGAAGGGTTTGACGAGTGTGGCGATATCGATTGCTTGATTAGCAAAACATCCAATCAATGTCTCAATCTGCTCACTCTTTATAAAAGGCTCGTCGCCTTGAACGTTGATGACTATATCCGCCTCGCAACCCAACTTTTCATACGCTTCGGCGCAGCGGTCGGTGCCACTGCGATGATTCGATGAGGTCATAATCGCCTCTCCGCCGAAAGCGACAACGGCGTTGTAGATGCGCTCATCATCCGTCGCCACAACAACCCTCTCCACAGCCTTTGACACCGCCTCGTAGACGTGCTGCACAACCATCTTGCCTCCGAGCAGAGCGAGAGGCTTTGCAGGGAAGCGCGTGCTGGCATAACGTGCAGGGATGATGGCTATGGTTCGGAGTTTTACCATTTGTTGTTGCTATTTTTCGAGTGCGATGTCCAATACTTGCTCGTTTGTGCGAACGTAATGGAAGGCTAATCCGCTGATATACTCTTTTGTGATCTCCTCCACATCTTTGCGGTTCTCCTCTGGGAGCAGAATGGTGTGAATACCGGCGCGCTTGGCTGCCAAAATCTTCTCCTTGACTCCTCCAATCGGAAGTACACGACCACGCAACGAGGTCTCGCCCGTCATCGCGATACGCTCCTTGACCTTGCGACCGGTGTAGGTCGAAACAATCGATGTTATCATTGTAATACCCGCCGAAGGACCATCCTTTGGTACGGCTCCCTCAGGTATGTGGATGTTGAGGTCGTTCTTCTCGAACAACTCAGGGTTGATGCCCAGCTCCTTGTGGTGAGCCATAACCCACTCGTGGGCAATGGTTGCCGACTCCTTCATTACGTCACCCAGGTTGCCTGTAAGAGATAATTTGCCCTTGCCTGGCGTGAGGATGCTTTCGATGTAGAGGATGTCGCCACCCACCGATGTCCAGGCCAAGCCTGTAACCACACCGACCATATCCTTAATCTCGTACTCCTCGTTCAAATACTTCGGCTTGCCGAGTACTTTCTCCACCTGCTCGGCTGTGAACGATGGGGTATACTCCTCCTCGAAGGCGATATCCTTGGCACGCGAACGAGCCAATTTTGCCAAGTGCTTATCCAGCGAGCGGACTCCCGACTCGCGAGTGTATTCCGAGATGATTTTCTCGACGATATTGCGCTCGACAACCATCTGCTCCTCCTTCAAACCGTGCGCCTCGCACTGCTTGCGGATAAGGTGCTTCTCGGCAATCTCAATCTTATCTTCGAGAATGTAACCCGGAATATTGATTAACTCCATACGGTCGCGCAATGCAGGGTTTACTGCACCAATGTCGTTGGCTGTGGCGATAAAGAGCACCTTCGAGAGGTCGTACTCCGTATCGAGATAGTTGTCGTGGAAGGTGGTGTTCTGCTCCGGGTCCAAGACCTCCAACAAAGCCGAAGATGGGTCGCCGTGGTTGCTTACCGTAATCTTATCCACCTCGTCGAGGATGATGACAGGGTTCGACGAGCCGCAACGCTTAATGGTCTCGATGATTCGACCCGGCATAGCTCCGATGTAAGTGCGACGGTGTCCGCGAATCTCGGCCTCGTCGTGCAAACCTCCGAGTGCAATGCGGCCGAACTTACGTCCGAGAGCTGTTGCTACCGACTTGCCGAGCGATGTCTTACCAACTCCCGGAGGGCCATAAAGGCAGAGAATTGGGGACTTCAAGTCACCCTTCAACTTGATAACGGCCAAGTGCTCCAAGATACGCTCCTTTACCTCCTCCAAGCCAAAGTGGTCGGCATCGAGCTGCTCGCGAGCGCACTTCAAGTCGAGGTTGTCCTCGGTCATCTCATCCCAAGGCAAATCGACCATCAACTGCAAGTAGGTCATCTGCACCGAATACTCTGCTACGGCAGGGTTGAGGCGCTCCATCTTTGAGAGCTCCTTCTCGAAGAGCTCGGCAGTAGCCTTGCTCCACTTCTTCTTGGCAGCAGCTTCGCGCAGACGTTTGATGTCGCCATCTTCGTCTTCGCCCAACTCCTGCTGTATGGTACGCATCTGCTGTTGCAGATAGTAGTCGCGTTGTTGTTTGTCAATCTCCTGCTTAACCTTGCCCTGAATATCTTGTTTGAGTTCGAGCAACTGCTGCTCGCGGATGAGTATTTCGAGCAACTTGCGCGAACGAGCCAACAATCCCGGAGCTTCGAGCAACATCTGTCGGTCGTCATCCGAGAATTCGAGATTCGAACAGATGAAGTTTACGATACCGCGACGTGAGTCAATATTCTTAATCGCGAATGAAGCCTCCTTCGGAATGGATGGCGAGGTGTTGATGATATTCAGTGCAACATCCTTGATAGACTCTATCAAAGCGTCGAACTCCACGCTATTGCGCTCCGGTGTGGAGTCGAGCAGTGGCGAAACCTTAGCCTTGAAGAATGGTTCGGTCGAGATGTATTCGCCGACCTCTATCTTCTCCAAACCCGAAAGAATGACAGTGAGATTGCCGTTCGGCATTTCGAGAATTTTGAGAATACGTGCGGCAGTACCTATGCGGTACATATCGTCGGGAGTAGGAGTTTCGATCTCAGCGTTCTTTTGCAGAACTGCTCCGAGCAGGCCGCTTTCAGCCTGTACGGCACGTACAAGAGCTATGCTCTTTTCGCGGCCAACGGTGATAGGGGTGATTGCTCCGGGGAAGAGTACCGAGCTGCGCAATGTGAGTATCGGTAGTACTTCGGGGAGCTGAACATCTTCTACTGTATCATCGTCGTTGCCCGCGATGATTGGAATGACCTGATGCTTCTGGTCGAGGATGTCTGGGGCGAATCCCAGATCGTCAAGATTTGAAAAGTCGTTATTATTTTTCTTTGCCATAATTATCTACAATTGAGCGTTGTCACGCGCATACACACGCGTACCATCTGCAAAGATAATACTTTTTTCGGATAAAAAGTCTAATGAAAGGGCCTTTTTGTGGCGGATTGAAAAAAAATTACTAACTTTGACCACATTTAATAACTAAAATGAGAACTATGAAACAGATTGTATGTCTACTTGCGTTGTGCGTAACGGCTCTTTTGTCGGTCTACCTTGTTACCGAATCGCAGAAAAAGAGCGGCGTTGTGGATGCTATCGAGGCTCGTCGTAGCATCAGAGCTTACAAGGATACACCCGTTGAGCGCGAAAAATTACAGCTCTTGGCTGAATACGGAGTGAAGGCTCCGAGTGCAATGAATCGTCAGGAGTGGGAGCTTCGCATAGTCGATTCGAAAGAGTGGATAGACAACTGTACTGCTACCTATATGAAGGTGGTAGAGGGCACCGGCAAGGCCGATTATATGAAGGGCCCTAACTTCAAAAACATCTTCCGTAACGCTCCGGCGGTGATTTTTGTGGCAGCGCCAGAAGGTCTGTTTGCTGGTGAAAATGTGGGTTGTTTGGCTCAGAACGTAATGTTGGCGGCAACAGAGTTGGGTCTGGGAACCTGTTTCTTGGGTAGTGTGCAGATGATGTTTGCCGAGCCTGAAATGGCGCATTACGCAGAGTCGCTCGGATTCTCGGAGGGATACAAGATGCGCTACGCCTTGGCTGTGGGTTATCCCGATGAGTCGCCGGAGGCTAAACCTCGCGATTTGACCAAAATTAAGTTTGTGGAGTAATCCCTCCAAGTCTATCGATATCAGTTCAAACTAAAATATAAAAACGATGAAAAAAATTATTCTATTTTTGATTGCCATTTCGGCAACAATGTCGCTCTCGGCTAAGTACGTAGTCAAGCAGGAACATAAGGATCGTGCTGCTGAGATCGTTAAGCAGATGACACTCGAAGAGAAAATCGACTACATCGGTGGTTACAAGCGTTGGTATGTTCGTGCAATACCTCGCCTTGGTTTGCCTGCTGTACGTATGGCTGACGGCCCTCAGGGCGTGCGTAACAACACCAAGAGTACTCTCTATCCGTCGGGCGTAGCTGCTGCTGCAACCTGGGATACCGACCTTATTCAGCAGATGGGTGTTTCGCTCGGTAAGGACTCTCGCGCACGCGGTGTGCATATCCTCCTTGGCCCGGGTGCAAATATCTATCGTTCACCACTTTGCGGTCGTAACTTTGAGTACTTTGGTGAGGATCCATTCCTTGCCGGTGAGATCGCTACTGCTTACATCAAGGGTGTGCAGAGTATGGGTGTAATGGCTTGTATCAAGCACTTCGCGGGTAACAATCAGGAGTGGGCTCGTCACAGCGTTTCGTCAGATATCGACGAGCGTACTTTGAACGAGATCTACTTCCCTGCATTCGAGAAGGCTGTGAAGGAGGGTAATGTTGCTACTATTATGACCTCGTACAACCTTCTTAATGGCGTACACGCATCGGAGGATAAGTATCTTAACCAGACTGTTTTGCGCGATTGGTGGGGTTTTGATGGCTTTGTTATGTCGGACTGGACTTCGTGCTACTCTCCTGTAAATGTTGCTCGTTGGGGTGTCGATTTGGAGATGCCATTGGCACAGTGCCAGAAGCCGGAGCTTATCAAGCAGTTGGTTGAGCAGGGTGTTATCGATGAGCGTGCATTGGATGCAAAGTGCCAGAATATCATCCAGACAATCTTTGCTTTCGAGTTCGACAAGCGTGAGCAGCTCGACAAGTCGATTCCTGAGAATAACCCTGAGTGCGACGCTGTGGCTCATCAGCTTTCGCAGAGCGCAATCGTAATGCTCAAAAATGATGGTTTCCTTCCATTCAAGAGCGGTAATGTAGTTGTTTGCGGTCCTAATGCCGATAAGATTGTTACAGGTGGTGGTAGCGGTTTTGTTACTCCATTGATGGCGTGCTCGGTAGCTGATGGAATGAAGAGCATCGATAAGAATATTAACTCTACCTTCGTACCAATGGGTAAGGCTGCCAAGCCTGTTCCGGGTGTTGTTTATGCCGATAAGGAGATGACAAAGAAGGGTATCGCAGCTGAGTATTACACCAATGCTGAGCTCGAAGGTGAGCCTGCACACAGCTTTATCACCGATAAGGTTGGTATCTTGGAGAATGTATTTGGCGCTCACAACGATATGATTAACGTATCGACTCGCCACACTTTCTACTACAAGCCTACCGTTGACGAGGTTTACAACTTCACGGTAAACACCAACGACGGATATCGTTGCTACTTGAACGATAAGCTCGTGATGCGCGATCGTTGGCATAAGGATAGCAATCAGGAGGGCTATATGTTGCTCGAAATGAAAGCCGGACAGACCTATAAGTTTGTGCTTGAACATCAGAACGTGGGAGGCTCAATCAACGCCGAGATGTCGTTCGAACTCCCATTTGTAGAGGACGAGGCTAATACCGCAGTATACAAGAACGCCGATTGCGTTGTTGTATGTCTTGGTCACAGCAAGACTTCGGAGAAGGAGAACTCGGATCGTACCTTTGAGTTGCCACGCGGTCAGGTAGATTACCTCGAAATGGTTTTGCGTCACAACCAGAATGTAGTTGTTGTTCTCAATGCAGGTGGAGCTGTCGAGATGGCTTCGTGGATGCATAAGGTTAAGGCTGTATTGATGGCTTGGTATCCGGGTCAGCAGGGTGGTTTGGCTATATCGGAGATTATCACCGGTAAGATCTCGCCATCTGGTAAGTTGCCTATCTCGATCGAGTCGAAGATTGCCGATAACCCTTGCTCAGATAACTACTACGAGAATGTTGATCGTGTACGCTCGCACCTCATCAATCCACACGCTCGCGTAGAGTACCGTGAGGGTATCTTTATGGGCTATCGTGGCTACGAGAAGAACGGTGTTAAGCCTCTCTTCCCATTCGGATTCGGATTGAGCTACACAACATTCGACTACTCGAACCTCGATATCAAGGCCGAGGGTAAGGAGTTTGTTGTAAGCTTCGATGTTAAGAATACAGGTAAGTTTGACGGAGCTGAGGTTGCTCAGGTATATGTTGGTGACGATGTATGCTCACTCGTTCGTCCTGCTAAGGAGTTGAAGGGCTTCGATAAGGTATACCTCAAAGCTGGTGAGACTAAGCGCGTAAGCGTCCGCCTCGACGACGAAGCATTCCGATTCTTCGATCCTATCCAGCGCAAGTTTGTCATCGAGCCGGGTATGTTTACCGTACACGTAGGTGCATCGTCGGCAGATATCCGCTTGACAGGTAAGCTTGAAGTGAAGTAAATCAACCACTGAATATCGATATTGAGAGCCGGATTTTGTTCGGCTCTCTTTTCTTTTAGTAAAATTTTTAAAAAATGTTTGCGAATAATAAAAAAATGACTACCTTTGCACTCGCAAACAACAAAGGGAGCTTAGCTCAGCTGGTTTAGAGCATCTGCCTTACAAGCAGAGGGTCGGGGGTTCGAATCCCTCAGCTCCCACAAAATCAAGACGACTTTTCTGAGTCGTCTTTTTTTTGTGCTCGCTGAGTGATTCGTCAGTCGGTGGCGCCTCGGGAGAGTAATCTCATCTTGGATGTTATTTGCTACGCAAAAACTTTGTCTTTGCCCGATGCTGATCTTCGAAAATGAATTTTCAGATAGCATCTGTCAAAGCCAACAATCTGCGATTGTAACATCCTCGCTTCGCTCTCCTCTCGGCTGCTGCGACCGTTCGAATCCTTGGGGTGAGGTAGTGAAAGAGTTGTGCATTGTTTCGGTATTCGTCAGTCGGTGGCGCCTCGGAAGAGTAATCTCATCTCGGATGTTATTTGCTACGCAAAAACTTTGTCTTTGCCCGATGCT
>JAEIGA010003806.1_pt1 | contig 23491 bp, 19 predicted proteins | sample 9270691 | NCBI WGS metagenome assembly JAEIGA01 (sample SAMN17057246, study PRJNA624740) | gut metagenome | biome: biome; isolation source: fecal sample | host: Bos grunniens | place: China: Xizang | collected 2019 | reverse complement strand
TGGTGCGCCGCATGACGGGCACTTAGGGTTTTTCATGGCTTCCTTGAATTCGCCGCTTTTGCGCGCGGCTTTGAAGGCGTCGCGGCCTTCCTGGACAGCACCTTTTACGTCAGTATCCTTCACGACCTCGTCTATCATGGCCTTGGTGTCTTCGCTTTCGTCAAAGTCGAAGTTGCCGCTGGTCTTCATCATCTTGGTGAGAAGCTTCAGATACACTATCGCAGCTGCATAGATGACCATATATCCTGTTGCGGCTCCTATGAGCACGGCTCCTGCGGTTCCGAGTCCGGGGATGAAGGATAGGATGGACGCAGCAGCGTATGCGACTATATATGTTCCGGCGTTGGCCGCGAGATTGGTCAGGACAGCAGAACCGATAAACTTCAATACGTTATCCTTGATGGATATTCCTAAAGTCTTGTTTATCTGGACATAAAGTGTCCACACGAGGCCTGTCTGGGTCAGAGCCGCGATCGTTCCGCCAGCTCCAGGCACGGCGCATACAGCCGCTCCTGCGACCGCCGAATATATGGCGAACTTGTTTATCTTTTCAGCAATGGTCTCAATTCTCGTTCCCGAAAGAAGCCCCATCGCAGCCTCCTGAAGTTCAGTAAATGCTGCATAAAGAAGTGGTGCAATCTTCATAAATCTTATCTCAATGATGTTCCACAATTTCTACAGAATTTCCATGAGCCGTCCACGAGCCTTCCGCAACGCGGGCAACGGACGTCCGTCAGAGACGGAAGCGACGACCTGATCCTGCGGTAATCGTCTCCTTCGCACCAGTTCAGGATCTCGCGCACCCTCACCGCGGCGAAAGGATGATCGAGCATCATGGTATTGTAGACCTGAAGGGTCTTGTTCCATATACCGTCGTTGTAGATCTCGTCGTATTTATCAGCCTGCTCAGCCCATTCCTTCATATTGATCGAGGCGGTCAGCGACTTAGGGCCACCGGCCAGACGCGCCATGGTACGCGAGACGGTTTCCGGCGACGTGACGATGGCTGAAACACGGTCGCATGAAAGTTCGCTCTTCCTCATCCAATAATACAGCGCCAGCTTCAGAGGCTCCGACAATCCGCCCAGCAGGCCCGTCTCCACTCCCTTATTGAAAATCATCTTCGCAATCGAATGGTAAAGCACATGGCGGCAGATGATATGACCGCATTCATGGGCCAGAACGGCATCAAGTTCATCGTCATCCATCATTTCCACCAGACCGGAAGTCACGGTTATGAATATCTGCGTATCTCCGAAAGTTCCTGCATTAGGCATAGGATTCATCTCGAGATAGAACTCAGGCTCTTCGATTCCAAGCTTTTCGCAGATCGGAGGCAGATGCTTGTAGATATGAGGCAGCTGAGTGGGAGAAAGACGTATCTGCGAAGCCATGTTCATTCCGTAGAACATTTTTTCATATCCAAGTTCGAGAATCTTCTTGACTATCGGACGAAATCCGGGGATAGCCTCGACAGCCCGCAAGGCCTTGGCATCCTCGGGATGAATGAAGTCAGTAGATATCATGGTCAGTTTCGGTTATTAATCGGAGTAAAGTTAAACATTTTAATCGACAATTTGTCAGATTTTCAAAGTTTTAACATCCTCCCTATTTCCACCTGTTCCTCAGGCCGAAATGCTCGCAATAACGGTCGTACAGATGGGCGGCCTGGGAATATTCGGAGTTCGGAGACATGAAGTGCGAGAACTCGAAGGTTATGGCGCCGTCCATGCCTGCTCTGCGTGCCATATCCATCTTGAGCAGAAGCTTTTCCCATTTGATCGGGAGGAAGCGGATAGGCATATCTCTGTCGAATGACTCGAAGTTGGTCCAGCACTTCATGCCGTACTTATCCGCAAGTTTCTTGTTTACGACAAGATAGTCATAGAGTTCATGGTAATCGACCTGGCCGTCCTGGAATGCAAGGATATCTACCACGCCCTGCAGGTTGCTTAGGATTTCGTTCCACTCGTACTCATGTTCCGAAACGGTTGTCGCCTGGTCTCCCCACATGACCTGGTCTGTCTTTACGCCGTGGATGTACGGCGAGACCATGGTGGTCAGATTTCCGGAAACTTCCTTGGCATGCTTGCCGACCTCCGCGTAGATCTTGGTCATGTTCTTAGTCCTGCGGCTGACCTCCTGCGAAAGGTACCAGCCCTGGAATGACTCATGATGGCCATACTTCGCCCAAACCTCATCTATGAGCTTTATATTCAGATCGATTTCCTTCAAGTAATCGCCTTCATGCCAATACTTTCCGGAGTCGTACATTCCGAAAAAGAAGGCCATGTCGTATTTATCCGCAAGGCAGAGGAACATCTCCACAAGATCGACCGGCGGATAATACACATCCTCTGTCGCAAGGATAGATTCGAAAGGAGCCGCTATCCAACGGCCAAGGCCGGCGCGTATCAGCACCACCGTGTTGATGCCCATATCCTTCATGGCGCGGAAATCCCTGTCCCACTCCTCTACTCCCCAGTTCTGGTGCGGAATATCCCAGCTTATCTCATCAAGGAAAGTCGCATTGATAGGCATGCCCTTGAGGCACTCCGGAGTCTCGAACTGCTTGTTTGTAAACTCGCATCTGCAACCGCAAGATACCGCCATGGCTGCAACAAGAAGGATAGACAATATTCTGTTCATCGTAAATTAAGTTGAATTGGTTGTTATGGCAAATATAAGAACTTTAGTTATATTTGTTGACATCAAATCAATACCGGACCATATGCTTAATCCACAGATCGAACTTGAGAGGAGCCTGAACACACAGATTCATGAGGCTCTGCATGGAAATATCGTCGAGACCATCATCAGACAGTCGTCAATAGACCAGGGCGGAGATTATTGGAAAAACGTCATGGAGGGGCACAGCTTCAAGGTCGAGAAAAGACTTATGGGGCACCTTCACGACCTGTTCTATGAAGTCAAGGATAAGCTCGGCTTCAAGGAGGATGTGGATTTCTATATCACAGGCAACGCGACTGTAAACGCCTTTGCGGTGGCTTCGTCCAAGGAGGGGGACCCGCACATCATCAACATCAATTCAGGCCTCATCGACCTTATGACTGACGATGAGCTCCGCTTTGTCGTCGGCCACGAAATAGGCCACCTGATGAACAAGGACACAGAACTCCTCAAACTCATCTACTTCATCTTCCCGCCGACAGTGGCGCAGCCTCTGGCACTGCAGTACAAGATCCGCCTGTGGCAGCAGCTTTCCGAGCTCGTGGCCGACAGGTACGGTTATATGGCTATACCGGATCTCGAGGTATGCGTATCCGCCTTCTTCAAGATGGCTTCCGGACTGGATATCAGCAAGATAAACATGGATATGGATGTCTTCATCGAGGAGAACCTCAAGCATCTGGAGTACTTCAAGAATGGTCAGGGATTGAATACGGAAAGCCATCCGGTGAACCCTGTACGTGTCCAGTCCCTCAACCTCTTCGCATCCTGCAGCAGCGATGAAGAGCTGCATGAGAAGATGGATGAGGTGATACAGATCCTGCTCAAGCTCCGCAGCAGCGAACTCGAGGCATATACCGGAAACTTCATCGCCACCGCCGGACTGATCGTAGCCATGGCAGACGAGGAAATGACAGAAAAGGAACTGGAATACATCCTTTCGAACCTCTCGAGCTACCAGATGTTCCCGAGGGACTTCCTTGCATCGATAAGCCAGAGCAACGTAGAGGAGATATTCGGCCAGAGCGTAAATAACATCCTTGCTGCAAACCCGGGAATGAGGGAGGTCCTTTTCGATTACATGATGGGGCTTGTCCTTTCCGACAGGAAGATCAAGGATACCGAAATCGAGTTCCTCTTCATGATGGGAGAAAACGTGTTCGGCTACACACGCAAGGAATGCGCGGACAAGCTGGCCGTAGCGATCCAGAGCAACTTTGTACCAAGTTTCGACTCATTATGCTAAGACCATGAAGACCCAGGCAGACATAATCATCATAGGAGCAGGCGCAGCCGGACTGATGGCGGCGGCAGGAGCTGCGCAGACCATGCAGAAGACAGGACGCGAGGGCCGCGTGCTTGTGCTCGAAAAAATGCCCCGCCCGGGACGCAAGATAATGATCACAGGCAAGGGACGCTGCAATTTCACAAATCTGAAGGCATGGAACGAATTCTCGGAACATGTGCATCCCAAGCCGAATTTCCTCAAGCCCGCCTTCTATAACCTTACTTCCGAAAAGATGATCGCATATCTGGAGGAGCATGGGATGGAAACGGTGGTCGAACGCGGTGACCGTGCCTTCCCGGCTTCGCATCTGGCCTCCGACGTCGTCGACACGCTCTTAAGGGCGGCAGTCGAGGCAGGAGCAGAAGTGCTCTGCGGCAAGGAAGTCAAGGACGTAAAGCGTCTTGCAGAAGACGGCGGATTCGAAATAAACTGCTCGGACAGAACGACTTACACATGCAGCAGGCTGATCATTTCAAGCGGAGGACTCTCCTACCCCAAGACCGGCTCCAGCGGAGACGGATACGGATGGGCCGAGGACATGGGCCATAAGCTCAGACCTACCTTCCCGTCGCTGACCGCCATCGTTCCGAAGGGATATAAGGACGACACGACAAAAGAATCCGAAAAGGATATCAAGGGACATATTGACAGAGGCATACCTCTGACAGAGATCGGCGAATCACTCTGCGGCAATCAGCTCAAGAACGTGGGACTCAGCCTCTTCATAGACGGCAACGAAGTCCAGAACGAGTTCGGCGACCTCGACTTCACCGACGGCGGCATCGAGGGTCCGATAGGCTTCAAGGTCAGCAGAAGATGCGTCAACGCCATCGCCAACGGCTCCAAGGCCAGCGTCGCCATAGACCTCAAGCCGGCTGTGGAAATCGAAGACCTGACAGTGAGGATAAGCTGTTTATGGAATGAGGTCTGCAAGGACAAGAAGGCCGCAAACAAGCAGTACAAGGACAGATACAGAATTCTTCTGACCAAGGTCATGCCTATGTCGCTGATCGCCGGCTTCACCAAACTTAACCCTAACACCGACCATAAGTCCCTCGCCAGGACACTGAAGAACTGGAAGATGGAAATCAGCGGCTTTGTGGGCTATGAAAGATGCGTCGTGACAGCGGGAGGAGTGAGCCAGGAGGAGGTGACAGCAAAAACCCTGGAATCAAAACTGACCCCAGGGCTATACTTTGCGGGAGAAGTGCTGGACCTTGACGCCGACACAGGCGGATACAATCTCCAGATTGCCTTCTCTACCGGCTACCTCGCGGGAATTTCCGCTGCCAAGTCTCTCTGAATCAAATGACTCCGGAACCGATCATCTCGACCGAAGTATCGTTAGCGCGCGTTGCAAGTCCCTCCTCGACAGGGGCATACCAGGCCGCGAACTGACCCGGCGTAATACCGCGCTGAGGCACATCAAAAAGCACATACAGACCGTTTTCCCTCATGACCAGAGTCGCATCCTGGAGCGGCTGGCGGTAGCGTATGCGCACACGGTAGCGACGTATCTCCCCAGCCTTCATGGCGAGATCCCTGCGTATCCAGTGGATTTCATCCGGAGCGATGCGCAGGCAGCTGCGCGACAGGCCCTTATGCGTATGACCCTCGCCGACATAGATGATGTTCTGCGGAATATCGGTCTCTATCACGAAGATAGAGTCCTTATGTCCACCGATGTTGAGGCCCTTGCGCTGGCCTATGGTATAGAACTGCGCGCCGTCATGCCTGCCGACGATCTTGCCGTATGGATTGTCCTTGTAGCGCGTCTTCTTTATGTGCTTGCGACCGCTTCTGTATGTTTCTGTCTCGAAGCTGATGTCATATCTGACAGGCTGCGAAAGCCTCAGAAGCTGCTCGTCGCTCAGCTGTGCGATCTTCTGCGGGTCAAACGGACAGCCGCATGATGCGACAGCCACAGCCTTGTCCTCAGAAATATAATCTGTGATCATCCTGACCTGCGACGAAGCATCCTTCAGCAAGGATTCCAGCGTAGAACGTATGTAGTCATACTGCTCGTTATCAGCATAATACGCATCAAAGACCTCGACAACATCACCCTCGCATGGCTTAAGCTTCTGCTGCAGGAAAGTAGGGAGATCCACTTTTCCGACAAAACAGATACCCTGTGAATCCTTCTTGTCCGCCGACGGGAGATCCGCCTCATGGGCAAGACGTCTGACTTCCGGCTTCTCGATGTCACCTATAGGGAACAGCGCCTGCGACAGCTGCTCCTGCGTAAGCTGGCAGAGGAAGTAGCTCTGGTCCTTGTTCGGATCCGCACCGGCAAGTATGCGGTAGACGGGTTTTCCATCCGGACCTGCAGAGGTCACCCTGCGGCAATAATGTCCGGTAGCGACATAATCAGCTCCGAGCTTCTTCGCGCATTTGAGGAAGGCATCGAACTTTATCTCCCTGTTGCAAAGAACGTCGGGATTGGGCGTGCGTCCCTTTTCATATTCGTCGAACATATAATCCACCACTCTCTGTCTGTATTCCTTGCTGAGATCGACGAAATAAAAAGGTATGCCTATCTTTCTGGCCACCATTTCTGCCACGAAACGGTCTTCTTCCCATTCGCAGTCTCCGTGGAGAGTAGTCGAGGCATCGTGCCAGTTCTGCATGAAAAGAGCGAAGACATCGTAGCCCTGCTGCTTGAGAAGCAAGGCGGCAACGCTTGAATCAACACCTCCGGAGAGGCCGATACACACCTTTATGTCCTTATTTTCTGCCATTTAACGCCTGTGTGTAAGTTTTTACAAAGAAAAAGTTTATATTTGTATGCTTTGTGCAGACGCAAAGATAACTTAATTGATCTTTTATGACAAACAAAGAGATAAAAATCGCCTATAAGGAATATGACAGTCTTGACCAGCTTGAGCTCCAGGACAAAGAGCTGGCAGAAGCGGCCATCGAGGCGATGTCAGGCTCATATGCCCCTTATTCACAGTTCAATGTAGGTGCAGCGATCAGGCTGGACGACGGCGAAATCATCAAAGGAGCGAATCAGGAGAATGCAGCCTACCCTTCAGGCCTCTGCGCAGAAAGGACCGCGCTCTTCTATGCAGGAGCATCAAGACCGGAGAAGGCAGTCACAGGCATAGCCATAGCTGCAAGCCAGCATGGAGAGCTCTGCGCGAGCCCGGCGACGCCTTGCGGATCGTGCCGTCAGGTCATGGCACAGTCGCAGCTCAGAGGAGGACTACCGATGAAGGTTATCCTCGTAGGAGCCAATAAGATATGGCAGTTCGAGAAGGTTGACGACCTGCTGCCTCTGATATTCGACAGCATCTGAAATAGTCAAAAAGACACTAAAATTTTGGCAATGCCGAAAATTTAGCTACCTTTGCATCGGGAAAGTCATACACGACCAGCTCCCTCCGAATTCCCCCAGGGCTTGACCGCAGCAAGGGTAGGAGGTCGTAGCGGTGCGATGTATCAAGCTTTCCCTTTTTTCGTTTATAAGGCTACTCAGTATAGAATTCTATGATGCGGGCGATGGCTCTCTGGCAGACAGGACAGAAGCAGTCGGCCGCATTCGTATGCATACGGCAGTCAGGGAAAGGTCTGTAGACTCCCTTGGACTGGTATCCGGCTCCCTCATATACTCCTATGTACTTTTCAAGCGCTTTTCCCTTGCGATACTTCTCCCATACGTTAATCTTGAGCGGATCTGTCGGGATTTCAGTCCCGCGCGGAAGCATATCCTTCCATTTCGAGTCGAAATCCTTGAGCGTCGAGATATTCTGCTCCCATGGCTCCACCTCGGGATAATAGTACTGCACATACTGGTCGTCGTAATAATACTCGTCAGCCAGTCCTGCAAAGCTATGGCCGAATTCATGCACTACCACAGGCTCAAAAGACTTGTGATGAGCAGTTGTCAAGGTATAGGAATTAAAGATTCCTCCTCCGCCGTAAGTATCTGTATTTGCGAGAATTACAATATGCTCATACGGCACTCCGCAAAGTTTGTCATGCATCTGTCTGAGACGCAGGGTAGTAAGGTATCTGTCCGAATAGAAGGTACTGAAATGCGAGCTGAGTGCGGTCTTCTTCCATGCTCCTTCCAGCGGGACGCTTACGCCACTGTCCTGCGACTCGAGTGCGATGGCGACGAAGTTGAAGCGCGAAGCATATTTATCGAAAGGTGCATGGGCCAGAATGGCATCCACCGCCTTTTTAGCGTCGGCATAGAAAAGCTCCGCCTCTGCCTGAGTATAACCCTCGGCAACTATGGCCACATCTATACATTCCGACGCCGTACCGTTCCTGACGATGTACTTATGCGGAGCCGGCTGGGGATCTGCGCGGCGGATCAGGATATCCGTAGGATCAACCACATGGGCGAAAGAAGCAGATACGCCGCCTGTGAAGCCGTAAAGCTCCACCTTCAGCTCCACCTTGGTCTCCGGCATAGGAAGAAGGAAGACATTCTCGAAGGACTTGCGCACCCTTGTAGCTTCCTCTGTAGTCTGCCATTCCTGGAAAAGAGTCGAAAATGCCTGACGGTAAAGGACTTTGCCGGTCTGAAGGTCGGTCATGCATATCTGGCCGTTTCCGCGCACAGGCACCTTGTCCATATTGACTGTCCTGCCGGCCCAACCGTCGAAGCAGGACATCTCGTCAAGAGCTATCTGCTGTTCCTTGTCAGTACCTGTGAATACATAATCCACTCTCAGTGTCCTGTCCTGTGCGAAGAGGCAGAAAGGAAGCAGGGCAAGAATCAGAACTATCAGGTTTCTTCTCATTTTCAAAGAATCTAAATCATTGTTTGTCAGAACTATATCTTAGCAGCACAGTTGATGCCGTCAAGAGCGGAGGAAACAATTCCGCCCGCATATCCTGCACCTTCTCCGCATGGATAGAGACCTGCTATCTGCGTATGCTCCAGGGTCTCGGGATCGCGCGGGATACGTACAGGAGATGACGTACGCGACTCCACTCCGAGCAGAAGGGCGTCGTTGGTGTAGTAACCATGCATCTTCTTGTTGCCTATCTGCGGGAAGGCATATTTAAGTCTCAGGGAAACATGCTCAGGAAGCAGTTCGTGAAGCGGTGCATTTTCCGCTCCCGGATGGTAAGAAGTCTGCGGGAGGCCGGTCGAAGGGATACGGCGGCAGAAGTCCATCATCCTCTGGGCAGGAGCCTTCAGTGACGAAGTATATTCGAACATCTTCCTCTCCACATCCTTCTGGAACTGAAGGAGGGCCAGAGGGCCATGCTGCGCATATTCAGGGAAGTCCTCAGGTTCGATCTGGACTACGACTCCCGAATTCGCCCACTTGGAATTTCGCTGCGAGTTGGACATGCCGTTGAGCACGAGCTCGCCTTCAGCCGTCGCCGCCGGCACCAGGATTCCTCCCGGACACATACAGAAAGAAAAGACTCCCCTGCCCTCGATCTGGGTCACGAAAGAATACTCTGCAGTAGGCATATATGGCTGATACTTACCATGATACTGGATCTTGTTGATAAGCGACTGAGGATGCTCGACGCGCACACCGAGGGCAAAGCCCTTGGCCTGGATCTCCCAGCCCTTGCGGTCGAACATTTCGTAGATATCGCGGGCAGAATGGCCTGTCGCAAGGATCACCTTCTTCGAAGAGAAGACGTCTCCCGACATTACGGTGACATCAAACGAGCCGTCTCCCTTCTTCTCTATGTCTGTGACACGCGAGTCGAAGTGATATTCTCCACCGTGCTCAATGATGCACTTCCTGATATTCTCCACGACTACAGGGAGCTTGTCGCTGCCTATGTGCGGATGGGCCTCGATAAGGATGGACGGGTCTGCTCCGAAACGCACGAGCTGTTGCAGGACCTCGCGTATGTCTCCCCTTTTCGACGAACGTGTATAAAGCTTACCGTCGGAGAATGTGCCTGCACCTCCCTCGCCGAAGCAGTAGTTGGAGTCCGGATTGACCACTCCTTCCTTGGAGAGTTTCGCCATATCGAACTTCCTCTGGTGCACGTCCTTGCCTCTTTCGAGAATAACCGGCTTGAGGCCGCGCATAAGCAGTCTCAATGCGGCGAACATTCCGGCAGGTCCGGCACCTATGACGATCACAGGTTCGGCAGAAGATACATCCTGATAATCTTCCAGGACATAATCCTCCATCACCTCATCAGGCTTGTAGACTTCTATCCTGTACCTGTAAAGGATGTCATTTCTTGCATCTATCGAGCGGCGCATGATGCGGTACTTGAGCTGGCTCTTTATCTTGGGAGAAGCTCCGAGAGCCTTGACCGCCGCTGTAAGTATCTCATCCTCGGACAGTTCCTTTCCGAGCTTGCATGTTACTTCTATCTCTTTCATAATTAAAATTCAGCCAATCGTGAAACCGGAGCGACATCGAGTGACGAACGCTCACCGTTCTGGTAGTGGAACCATCCGGCAATAGCGATCATAGCCGCGTTATCGGTAGTGAACTTGAATTCCGGCAGGAAGGTAGTCCATCCCCTCTTTCTGCCTTCCTCCTGTATACGGGCACGGAGTCCGCTGTTGGCAGAGACGCCGCCGCCTATGGTTATCTGCTTGATGCCCGTATGCTTCGCCGCCTTGATGAGCTTGTCCATGAGGATGTCTATCAATGCCTTCTGGAAACTGGCGCAGATGTCCGCCTTGTTCTTCTCCATGAATTCCGGATCGAGGGCCATCTGGTCGCGTACGAAGTACAGCAGAGAAGTCTTGATGCCGCTGAAGCTGTAGTCGAAGCCTGGGATATGAGGCTTGGAGAACTTGTACTTCAGCGGGTCTCCCTCCTTTGCGAGCCTGTCGACTATAGGGCCTCCGGGGTATCCGAGTCCCATCATCTTCGAGCATTTGTCGAAGGCTTCTCCTACCGCGTCGTCTATTGTCTGACCGAGTATTTCGTAATCCAGAGGGCTGTTCACCTTGACTATCTGAGAGTTGCCTCCCGACACCAGAAGACAGAGATATGGGAATTCCGGCTGTCTGTTATCGCTGTCATACTGCTTGATGAAATTAGCAAGAATATGTCCCTGAAGGTGGTTGACCTCCACCAGAGGCTTGCCGAGCGACATTGCCAGTCCCTTTGCGAATGATGTTCCGACAAGAAGGGAGCCGAGAAGTCCCGGTCCTCTTGTGAACGCTATAGCTGTTATATCTTCGGCCTTGATGCCGGCACGGTTGATCGCCTCGCTCACGACGGGAACGATATTTACCTGATGCTGTCTCGATGCGAGCTCCGGAATCACACCGCCGTATGCCTTGTGAACGTCCTGACTTGCAAGCACATTCGAGAGCAGATAGCCGTCCTTGATGACAGCCGCCGAGGTATCATCGCACGAAGATTCTATTCCAAGTATAATTTCTGCCATAAATCTGCATGGTTTATGCTATGAATCAAGGCGCAAAAATACGGATTTTATCCGATATTTTTACTATTTTTGCAAGTTGGATTTCAAATAAGAACGAATTATAAAAAAGGCGCTCAAAATATTCTGGCTGACATTGGTCGCTATCGTCGCTTTCCTGTTTGCAGGAACGCTGGCCGTACAGTTTCCGAAGGTCCAGACGATGATAGCCGGAAAAGCCGTTGATATCCTGTCCGAAAAGCTGGACGGCAATATCACTTTTGAGAAAATCCATTTCAAGCCATTCACCACTCTGGTACTCAAGAACGCAGCCATCATTGACAAGGAGCCGGCTGCCGACGCCAGAGGGGAATTCAAGGAAAAGATCGATACATTATTCCGCGCAGAATACATAATCGCCACATTCACGCTTGACGGTCTGTTCAAGCAGGAGGGTCTTCATCTTCGCAGGGCCTTCATAGACAATGCCCAGATGAATCTCGTGCTGGAGGACAAGGAAGACAGCGGAGACGGAGACACCAGCACAGACAATCTCAGCAGGATTTTCAGACTCAAGAAATCCGATCCCGACAAGCCTGAGAACCCGAAGGAGATCTTCCATATCAAGAAGGTCGAAATCAGGGATATGGGGTTCCACATGAGGAATTATCAGAGCGAGCGGCCGGAATACGACTACGACTTCGGCATGGACTGGAACGACCTGGACGTAAAGGATATAGACATCCAGGCCCGCAGCCTGATGTTCAAGGGCGGCAAGATGTCAGGAAAGGCGGACAAGGTTTCTTTCCGCGAGAAATGCGGATATGAATGCAAGGAGATTTCAGGAGAGGCCTTGGTCGGAGGAGGCAAGACCATCGTGGAGAATCTCCGCATAATTGACAACTGGTCCGACGTCAGCATGCCTTTGTTCATAATGAGCTATAAGGACGCAAAGGCCTTCTCGGAGTTCATCACCGACGTCAGGATAGACGGCGAGATAGCACCTAGCACAATCGACTTCACGACCATCTCATACTTCGCCCCTACCCTCGAGGGCAATGACTTGAGAGCCTCGGTAAGCGGAAGCGTTTCCGGCTATGTCGATGACTTCTCAATGGAGAATATCACCGTAGCAGCTTTGGATGGAGGATTTGCCGGCATAGTAAACGGCTCGATGAAGGGACTGCCGGACATAGACAACACAACGCTTGAAGCAAGCGTGAAGAACTTCACTCTGACTACTGAAGGACTGGGCAAGTTCGTATCCGAGTGGATGCCGGAGGGAGAGCTGGACCTCAGCAGATACGCAAAGGGAGTTGACTTCAAGATGGACGCATCCGTGGACGGTCCTATGAACGGAATGCACATAGACGCCAACCTCAACTCAGCTGCAGGACACCTGCATGCAGATGTGGTCCTGTCCGATGCCGTATCCGACAGCAAGCCTATAAACATCACCGGCACAGCCCAGACGGAAGATCTCGATGTCGGAGCAATAATAGGCACAGACCTCATCCATCAGACCACGCTGAGGACAGGCATCAAGGCCCAACTGGGAAGAGATAACATAAGGTCCTATGTCAAGATAGACTCCGTGATCGTGGACAGGCTGCACCTGAACGGCTACGACTATACGGGCATCGCCGGAGCGGGAACGCTTGCCGAAGAGGCCTTCAACGGTACGATCATCGCGCATGACCCTAGCCTCAACTTCATGTTTCAGGGAGCATTCGCCCTCTCGAGCAAGACACAGAACTCGAGGTACGACTTCTATGCGGCCGTAGGACATGCGGACCTCAACGCCATGAACATAGACAAGCGAGGCAAATCGGAGGTACAGTTCCAGACCAAGGCCGACTTCACCCGCACCAAGAGCGGCGACATCTTCGGAAAGATCGACATCGCCGGACTGGTAGGAAAGAACGATGAGGGAATGCACAATATCGGCAACATCAACCTGACCTCGCACAGCAATGAGAACGAGTTCAGGGCGCGACTTAATTCCAAGTTCGCCGATGCATCCTTCCAAGGCACTGCAGCCATCACGGAATTCATCAAGGACCTGAAGAACATCACCTTGAAGAAGGAGACTCCTGCCCTGTTCAGCGATCCTGAATACGAATGGTCCGGAAACAGATACGACGTAAGCCTGAAATTCCATGATTCGATGAGCCTGATGGCCTTCGCCATGCCGGGCTTCTACATCGCAGACAGCACCTCCTTCAATGCCAACATAAACAAGGAAGGAATACTCGAGGCCGGCCTCAGGTCCTCGCGCATAGCATTCCGCGAGCAATACATGAAGGACCTGAGAATGTCGTTCAGCAACAAGGCAGACAATCTGAGCGGCGAACTTGCATGCAAGGAGATCAAGGTAGCCAGCCTCAGCCTGGAAGACAACAGTTTCCAGCTCCTTGCGGACGACAATCATCTCGGTGCCGGCTACAAGTACGACAATCAGGACGAGCTCGTGAACAAGGGTGAATTCATCGTCGTCGGCGACCTCAGCAGAGAGAATGAGGAAGTCAGCCTTGATGTCAACATCCTGCCGTCTGCCCTATACCTCAACTCGAAGGAGTGGAACATTCACTCTTCCGAAATGAAGCTGAAGAAGGGCGAATTCGATATCAGGCAAGTAGCGATCAGCAGCGGTGAACAGAAGATCGATCTCAGCGGAAAGGCCTCGAAGACAAGAAAAGACACCCTCACGCTGAATCTTGACAGGTTCGACATAGGAATCCTGAACCATATCATGAAGACAGACTTCGGCATACGGGGAGCACTGACCGGAAAGGCCCAGCTTACTTCCCCTCTGGATTCGAAGGGTCTTCTCGCGGACCTCATCTGCGATTCCACACATTTCGCGGATGTGCCGCTCGGCACACTCACGGTAGGAAGCGAATGGGATGAGGATTTCGAGCGCTTCAATGTGGCCCTCAGGAACGACCTGAACGGAAAGAGCAACATCGACATAAGAGGAAAGCTCACCCCTAAGCTCAGGACCATCGAAGCCGACATGAAGCTCGACAGGCTCAACGTGGCTTACGCGCAGCCTTTGCTGACCGACATCTTCAGCGAAATGAACGGATACATATCCGGTAGCATCAACATCGACGGACCATGGGACAATTTCGCAATTTCAAGCGAGGACACGAGACTGGATGATGCGGAGCTGAAGGTAGCATACACGAATGTGCCTTACTACGCCGACGGAACCTTCCATATCGACGACATGGGAGTATACTTCGACGACATCAGGATTGCGGACAGAAGAAGCGGAACCGGCTCTGTCACCGGAAGCATCAACTTCGACCATTTCCGGAACATCAGCTTCGACACAAGAATAAAGGTCAACGACATGGAATGTGCCGATCTCAGCGAAGAGCAGGCCGATGCCTTCTACGGTAATCTGTCCGCCACAGGTAACGTCAGCATTACCGGACCGGTGAATTCCATACTCATGAGCGTTGATGCAGTAACGTCGAGACCGGGCCAGATCCACATCCCTCTTACTAACCTGACAAGCGGAACCGGATCCACAAACCTGCTTAAATTCACCGAACCTGAGACAGTTACGTACATAGATCCGTACGAAACCATGATGACCAGGCTCAAGACCAAGGAATCATCGCAGAGCGACTTCACGTTCAAGCTCAAGGTAAATGCATCGCCTCTGGTAGATGCCTTCGTGGAGATAGACAAGGCCAGCGGCAACGTCCTCTCCGGCCGAGGCAGCGGAACCATAGACCTCGAGGTAGGCAGCGACCTGTTCAACATCAACGGCGACTACACGCTCAGCGGCGGAAACTATAAGTTCGTTGCGGCCGGCATCGCCTCCCGTGATTTCGAGATCCAGGACGGAAGTTCGATCAGATTCAACGGAGACATCATGGAAAGTACACTGGACATCAACGCCCTGTACAAGACCAAGACTTCGCTTTCGACCCTGATCTCCGACACAACTTCAGTAAGCAACAGAAGAGCTGTCGATTGCGGAATCCATATCACGGACAAGCTCAGCAATCCGAGACTCAGCTTCTCTATAGACATCCCTGACCTTGACCCTACCATCAAGTCCAGGGTAGAAAGCGCGCTCAGCACGGAAGACAAGGTGCAGAAGCAGTTCCTTGCACTCATTATCACCAACAACTTCCTGCCTGACGAGCAATCGGGTATCGTGAACAACTCATCGATGCTCTACTCTACCGCAACAGAGATCATGGCCAACCAGCTGAACTCTATCTTCCAGAAACTGGACATCCCTCTCGACCTTGGTATGAAATATCAACCTAACGAGAGAGGCAACGACATATTTGACGTCGCGGTATCGACCCAGCTCTTCAACAACAGGGTTGTGGTCAACGGAAACATAGGAAACAAGCAACAGACGAGCTCAAGCAGCCAGAACGATGTAGTCGGCGACCTAGACATAGAGATCAAGATAGACCGCTCGGGAGCACTCCGACTCAACATATTCTCGCATTCAGCAGACCAGTACACCAACTTCCTCGACAATTCGCAGCGAAACGGCGTCGGTCTCACCTACCAGACGGAGTTCAGCAGTTTCGGAAAATTCCTCAGAAACATGTTCTCAAGCAGGAAGAAGAGACGCGAGGCCAGACTGGCGGAGGAGCAGGCCATGCTTGAGGAAGGACGTATCGTTTTAAACATACCTAAAGACATTGATGAAAATGGCAGAGACAAAAGGTAAGCTCTATCTCATACCATCTCCGCTTGGAGAGAACGAACCGGCAGAAGTGATTCCTGCTCCGGTTCTCGAATCCCTTAAGGAATTCAGGACCTTTGTGGTGGAAGAAGTCCGCACGGCCCGCAGATACCTGTCCAAGGCAGGGTTGAAAGGAAAGATAGGAGAGCTCGAGTTCCATGAACTTAACGAGCATACGGATCAGGCTACGATAGAGGGCTACCTGCGTCTTTTCGACGGAGGCAACAATGTGGCACTCATTTCGGAGGCCGGTCTTCCCGCAGTTGCCGATCCCGGCGCACAGCTTGTGGCCCTTGCACACAGGAACGGCATCGAAGTCGTACCTCAGGTAGGACCGTCGTCGCTGATGCTGGCCCTCATGGCTTCGGGACTCAACGGACAGTCATTCGCCTTCTGCGGATACATCCCGGCAAAGACAGACGAACGAAGAAGCCGCCTTCGCACTCTGGAAAAGGTATCAGGACAGCTCAGACAGACCCAGATCCTTATTGAGACTCCTTACAGGAACGATTCGCTGTTCGCTGACATACTCGCCGTATGCGGAGCTTCCACCAAGGTCTGTGTAGCGGCAAACATCACTATGCCGGATGCCTATATCAAGACAAAGAAGGTATCAGAGTGGAAAAAGGAAGGCCTTGTGATAGGCAAAAGGCCTTGTGTATTTTTGATTCTTGCATAGCACCATGGAAAAGACAGGAATAATCGAACTCGAAGGAATGGAGTTCAAGGCATATCACGGATGCCTGGAGCAGGAGAAGATAAGAGGCAACTCATTTACAGTGGATTTCCGAGGCGAGCTTGACCTTTCAGCAGCAGCCGAAAGCGACAACCTCAACGACACGCTCAACTACGCGGACATCTACGAAATCGTTGCGGACGAAATGTCCATACCATCCGAACTTCTGGAGAATGTCGCAGGCCGCATAGTCAAGGCCATAGAGAAGCGTTTTCCCGAACTGTCGTCGTTTTCAGTGAGGGTTTCCAAGAAGAAGCCGCCTGTAGACGGAGTGGCGCAGTGGTCACGAGTGACGTTGTTTCATAAATGATGTTGAATAGAATGAGGATAAGTTTCATAACCTTGGGGTGCAAGCTGAATTATGCCGAGACATCCACATATGAGAGAGCGCTTCTCAAGGAGGGCTTCGAGGCCGTGCCATGGAGCAAGGGAGCGGATGTCTTTCTTGTGAATACATGCACTGTCACCGAGCATTCCGACAAGAAGAGCCGCAACATCATCAGGAAGCTGCACAGGCAGAATCCTGAGGCATTGATCTTTGTCACAGGATGTTACGCCCAGCTGAAGAAGGCGGAGATAGAAGCCATAGAGGGTGTCACAGCCGTATTCGGAGCGACAGAAAAGAGCCTTATCGTGCCGTCTGTGCTGGCAGCTGTACATGGCCGTGAATTCTGCAGATGCGACATGGGGACATTCTTCCCTGCATATTCGAGCGGAGAGAGGACACGATCGTTCCTGAAGGTACAGGACGGCTGCGACTACAAATGTCATTACTGCACCGTACCGTACGCACGAGGAGAAAGCAGGAACATCTCTATCGCGGAAATCATCCCGCAGGCCGAGGCCATCGCAGCCGAGGGCATAAGGGAGATAGTGCTGACCGGAGTGAACACCGGAGATTTCGGCCGTTCCACAGGAGAGACCTTCTTCGAACTGATAAAGCAGCTGAACGAGGTTGAAGGCATAGAAAGATACAGGATTTCTTCGATAGAACCGAATCTGCTCACAGAGGAGATGATAGACTGGATAACATCCGGAACAAAGTTCCTCCCACACTACCACATCCCGCTCCAGTCAGGCTGCGACACCATCCTGCACGAGATGGGAAGACGTTACGACACAGCCGCATTCGCCGACAAGATCAGATACATAAGGGAGAAGACCGAGACCGCAGGCGGTCCGAAGGTATTCTTCGGCATAGATGTGATCGTAGGATTCCCGGGAGAGACCGACGAGCTCTTCATGGAGACATATAACTTCCTCAAGGATGTCGTGAAGCCCGCCTTCATACATATATTCCCGTACTCCCGCCGCGCCGGTACTCCTGCGGCCGCAAGAAAGGACCAGGTGCAGGATTCCAAGAAGACAGAAAGGGTGCAGATGCTGGAGGAATTGAGCGCAAGACTGCACGAAGAATTCATCCTGTCCAACAAAGGGGTCAAGGAAAAGGTCCTTTTCGAAAGCACAGACCGACATGGAATGATGGAAGGCTACACAGGTAATTACATCAGGGTATCAAGGCCTTACGACCCGGCCCTCATAGGCAATATAGTTGACGTCACATTATAGGATGAAAAAGGCAAGACTGACATTTCTCGGTACGGGAACGTCGCAGGGCGTGCCTATGATAGGCTGCGGATGCGACGTGTGCCGCAGTGCCGATACGAGAGACAAAAGACTCAGAGCCAGCGCATTAGTCGAATACGAAGGCATGAAGCTCCTCATCGATGCAGGACCTGACTTCAGGCAGCAGATGCTGCGTGAGGACGTACGTCATCTCGACGCCATCCTCCTCACCCACAACCACAAGGACCACACGGGAGGCCTTGACGACGTAAGGGCATTCAATTACCTCGAGAAAAGAGCTTCCGAAATCTATTGCGAGAAATATGTAGAAGACGCTCTCAAGATGGAGTACGGATATGCCTTCGCCGAGAAGAAATATCCCGGAGCTCCGGAATGGCATGTGCACAACATAGACGAGAAACCTTTTACCGTCAGCTTCGGAGAACCTTACGAAATCTTGTCCTGGGAACCCGGTAAAGGATACATCCATACCTTCGCCGGAATTGACGAGCCCGTAAGGACAGTTGAAATCATTCCTGTCAGAGGCATGCACTACAAACTCCCCGTACTCGGCTACAGATTCGGCAACATAGCCTACTGCACCGACATGAACCACATCCCTGAGGAAGAATACGAAAAGCTGAAGAATCTCGACCACTTTGTGATCAATTGCGTCAAATACGGCAAGCACATCTCGCATTTCTCCATCGAAGAGGCGATAGAGGTCTGCAGAAAAGTAGGAGCGAAACATTCGTGGCTGACCCATCTATCGCATCAGCTACCGTGTTACAATGAGCTGGCAGCCGGCCTCCCTGACGGGATACAGCCTGCTTACGACGGGCTTATATTGGAATAGAAACCACAATGATTGATGAAAGAACTTATGCCTGGAAAAATTTTGAGAATGCTGCTGGTCCTTGTTTTCTTGGTATCCTGCAGTGGACACGATGAAAGCAAATCAGAAAAAAAGAGAAGTAATGGAGGATTCATCGCGGAGCATGTGGTATTCATCGGCTTCGACGGATGGGGAGCATACTGCATGGATGACATCAAGATTCCTAATATGAGGAAATTGATGGATGACGGCTGCTATACTCTCAAGAGGAAGACGGAATTGCCGAGCATCAGTTCTCCTAACTGGAGCGCCATATTCTGCGGTGCACCTATCGCATTTACCGGATATTCCGCTAATGGAAGCAAACCTGACATGGAGCCGGCTTATACAAATTCAAGAGGATATTTTCCATCGATCTTCACCCTCATGCATGAGCAGATACCGTCATCCCAGACCATCTGTATCCATGAGTGGTATGGCATCAAGCCGCTCATAGATCCGGACATCGTGGATATCTGCGTAAAGAAGACAGAAGCAGAGATCACTCCCCTTGCCTGCGAATACATCAAGAACTTCCAGCCGGAGCTGCTCGCACTTGTATATGACCATCCTGACTGGGAGGGACACAACATAGGCCATGGCACGGCGGAATATCTGGCAAAGATGGAAGTACTCGACGGCTATGTAGGAGAGATCATAGCTGCGCTGAAGCAGGCAGGCATCTATGAGAAGACCATCATCATCATTACATCTGACCACGGAGGAATCAACAAGAGCCATGGCGGAAACACACCTGACGAGATGAACACTCCGTTTATCATTTCCGGCAAGAACGTAAAGAAGGGCGGAGAATTCAGCCAGCCTATGATGACATACGACGTGACCCATACAATTGCAGAAATCTTCGGCCTTCGCACACCTGAGTACTGGAGGGGGACGTCAATGTCACATGTCTTTGAAAATTAGTCTGCGTCCGAGACCTGATTACTAAAGCCTGACATAAGCACTTCGACTTCAGACGGCATGTACGACGGGATAAGGATCCTGCCTGTCGCTGCAGGCAGGGTCCTTATCCGAGTTTAACTGCTGTTCCGGATGCTGTAACCATAAGCATTCCTCCATTAGGGCCGAGGACCTCATAGTCTATATCGATTCCGACTACGGCGTCGGCGCCTTTCTCACGGGCTCTGCCTTCCAGTTCGGCTAGAGCTGACCTGCGGGCTGCAAGAAGTTCCTTTTCATATGAGCCAGAACGGCCACCGAAAAAATTCCTGAGACTTGCGCCGAAGTCCTTGATGAAATTCACGCCTGTGATCACTTCTCCGAAGACTATGCCTTTGTATTCTACGATGGTTCTGCCTTCTACTGTCGGGGTTGTTGTGAGTATCATATCTTTAGTTTTATAGGTTAATATTAATTGCTTACCATGCGGTGTCCACTGCAGGGATATACTTCAGTCTTGTGTTCTTGTAGGAGAGCCCTTTTGTGTCAATAGCCCACATCGCACCTGTGTTGATGTTCATCAGAAGGATCTGATCATTGCCATTATCATATCGTATCAGCTGATAGTTGCATGCTTCCTCATCATAGACGATGTCATCATCCGTTTTATCCCTCAGGATGTTCCACCTTACAGGCTCCCCTCTCTGATAAGTCACTAAAGTCACCTGGCCGGTATATTTATCAAGGAAGTACTTGCCGAGATTCTCGATGCGTGAACCGCCGATTGAGGTCTCGGACTTCATTCCGAAAACCTTCTTCAGTTCCTGTTCAAGCGAAGGAGCAGAAGACTGGATAGGTTTGACATCAGGCTTATCCTTAGGCTCCTCCTTCTTCTTTTCCTCCTTCTCTGTGCCGACCTTCACGGAAACGGTCTGAGCGGATATGTCATTTGTATTGAAAACGGCAGGGAAAACCAGCAGCATGAACGCCGCAGATAAAAGAATCTTCTTCATGTCAGTTCATTTTAGGGTTAAACATTAAGATTTGACCTGCAAATCATGTACCAACAAGAAATTTCAGACATTTCGGTATAGGATTTGCTTTAGTAAATTCCGAATAGTTTTTTCATAGGTTAAGTTTTAGGTTAGAGGTGTCCTGCGATGAGAATTGCAGGGCATCCTTCTTTAATTATCTCTCAACGATACAACTATCTCCCTATATTTCCTTGAAACAGGAATAGAAGTTCCATTAGCGAGTGTCAGCGAATCAAACAAAGTCTCCTGAATTGATTCTTTTCTGACGATATAAGATCTGTGAACACGAATGAAGTCGTCACCAAGAAGATGCTCCCATTGGGTAATGCCTGTCTTGTTACGGAAGCGTCTTCCATCATTTGCGACCACCCAAACTTCGGAGTCATTGGACTCAATATAGATAATCTCACTGCGATTCAATATAACTTTATGACGATCTGAGGTAAATGTAATTGTGCTGGCTTCTGGTTCTTCCTTGAATCTTTGCAATACCATATGCTCTCCTGCCAGAATCAAGAAGATTATTACTGCTACGAAGATTGGGTTTACTAGAATATCTGCGACTCCTATACCTAGATACAAAGGATTCTGTTCTTCGATATATTCCAATAGTCTGTGACCGCAGACAATAAGCAGGAACTCCATCACTGCGATAGCTCCGAAAATATATACAGCGTTCATAACAGACTTGCTTGAAGTATCCTTCTTGACCTGTGCAAGAAAGAATTTAGCAGCGACTGCTCCCGGCAAGAAGAGAGATGACATGAACAATGCCTTTGCAAAGCTGTAATCCAAGCTTAGCAATATCATCGCAACAATGATGATGGCAACCATCCAATATGCAACCAATGCTGATGTTCTGCTGATCTTCATATCGCAAAATTATCAATAAACCTCTAAATATCCAGTCTAAAACCACCCTATCTCACCCAACAACAGGATTCGACAGGTTTGCAAGGGGTTTTGACTTTCGATAATTCATTGATTAGGAATACCTTTGCAAAAACATTCATAAACCACTTAAATTATATCGCTATGTTAACATTTCTTCCAAATGCTGCATTTGTGCAGTTCTTCGTAGAGGGTGGACTCGGAGGTATGAGCATCATCACACTCCTTTTTGCATTCATGCTGTTCGCTGCCTGGAAATTCCCTGCTTGGGTAAAGGAGATAGGAATTGCTGCACTTGTTGCCAGCATCCTTTGGACACTCTTAGGACTATATCAGGCATTTGGTGCCATTATGAGAGCGCCTGACATCTCCCCTGTCGTTGTATTCGGAGGTTGCAGGGTTGCAATGATTTCCACTATCTATGGCATGATCATTTACCTGATCTCTCTAATCATCAGGATCATCCAAAAGCCACGAATCTGAAATTGTCTGTAAAGACTTTACAAAAGTGTAAAATTTCTTTACACTTGCCTTTGAAGGGCAAAATCGATAAGAGTCTACACATCAACACATTATAACATTTGGCACGGCTGATGTTCATTGGGATGCAGACCAATTGACATTGGCCGTTATTATTTCATAATATAAACCTGATGAAGAGACTTTTATTGACGTTACTGACCTTGGTGCTGACTTTGACGACTTTGTCGGCTCAGAATGAGATGAGCCTTGATGAGGCTATTCATACTGCGCGGCATCAGTCTGTCGAGGCTTTGGAGGCACGACAGGCATTCATATCTACATATTGGGCTTATCGTTCTTATAAGGCGAGCAGACTCCCGTCTTTCTATCTGTATGGAGATGTCATGAACTTCGACCGCTCTCTCAATCTGCTTCAGAATCCTGAAGACGGAAGCCTTAAGTATGTGAGTTCAAACAATCTACAGAACGGAGTGGGCCTTCAGATGAATCAGAACATCACTTTCACGGGTGGTACCCTTTCCGTATTCTCTGACCTTTCGCGCATTGATCAGTTCGGTGGCAACAATAGTCTGACCTGGTATTCACGTCCGATCACTGTTTCGTACTATCAGCCTCTTTTCACATACAATCAGTTCAAATGGGACAAGAAGATAGAGCCGAAGGCATATGAGAAGGGCAAAAGAGATTATCTTGAGGCGATGGAGGCCATCACAATCAATGTCGTGTACGCATATCATAACCTTCTGCTGGCTCAGATGAACAATGAGATCAGCCAGAGCAATTTCGAGAACTCTGGCAATATGCTCAAGATCGCGAAGGAAAGGCTGCAGCTCGGTAATGTGACCAAGGCCGAGTACCTTCAGCTGGAGCTGCGAATGCTTAATGACAGCATCTCGATCAATGAGACGGCTGTTCAGGTACGGGAAGCGCAGATGGTGCTGAATTCCCTTCTCGGTTATGATGAATCCTTCGA
>JAEIGA010003805.1_pt1 | contig 23493 bp, 19 predicted proteins | sample 9270691 | NCBI WGS metagenome assembly JAEIGA01 (sample SAMN17057246, study PRJNA624740) | gut metagenome | biome: biome; isolation source: fecal sample | host: Bos grunniens | place: China: Xizang | collected 2019 | reverse complement strand
ACGAAGTCGACTCAACGCTTTTTCCCGAACACAGGAATTCTTTAGCTTCTCCGCGCAAACAGCTTCCCTTAAAAACAGATATCCTGCATCGCCTACTTTAGCCTTCTCGCAAGCCTGATATTCCTTTAGCGCCAGAGCATATCGCCCTGCCTTGAAATACTTATCGGCAGTTTTTACATCGGCAGTTTCTGCAGCAGTTGCAAAAAAAGTCCAAAGTAGACCATGTACAATTATGGAACCCTTATATAACCGCCGCGCCATTTTATTTAACTCAATACGCATCCTCACCTTTCGTTATTCTTTTTTGAATTTTCACTAAACTTTCTTTAGCCCGTTCTCGAACCCAATCGACATCTTCCTTCGCAACAACATCCCGCAAAACTGAAATACAAGTTTCATCGCCGATACTTCCCAAAACTACTAATGCCGCGCGAAAACTTCGTTCTCTTCTCTCCTCAATTTCTGACAACAGCAACTTGCGAGATAGGCGATTCGGAGCCAACAGGGTCAGCCCTAATTGCCACAGTAAATTGCCACAGTAGGTTTTCCTTGTCATAGCGGCGCAACCCGTTCGATTCGCCACTTACCCCATTCCAACGCGCGGTGGGCGACACGGATAATCAGGTGATAGCAACGATTGGGAAGATTTATCCTGCAACGTCTCATGCCGAACAGTATATCATATACTCCCGCTACTGTGGTAACCATGACCCTGTACGCGCGCAATGAGCGCTATAACGCTGACGAGACGCGGCCTTGGAAGAATCAGTAATTTTGTCTCGTGTGTTGAAAAAAAATACATTCGTCGCAAAAGGAGGTGGAGCGGAGTCCTCCGAGTGAGACCTCGCGAAGGATTGTAGCCGTAAGAGAGGTTTTTGTACGCAACCACTGGGTTTATCGAGGCAAGGTAGGCTGAAAACGGCTTGTTGTCTAAACGCGAAAGGCGTTACAACTCCGTAGCGAGTCGAGACCGAGGAGGAGCTCCGGACACCTCCTGACGCGACACCATATTTAAAAAGACTTAAACGAAATAAAATCCCCACAATGAGACGCTCCGCGTTTTAGACTGTCTCGATTGCGCCGATTACTTTCAACATTTGCACTGTTTCTTCTACATCGTGCACACGCACGGCGGAGGCTCCGTTTAACGCGCACCAGGCGGCAATCGCAAGATTTCCGCCGAGATTTTTGCCGGTCACCTTCTGCCCCGTCAATTTCTTGACAATCCGCTTTCTGCTCGCGCCGACCAACACCGGGGCGTACTTTGCAATATGCGGCACATGACGAATGAGAGAAAGATCTTCTTCACGGGTCGTGGAAAAGCCGATCATAGGATCTAACCAAATACGCCCCTTAAACTCATAAAGATTCTCAAGGCGCGAGTCATCTACAGAGACAAACGGAGAGATTCCCCAGTAAGAAGCATCTGAAATGAGCAGAACATCCTTATTTTTTCTCAATATATCCAACATCTGCTGAAGAGGCTCTTTTTTTACGCAATTAATGATCTTCACACCCGAATCTACAGCTCTTTGCGCCGTTTGCGGATGATAAGTGTCGACGCTCAGCGGCACTCCTGAGTCGACAAGATTCAAGACGACATCTTTTATTCTCGACCACTCCTCTGCCCATTCTACCGGCTCTGCTCCGGGCCTGGTGGACTCTCCGCCGATATCAAGAATATCCGCCCCCTCCTCAATCATATTTTCCGCTCGACGACAAGCCTCTGACGATTTGAAATACTTACCGCCGTCGGAAAAAGAATCCGGCGTAACATTTACGATCCCCATCACTTTAACGCGATTCATCTGAAACCAAGTATCTTATGAAGTTGAACAGAAAGAGACCACCCTTGAAGCTTCGATAGAACCGATTTGGCGGTCGCGAAATCGATCTGCCCGTCATGGTCACACGGCGAAACATAATAGTCTGTGGCTGAAATTTTTTCGCGAAGCTTCTCACAGAACTCGTATGTTTTTTCATCCTCCGCCACAACTCGCACTTCGTCGGCTCTGTCAACCGCAAGATTCGCACCTCTCTTGGGGCTTACCGCCAAATAGTCGACAAACGCAAACCAACCCGGATCAACCGTGCCGTTCGTTTCTACGCCGATCCAAAAACCATCTTCTTTAAGCGCTTCGACAAGTTCGGGGATTCCTTTTACCAATGAAGGCTCTCCGCCCGTGAAAATAACGCTTTTGAGATTGAAAGAGCGGATTTCCAAAAGAAGTTCTTCAAGAGTCGATTCAAACCTGGGCGACACGTCCGTATCGCACCACGGGCACTTGAGATTGCAGCCCGCGAACCTGACAAACACTACGGGTCTACCCATATTGCGCCCCTCGCCCTGAAGCGACTTGAAAATTTCAACAAGAGGGTATTTATTCATATCTCCCCTTCGAACACGAACTCTACAGGCCCCGTAAGCGAAACGCCAGAAAAGACCGCACCGTCAAAAGAACCGTCAACAATCAGTTTGTCTTTCCGCGCCGTTTCAACCTCTACAGGAAAATGCATCGCATATCTTGCAACCCCAATAGCGGCAGAGGCGACAGCTCCAGTTCCGCAAGCGAACGTTTCAGCCTCAACTCCTCGCTCGTAAGTGCGTATGCGAAGAGAGGACGAAGATCTGATTTCGACAAAATCGACATTCGTTCCGCCGGGAGCGAACTCCTCGCTCCAACGAAGACGTTTGCCCTCGCTTGCAACATCTATCTTTTCAATATCCTTACACGCGACAACATAATGCGGCACTCCGCTATTTATGAAATTGCCTCTCATCGCCTTTAACGGCGGCATTGAAATTTTAACTTCTCGGTCGTTGATAATCTCGGCATCAATGTCGCCGGCGAGCGTGGAAAATCTCATCACATCACTTGCGACGGCTCCGATTCTGCGGGCAAACGCGGCCACGCATCTGGCTCCGTTTCCGCAAAGTTCGGCCTCGCTGCCATCCGGATTGAAAAAACGCATGGCAAAATCGTTGCGCGGACAGTCCACCACGGCGATGACGCCCTCGCAGCCGATACCCGAAGGACGATTGGCGATTGCGCGTATATGTTCTTTTGTTATTGAAATTCCACCGCGCCAATCAAGCATGACAAAATCATTGCCGGCGCCGTGCATCTTGACAAACTTCATTGCCACCACCCTTTCGGCTGAGGCATCTCTTCTGACCCGGTCAAATCGATAAGATCGACAAGAACATTGAATGATTCTTCAAGAACGACATCGTCTTTTCGCGGCCCATTTCTCTTTCGGCGTACATTCTCCTCTTCCTCATCGCCCTCTTCGTCAAGCTCTCTGAGCTCGCGGTCCTGACGCATCATCTTCTTCCTCGCTTCGCGCTCAAGAGGAACCTCTTCTCGCTCGGAGATATCCTTCATTCCCTTAACATTCTCCAAATGCTTCTGATATTTTGGATTCTTTTTCTGACGCGCCTGCGAAAGCTCCCTGAGCGCAGGAACGTGCTGATACATATTCCAGCAAAGAGAATATTCCGCCGGATTTATTTTGCTGAACGGCAAAGCGTACGTCAACTTATCTTCGCCTATATCAAGAGCATCCAAAAGCGAAGAGAGGTGGATATCGGCCTCAACGCCTTCCACCTGGGTAGATCTGCCGTTGATACGATAGAATCTCGCCGTAGTAATCTTTGTAGAGCCGTATTTTTCAGGACCAAGACCGAGAACCGTCTGAACCGTCCCCTTGCCGTGAGTGCGATTGTCTCCAAGCACCACGGCTCTGGCGCAGTCTTTTAAATGACCCGCCACAATCTCCGAAGCTGAAGCCGAAGCGCGATCGGTCAACACCACCATCGGCTTTTTAAAGGCTATGCCCTGCATAGGCGGTATCTGCAAACAGCCGACGCTTCGTATATCACGAATCTGCACCACGGGACCCGACGGAGCGAAAAGCGCAGAAAGAAAAACAGCCTCTCTGAGTGAGCCGCCGCCATTGCCTCTGAAATCAAGAACGAGACCTTCGACTCCCTGGGAATTAAACTCGGCAAGGTATTTCGCCACATCCATCGCCGCGCTGCGGAAGCCCTCCTCGTTAGGGCGCTTATCCATCGTACCGTAGAAACCGGGCAGATATATGTACCCGAGCTTCTTCATGCCGCCAGGACCTTTGACGCACTCGACACGGCCTGTGGCGGCCTGATCTTCAAGTTTAATCTCATCGCGCACAAGTTCAATCATTTTCCGCGTAGTCCCCGCAGGATCGCTTCTCGGAATTATCTCAAGCGTAACGCGAGTGCCCTTCTTGCCGCGAATTTTCTTAATCGACTTTTTCATGGGCTGCCACATGACGTTTTCAAGCTCGCCCTTATCTTGTTTGACGCCTGAAATCTTATCGCCCTCTTTGATCCGTCCGTCGCGATCCATAGGGCCACCCGGCATAATCTCCACAATTTTCAAAGCCCCGTCATCCATCGAGAGAACCGCCCCCACTCCGCAGAGCGTAAGATTCATCTCCATATCGAAATCTTCCTTTGAAGCGGGCGACATATAATCTGTGTGCGGATCGAAAGCGCGGCACACCGCCGAAAGATAATGCTGCAGCACATTCTCTTCGTCAGGCTCCGTCAAAACCGCATAATACTGGCGATATTTTTTTATCAGAGTCTCCTCGGGCGTATCGGGAGTTTTCTGAGCGTCGACTTTCTCGGCCACGTTCGTGGAGACGGACTCCTTCTTCGGTTTTTTGGCGGCCTCCTCCTTATCAAGTTCTTTTGCAATGATGTGCTGAAGAAGTTCATTTTTTATGCGCTTTCGCCAATGCTCCTCGGCCTCGGCGCGCGTCTTGGGCCACGGAGCGTCCTTGCGTTTGATACGATAAACCTCTTCTTTCGAAAAGTCCCACTTTCCGTTGACGAGAAGATTTGTCGCAAACTCAATTCTCTCGCCAAGTCTCTTAACATAAAGATTATAGACATCGTAGCCGAAACTGACATCTTCGCGCGCGAGGGCGTCATCTATCTCGTTCTGGCGCGCCGACAATCCGTCGAGATCGCTCTGCAGAAAGACGGAATGGTCGAAATCGTAGAATGTAACGAGATTTGTCCACGCGCGCTGCGATATTTCATCGTTCATCGGATGCTGCAGAACATGATATCTCGGCAGCATATCCACAAGGCGCTTGGCGATTTTGCCATAATATTTGACGGGCGAAACATCTGCGGACGAAGGCAGCGTCAGAAGAGCCGCCAACAGAAGCAAAACTGAAAATCTGTATTTCACTGATTATTCTCCATTAATCTGATGAGCCTGTCAAGTTCAGGCTGAGGTATTACGATTCTTTGCGTATCAAAGCTTTTTCTCAAATGGCTTGAATTTATTATGACAGCGCCCTGCAGCTCTGCGATCGTCGCGTCGAACGTATCGGAGGCGAAGACGAGAACCGGAGTCACGGCGCCCTTCCAATCGCCGATTTTGGCAAGCTGAGCCTTGACGAGCTGCGCCTCCTTCAACACCTGCGCGAGAGGAGAGCGGGCCGGAAGCTGCCCGTCCAAAAGAATGTGGCCGTCCTCAATGGTGACACGTCCGCGCCAATATTTAGTTTCTATCGCAAAGACGCCCGCAGGCCCGGCGACAACATGATCCACATGAAGAGGACCTGCCAAAAAATCATTGAAGACGTGATATGTCGAGGGCAAATTTTTAAGAATGCCCGAAACTTTCTCTTCGCCGCGCGCTCCCTTAAAAAAACGCTCCACATGACGAAGTCCTTTAAAGAGACTCCAGCTTATGAAACTCAAAGAGCATATCAAAAGAACGCCCCCTACAGCCAGGCTCAAAAAGAACGCCATAGCCAAAGAAAATCCACAGGCGAAAACGCCCAGAAAGAGCGGCCACAACCCAGCCACCATACCCTTTACACGAGCCCACTCGCCCGCTACACCGTGCACCTCAGCCATTTATTTCCTCCGCTATCGTTGCAGCATCGAAGCCGTATTCTTTTTCCAACTCTTCAAGCGTTCCATGACAAATGAATTTATCAGGCCAGCCGAACTTGAGATCTGCACCGATGGCCTCACCGAAGCCGCCCGCCACAGAACCGTTTTCAAGTGATATTATGCGCTTACCCTCGCAGCGCTGTCTAGAAAGCATTTCGCTGTCAAAAGGCTTTATATACCTGGCGTAGACGACTCCGGCGCCAGTCAGAGACGCTATTTTCCGAGCTTTCTCTATTTGATCCCCAAGCGCCCATATCTGAGTTTTCGCATCGGGGTTCATCAGCTGCACGGACAATGCCCGAGGAGAGAACTCTCCTATTTCAGCGTCTGAAGGAACAGCTCCTCTCGGATATCGTATCACCTGCGGATGGTCGGACGAAAGAGCTTCGTCCAACATTGCCTTAAGCTCTTTTTCATCGGCCGGCTGGCTGATGATCATATTTGGCAGACACCTGAGCATTGCGATATCAAATACGCCCTGATGCGTCGCCCCGTCCGCTCCAACGACACCGGCTCTGTCAACGCAGAAAACTACATTGCGCGACGCGATAGCCACATCATGCATCACCTGATCGACGGCGCGCTGAAGGAAAGTCGAATATATCGCCACGACAGGCTTCATTCCCCCCGCCGCCAAACCGGCGGCAAAAGCAACCATATGGCCTTCCGCTATTCCGACATCATAAAAACGCCGTGGAAATTCTCGCGCGAATCGCTCAAGCCCCGTACCGTCCTTCATCCCGGCGACGAGAGCGACAACCCTTTCATCCTTGCGCGCCGCTTGAACTATCGCCTCACCGCAGGCAGAAGACCAATCGCGCACTTTCTCCCGAGGATTTCCGTAAAAAGGTCCCACTCCGTGCCAGGCGGTAGGATCTTTCTCGGCAGGTTCATAACCCTTACCTTTTTTTGTCGTCACATGAACGATAACGCTTCTCTTGTCTTCTTTTGCCACAGTGAAGGCGGATTTGAGAGAAGAAAGATCATGCCCGTCAACGGGCCCTATGTACCTTATTGAAAAACGCTCAAAAAAAGCATTTCCCAAAAACCAGCTTTTTATGCTGCTTTCGATGCGATGGTAAAAGCCTCTAAGCGGCGTAAGCTTCATCTTGTGCCCAGCTGATTCCGCAGCCGCCTTTATGCGGTTATATCTTACGCCCGTAATGAGCTTGGCGAGCATCCTTGAAAGCGAACCGCGCGGTTTCGATATCGACATCTCATTATCGTTAAGAACAATAATCACCTTGCCGCAGGCTGACGCGCAATTATCAAGCGCCTCAAAGCTCGTGCCGTTGGCTATCGCCGCATCGCCTATCACGGCAACAACATTTCTCAACGATTTTCTACTCTCATACGCCGCCGCCATGCCTTCGGCGACGGAAAGCGCAACTCCCGCGTGACCGCACACCGCAGGATCGCATTCGCTCTCAAGAGGCGTGGGGAACGGCGAAAGTCCGCCGAATTTTCGTATCGACGAAAACTGAGAATCTCGGCCAGTCAATATCTTCCAGGCGTACGCCTGATGACCGACATCCCAAATGACCGCGTCCTCTTTCGGATCAAAAACCTCCGCTAACGCCATGGCTATTTCAACGGCCCCCAAAGACGAGGCGAGATGACCGCCGTTATTGCCGACGACCTCTATGATTTTTCTTCGTATATCAGCGGCTGTCATTTCTTTTTCAGTATCAAAAGCGTTGTTGCGTTCTGACCGAAATTTTCCTCTTTAGAAACAAGCTTGTAATTCTCTTTCAATAACCCCCAATACTCCATCTGCTTTTCTACGCTGCGCTCTTTGCATTCAGGCGGCTCTATGGCAAATGTGTAACCGCTTAAAGCGGCGATATTGCACTGCGATGATAAAAGGATGTTTTTCCACTGCTCGTCGGAAAGAATCGAAAACGGGCCCATCTCAAGGCCTCTCGGAACCATCCGGCCCGTTTCTATGGCGATATAAAGATCTTGGGTAAGAAGAGTCTTTCCGCCAGGATCAAGAGCCTCGATTTCTTTGGAGATTTCTCTTAACTGCAAAACCTCGGGCTTTTCTTTTTTGATCGTCCAAAATCTGTCCTGACCGTTCGTCATCCATTTCTCAATAAGGGGAGAACCGAAAGATGTGGCGAAAGAAAGCCCTAAAACAGCCAAGATCGCCACCTTTTCTCGGATTTCGCCGCGATCTACCGCAACCGAGAATTTAACGGATGCATATATCGCGAAAAGAGCCATAAGCGGCACCTGATAATCTTCATATGGAAAAGGAGCCGCGAGCTGAGCGAGAAAAACGGCCAACGGCGAGAGAAAAAGCACTTTTCCGAAAGGTCTATCTTTCGTAATAAAACCGCCGCAAGCGAACGCAAGACCAAGAACAATGAACAAAGGCGTATACCACCTGACAAGACGGGAAACAGAGCCGATCACCCAAACCAAGTCAAAACCGCCGCGCTGAGCGTGATACCGCTGGGCGGCTATAAGGCCCTCACGAGAAAGAGGATCTAATATAAAAGACCCGTATATGAGAAAGAGCGCGATAAAACCGCCCAAGGAAAACGCAATCAGATTTCGCCACTCCCGCGCAAAAAGGAACCACAGCCACACAACTGCCATGACCAAGATGGTGCTTATTCTGGTTCCCGCCGACAAAGAAAAAGCGACTGCCGCAAAAAACGCGAACATCTCAGGCTTAAGTTTCGAAATAAGCGCAGGAGGACGAACAATGAAACTTAAAAAATAGAACCCAAGAATTATAAAAAGAGATGTAAGGGCATACGTCTTAGGAATAGTCAGAAAATAGACATGATAGAGATTACATCCCAATAGAAGAAGCGTCATCACCCCTGAAAGCGAAGCCATTCTCTTGGGCGCAAGCCTGGAAGCCATCTGCGCGGCAAGAACAATACCGCAAAATCCGAAAACAAGAGTAAGGAAACGCGCTCCGACAACTCCCCATAGCGACCATACCCAATCGAATGCCGAATATACAATGGGCATAACGGGACCTTGGGTAAAGGCGAAATCCCGGTACGGCACAAAGCCGTGGGCGACCATTCTAGATGCATAAATATACCAACCCTCATCCTGATTCAACGCGCCAAGCCATACGCTGGATAACGCAAGAAAGCAGGATGCGGCTATCGAGAGCAATACATAGAACCTCATTTTCATTCACCCGCCTCCAATGACGGGTTAACGTCAAGGCTCATAGCCTCTTGCCCGCTGCGATTTCGCCTGTAATACGCCAAAGCGGCTATCATCGCCGCATTATCACCACAATATTTAGGCAGCGCCGTAAGAAGCTTGACGTTGGCGCGATCGGCGACGCGCTGAAGAGAATCGCGAAGACGTGAATTGAGCGAAACACCGCCTCCCACTATCAATGACCGATAATCGCGCTTTTTAAGCGCCCGTGCCGTCCGATCGCAAAGAGCTTCGATAATGGCTTCTTGATAACTCGTTACAATGCGCGGAATCTCACCGTCGTCAGACAGTTTTTTAGCTCCGCCCGATTGCTGGACATATCTTAAAAGCGCCGTCTTAAGACCGGAAAACGATACACAGAGATCTGCCGAAAGCCCAGATAAAGAGCTTACGCCTTCGCGTGCGCGCCCTTTAGGGAAAGAAATAAGATCAGAGCGTTTGTAATCAGGACGAGCAAGATATTCCTTTGCGATTTTATCGATTTTAGGCCCGCCGGGATATCCCAGATCGAGAAGTTTCGCCGCTTTATCAAACGCTTCCCCGGCCGCATCATCCAAAGTCTGGCCGATGATATGATACTGCGTGTATCTCGGCATGTCAATCCATGTCGTATGCCCTCCGCTGACAGCCAGAGCCAACGCTGGCATGGCTTCTTCGGGCAAAAGAGACGAATCGAGAAACGGCGTGTGCAAATGAGCCTCTATGTGATTTACGGCAATCAGTTCTACGCCAAGTGCTTTCGCCAACCCCTTGGCGGCATTAAGCCCTACGATAAGCGCCGGTGAAAGACCCGGCCCCCAGGTTACGGCCACAGCATCTATCTTGTCGACTATGGCCTCTTTTATAACCTCACCTATTTTTTCAACATGGGCACGAGAGGCTATTTCCGGAACAACGCCTCCATACTTAACATGAAGCGGTATCTGCGAAAACACCACATTCGATAAAACCTGATGACCGTCGCGCACCAATGCTGCGGCCGTTTCATCACAACTCGTCTCTATGCCAAGAATATTCATCAGCCGCGAATAACGCCGTCACCGGTTATGGTGTACTTGTAAGTGGTAAGTTCCTCTAAGCCCATGGGGCCGCGGGCGTGAAGCTTATCGGTAGAAATGCCAATCTCAGCGCCCATACCAAACTCGGCGCCGTCCGTAAAACGCGTCGAAACATTGTGATATACCGCCGCCGAATCGACATCGCGCAAAAACTTTGACGCTCTTTCATCGTCATTCGTGATAATGCAGTCCGAATGATGCGAGCCGTAGAGGTTTATATGAGAAATCGCCTCGTCAACGCCGTTTACCACGCCGACATTAAGCTCAAGGTCAAGAAACTCGGCTTCCCAGTTCTGGGATTCTTCATGGAGTTTAACGCCTTTATCGGCCGCCCAGGCTCTGACCATAGGCAAAAACATGGGAGCTAGATCCTTCTGCACCAGCAGACATTCGGCCGCATTGCATACGCTCGGGCGCTGGGTTTTGGCGTTGTCGAGAATTGAAAGAGCCATCGCCATATCAGCCTTGTCGTCAACGTATATGTGGCAGACGCCTTTATAATGTTTTAAAACAGGGATAAGCGCCGCTTCGCACATCGCCTTGATAAGACGCTCCCCTCCACGCGGAATGGCAACGTCAATAAGGCCTACCGAGCGCACCAGCTCGGTGACGGCGGCATGATCAAGACTTTCGACAAGCTGAACCGCGTCAAGCGCGACGCCAACCTGATCTAAGGCCGCGCGCACACTTGCGGCGAGAGCCTTGTTTGATTCTATGGCCTCCTTGCCGCCTCTTAAGATAATGGCATTGCCCGTCTTAAGGCAAAGAGAGGCCGTATCGACAAAAACATTCGGGCGCGATTCAAAAACAACAGCAATAACACCGAACGGCACGCGCTTCTTTTTTATGGATATCTGGCTTGGTCTTTCGCGCGTCCAGATTGTTTCGCCGACGGGATCGGGGAGCGATGCCACAAATCTAACACCCGCAACCATCGAAACGAATCGATCTTCGCTGAGAATAAGTCTATCAACCAAATGCGGCTGAAGACCGGCGGCTTTGGCTGAAGCGACATCTCGCTTGTTCGCCTCGCGTATGAGATCAGCATCTTTTTCAAGCCTATCTGCAATAGATAGAAGAGCCTTGTCCTTTTTTTCCGTCGACAACGCCGCGACGGAAGAAGACGCTGCACGAGCGCGTAGCGCCATTTCATGAATCATTGTAGAAATATCCATCCTACCCCCTCTTATTTCGCCTTCATTTGCAACCACGACTCGATAAACGGCTGTATGCGCCCATCCATAACGGCATTTACATCGCTCGTTTCACATTCAGTTCTCAAATCTTTTACCATCGTGTACGGACAGAACACGTAGGAGCGGATCTGACTGCCCCAGCCATTCTCGCTCTTAGCCCCGTAGAAGCGATCCATCTCGGCCTTCTTCTGGTCTTCGTAATATTCGTAAAGCTGAGCGCGAAGCATATTCATCGCCTTCTCTTTATTCATATGCTGAGAGCGCTCTTTCTGACACGCAACGACTATCCCTGTGGGCAAATGCGTAAGTCGCACGGCAGAATCGGTCTTGTTGACATGCTGGCCGCCGGCGCCACCCGCTCGATACGTATCGATTCTCAGATCTTCATCTTTAATTTCAACTTCGATATCGTCATTGATTTCCGCGACGGTTTCCATCGACGCGAATGAAGTCTGACGGCGTTTATTGGCGTCAAATGGCGAAATTCTCACAAGACGGTGGATGCCGCGCTCGGCTTTAAGCATTCCAAAAGCGTAGTTGCCCTCGACCCTGAAATATACATCCTTAAGCCCCGCCTCTTCACCGGGCTGGCAGTCATATTCTTCAACCTTCCAGCCCTGATCTTCGGCATAGCGCTTATACATGCGGTAAAGCATCTGAACCCAATCGCAAGCCTCTGTGCCGCCTTGACCCGCATGGAGTTTCACAAAGACGTTGCATTGGTCAAACTTTCCGCCCAAAAGCGACTGCAGACGGAGTTTTGCAAAATAATCGTCGGCCTTGACGCATTCTGAAATCGTATCGGCAAGCGCCGCCTGCTGGCTGGAGCCTTCTTCAAGTTCCGCAAGCTCAAGCATTACGCGAGCATCTTCTATAGTCTTTAAAAGCTGATCGTAAGGCTGAACATAGGCGCGCTCGGCGTTAGTTGCAGCGATCACCTCACGCGCCTTGGTCTGATCATTCCAAAAATCGCCGCTGGCCTGCTGTTCCTCCAACAAAGCCAACGCCTTGCGCCTTTCGTCAATGCGTATATATTCAGCCATTTCACCGGCTTTTTCATCAAGATCATTGATGCGCTGACGCACCTCCTCGACCTCAATCAAAGATTCTTTTTTTTCTTCTGCCATAACGATAGTAAATTATACCAAAAACAGGCGCTAATTTGGAATCCCCCACGCACTCCCCTTGATGGTGAAACAAAAAGATGATATACTTCAAAAAAATTTATCTGCCATGGTGTAAGTAAAATTTTTCTGCCATTTACAAACAGTAAACGCTATTACCTTTAAGGTTCTCCCAAAGAGAAAATTATGCACGATATAAAGATAACAAATGCCCGCACCCACAATCTCAAAGGAATAAACGTTTCTATTCCGAGAAACTCGCTTACTGTAATTACAGGTCTTTCCGGCAGCGGCAAGTCGTCTCTCGCTTTCGATACTCTTTACGCTGAAGGACAACGCCGATATGTCGAATCTCTAAGCGCTTACGCACGGCAATTTCTTGACAGACTCCAAAAACCGGCCGTCGACAAAATCGAAGGTCTTTCACCTGCCATCTCCATCGAGCAGCACACATCCGCAGGCAACCCACGCTCCATCGTCGCCACAGTAACAGAAATCCACGATTACCTCAGGCTTTTATACGGAAATTCCGCTACCGCCCACTGTCCCCAATGCGGCAAACCGGTCACTCGCCAAAACGCCGAACAGATAGTCGACGAAATTCTTTCCATGCGCGATGGCCGCAAAGGCAAAACCCTCATTTTCGCACCCGTCATCAAAGGTAAAAAAGGTCGTCACGATGACACGCTTGCTTCGCTCAGACGCAACGGCTTCGTAAGAGCGCGAATCGACGGAACGATATACAACCTCGACGAGATACCTGAACTAGACAAGAAAAAAGCCCATAACATAGATGTTGTGATCGACAGGCTAATAATTCCGTGCGAACGCACGCGCCTTACCGACTCCGTTGAGCTGGCACTGAAGACTGGCGCCGGAATCCTTGAAGCTGAAATCGACGGCTTAAGCGTCGTATACTCAGAATTAAACGCCTGCACCGAATGTGGAATTTCATTCGACGAACTGAAGCCGCGCTCATTTTCATTCAACTCTCCTTTCGGAGCCTGCCCCACATGCTCGGGACTTGGACAGCTTTATTATTTTGACGAAGAGCTCGTCGTTCCCGACAAATCGCTGGCTCTGTTTGAATGCATCCATCCTTGGAGACGCGCCGGACACAACGCAATAATGTACTATAACGCCCTTTTGGAGCAAATCGCCAAACAATACAAGGTGAAACTCTCTACACCCTACGAAAAACTCCCTTCGGCGTTTCGCAAAGGCCTTATGCACGGCTTTAAAGACGACCTTGTTTTGCCGTGGCGCAGCGTAGACAAGCCCTTTGAAGGCGTTTTGGCGACACTTGAGCGCCGTCTTGAAGAAGCCGACGATGATGAAGCGCGCGCAAAGCTTGAAGCTTACAGAAACTTCCGCACATGCCCTGACTGCAAAGGTCATAGACTAAGGCCTGAGTCACGTGCCGCAAAAGTCGCGGGGAAGTCAATCGTTGAAGTCATGTCCATGCCCGTAAACAGATCTTCGGCTTTCTTTAGCGATCTCTGCCAAAAGTCAACCACGACAGGCCCTATGAAAGAGGTTTTGAAGGAAATTGTAAGACGCCTTGATTTTCTGGTGGATGTGGGGCTTGGCTACCTTACACTCGATAGACCCTCCGGCTCGCTTTCAGGCGGCGAAATGCAACGCATACGTTTAGCTACGCAAATCGGCTCCGGCCTTACAGGCGTACTTTACGTATTGGACGAGCCGACCATCGGCCTTCACCCCTCCGACAACGAAAAGCTGATTGGAACGCTAAAAAGCCTAAGAGACCGAGGCAATACTGTCGTTGTCGTAGAACACGACGAGGAGATGATGCGAACGGCCGACCACATAATCGATTTGGGTCCTGGCGCCGGGCGCAACGGCGGTCAAATAGTTTATGAAGGTCCGTTCGACGGTCTTGTTAAATCAAAATCACTTACGGCAGATTACCTGACGGGACTTAAGTCGATTCAAACGTTTAAAAATTCCCCCTCCACAAAATTCGAACATAACCTGACGATACATGGGGCGAGCGAACACAATCTGAAAAACATCACCGTTAAAATCCCCGTGGGGTCATTTACGGTTGTAAGCGGCGTATCAGGGTCCGGCAAATCAACTCTTGTCGAAGAAACGCTTAAGCCGGCCATGATGAAACATTTTTACGGATCAAAAAACCCTGTCGGAAAACACCGTAAAATCACAGGGTTTGAGCATTTTGATAAAATCATAGAGATCGACCAATCCCCAATCGGCCGCACACCTCGTTCAAACCCGGCCACATACGTCGGCTTTTTCTCTGAAATCAGAGAACTTTTTTCGAAGACCGAAGCGGCAAAATCCCGCGGATATACGCCAGGGAGATTTTCATTCAACATTAAGGGAGGACGCTGCGAAAATTGCGCGGGCGACGGAGTAAAAAAACTCGAAATGAGTTTTCTTCCCGACGCATACGTCAAATGCGATCAATGCAACGGCCGCAGATTCAACGCTGAAACGCTTGAAGTCACTTACGCCGGGAAATCCATCGCCGATGTTCTTGAAATGACCGTAAGCGAGGCGGGGTCGTTCTTTGAAAAAGTGCCGACGCTTGCGCGCAAGCTCAGAACGCTTGAAGATGTGGGGCTTGGATATTTAACCATCGGGCAGAGCTCCACGACTCTTTCCGGAGGAGAAGCGCAGCGCATTAAGCTAGCAACGGAACTATCCAAACGCTCCACGGGAAAAACGCTTTACCTTCTTGATGAACCCACAACAGGCTTGCACTTTGACGACATCGCAAAGCTTATGAAACTGCTTATCGGTCTTAGAGACCAAGGCAATACTGTCGTGGTGATAGAGCACAACATCGATGTCATCAAATCCGCCGACTGGATAATTGATCTCGGGCCTGAAGGCGGCGAGTCGGGAGGCAATCTCATCGTTCAGGGGTCACCGCAAACCGTAAAGGAATGCAAGTCTTCAATCACCGGGCGCTATTTGTAAGAACAAGCGTAGCGTTGCTGCCGCCGAAGGCGAAAGAATTGGAAAGCGCGCTTTTAAGCGGGGTTTTATCTCCGACTTTTGGGATGTAAAAAGGCGCGATGTTAATATCCACCGTTCCTGAACAGTGCGGCGGCATCGCGTGCGCCCGCTTTAATGCGATCCAGCATATTGCAGCTTCTATCGCACCGGCGGCCCCTAAGCAGTGACCAGTAAGAGGCTTTGTCGAAGAACATGAGATTTTCTCGCCGAATACCCTCAACACCGCTTGCGACTCCATAGAATCGTTGTATGTGGTGCCAGTGCCGTGAAGATTTACGTAATCTATATCCTCGGGGACAAGTCCAGCATCGGCAATCGCCTGGCGCATCGACGCCTCTGCGCCGCGACCTTCAGGATCTGGCGCCGTAAGATGATGCGCGTCAGAACTTTCGCCTACTCCTGAAAGAAATACGCCCTCTTCACCGTCTTCGGCTTTTCTCATAATAAAAAGCGCCGCGCCTTCACCAAGATTGATCCCATCACGATCGGCATCAAGGGGGCGCGACAATGTCGAGGAAAGCGCCTCAAGCGAATGAAAGCCCTCCACGACCGTGCGCGTGTAAGCGTCAGCCCCGCCTACGACAACGGCATCGCAAATATCGTCGGCCAAAAGCCTGCGAGCCGATTCAAAAACCTTTGCACTTGATGAGCAGGCCGTGGAAACAGCCCAGACCGGTCCAGAGAGAGAATACTTGTCCATCAAACGCCGCGCCGGATAGGCCATATCGATTTTGTCGGGATTATCGGTGAATTCTTCCATCGTAGAATTGCTCGTACCGATCACGGCGCCAATCCGCACGGATGGATTACTCCTGCGCATCTCATCTATGGTTCCTTGCAGTTGGCTCATGGCCTCATCGACAAGTGCGGCAATTCTCGTCGGAGACGACTCAAAACATGATTGGTCAAGAGGCGCAAAACCGAACACTGTCTTATCACCGCCAGAAAGAGGATAAAGATCCTTCATCCCTGACGTATCGCCGCAGTACAAAGATTTTTCGGTTTTCTCTACACCAATACCAAGGGCGGAGACGATTCCCAAATGAGTCAATAAATATCTGTCTTTCATAATCAAGCCTCTGTTTCCCACTTAAACCATTGTTTATCGTACGCATGCGTCACTTCTTCCAAAACTGAAGCATAGGCACGTGTCATTGAAGAAGTATCATCATTCGGCAGCCTGCGGATGATAGCGCGATATCTACAACCGCCAATCGCTACGCACGCAACAAAATAAACATTGTGCCCCAAGGCACGCGCAAACCTGAAAGATCCTTCCGGCAATTCGATTTCACCTGAACCAAAAGGAACCTTCTGCATACGACCGAAACCACGATCGCCGGCCATAACAAGACATTGGCCCGAATCAAGCATATCGCCGGCCTCAAATACCGTGTGTGGGCCAAACGAAGAAATCGGATGAATAACCACTTTTGAGCGGTTAGCGTGGCGAAGATAAAAAGAATTGAATACGGAGGTGCGGCTAAACTCCATCCATGCGTGAAATACGGCGTTGCACTCCCCAAGCGCCGCCAACACCTCTATCGTGCCGCAATGCGAAGAAAGCACGAAGACCCCCTTCCCCGAGGCAACATCATTCAAAAAATCATCTGCGTCTTTTGAGCCGTCGGTCTCTACCGAAGGCAAACTCCGCCCGCCCGCCATGACAACGAGCTTATCCGCCAGCGAACGGGTAAAAGCGACGATCTTCAGCGGCGATGGGGAAGCGCGCCGCACGGCTGAAGAAGTAAGCCACAAAACAAAACCGACGGCACCAGCGGCGAAATGAAGCGCCCTAAGCCCAAATATGCGATATGCGACATACAAAAGCTCCAGCCCGATGGGGGAGGCGCCGTGTTCCGTTTTGCTGCGGTCTTTCGGCGCGGTAGATACGGCACAAAGAAACGCCGCGGGAAGTCCGATTAGAAGAACAAACCCGAACGCGTTTACTACGGGGAATGAAACGAACGCCAGCGCGCCAAATCCGGCGACGCTTGTTAAAAGCGACGATAACGCGGGCTTCAACGCTTTTCTGCCCTCGCTGTGGATAAAGACCGTATAATCAACACCCATACCGATCAAAAGAAACGAAGCTAAAAGATGAAAAAGATTAACACTCTCGCCTGAAAGTCCGAGCACTCCGACAACAAACAAAAAAGAGATCAAGGAAGGTAGAATCGTCACAAACGCGCGAGACCTCATAAAAACAAGAAGAGCCGCCGACATAAAGAAAAACGAAACGAAAAGTCGCTTTCGTGTCTCGACAGACAAGAGCGAAAGAATATCCTGAAGCATCTCTCTTGGCTGACAAAACTTTACCCCCTCAGGCATACAAGCGCGAGGCTTAGGCGCGGACGGAACAACAAGAAAATTTTTATACACGAATGACGATGCGGATGACGGAATATCCTTCCAATGCCAAGGCTGCGGCCTGGGCGGAGAAGAAAGAGATTTTAAGCCCAAAAGGTCCGCCTGTTTAGAAGCGTGCTCTTGATAAAGTTTAAGGATGTTTTCCCAATTTTTCCGCCTCTCATTCAGCGACGGCATAAATCTTGAAAGAGACGGCACTTTACCGGAAAGCCCCAAAGACTCCTCGCGCTCCAAAAGCTCCTCCAAATCATCGCTCTCGCCGATGACGATAAAGCCTTTAGACGCATCGGAAAGAGAACTGAGCTCGGAAAAAATCCGCTCCGTTTCGGCGAGTTCTTTTTCGGGGCGGTAAACCGCAGATGCCGGCGTTTCGAAGCGAACCTTGAAAAGACCCAAAAGACCAATCAAAACGAGAAAAGAAAAAACGACGCCGCAATACCTGAAACTTATCGCCTGCGAAGAGAGAGCCTTTTGCCCGTCCGTCGACAACGGATAGGCCGCAAGCACATAAACAAGCGCCCCGACAAGTCCAAAGGCAAGAAAAACCGAGGACTGCCGCAAAATCTCAAGCGATGAAAACGCAAGCGGCAATAGACTTATTTCTGTAGTAACGAACGAAATAAGCAGATTGCGCACCGTCTTGCGCCGTGAATCATGCGGTTGCAGAAGCCAATGAAACGAATAATCTATAACAAGTCCTAAAACCGTAGTGCCAAAAACGAATGTCATCATGTGAACGGAATCGAAGAGTGCCGTAAGAGCAATGGCTCCAGAAAGCGCCGAAACGCACAACGATGAAGCGAGAAGCACAATCCAGCGCAAAGATCGGAAAACCAACAGGGACAGCAGCGCTATAAACACGAGTGAAAACCATGTGAGAGAGGCGATTTCTTTTTTGCACCTCCCGGCGGCGAAAGCGGTATGAAGCGCAGCTCCGCAAAACTGAACATCCACATCGCCGCTTAATACAGCAGCACGCGACGCGCCAAGTTTTTCGTTGAATGCAATCAGCGCATCGGCATCGTTCGCTACGGAATCTTCAAGTTCCAAAAGAATGAGTATATAAAATCGACCTTCACGCTCTGCCGTCAAAACTCCGTCTGAAGGCGTCCAGCTCGAAAAAGAGAAAGGCTGAGATGTAATGAATTTCTCCAACAGGCAAAAAGGATCTTCCTGCGGCGAAAAAAACGGCGCGACGGGAGAGGAATAATACCTTCTCGCAGCGGCGCGGGCGATACGACGGCGCCCCTCAGGAGTTTCCAAAAGTTTCGCGTCTCCATCCGAAAGAAGACCTGAACCGTTTTTTCTGCAGGCGTCAATAAATTCTCCGAACACATTCGCATCAAAGCGATATTTTATCGAGGCGCATTCATTTGACGGGATTTTTGAAAAAAATCTGTCGGCGGCAACTTTGGCCATTGCGGCATTCGTTGAAGAAACCATAATGGGCACAACATTTGAAGAATGCCTGCGAACAGCCTCAGGAACAGCTTCAGAGGCCTTACCTACAAGATCATAGAGTGACGTTTTGATCTCTACATGATGAACAGAAATTATGGCAGCCAAAGAAGCCGCCAAAAGCGCCGGAAGCGCAAGCGCCCAAAAAAGACGCTTATTTCTCACGGACAATCTCCTTGAAATGAATTGTCGTCTTAGATACGCGCGAGGCTAAAAAAACGGCCGACGAAAGCCTATCCGACCCCTCAAGAACAATCGAATCGAAAAGACGTCTCATAGCCTGAATACGCGGGGACATAAGTATACTCCAGCGCCCGTCCTGAGACATTCTTACCTCGCAGTCGAAAACTTCCTTGAACGTATCGCCCTTGCCACTGAGAAAATCATCGGCCAGCGAACATATCCTGGCGTAATGGGGCAGTTCAGAAAGCTTTTTTACGCGCGTACCTTCTTCATCGCAGAAAACCATCTTGTTTGTTGTCATCGATACAGACGACTCAAACGGATAAAGAACCTTCCAGTCGATACCCTTGCCGGCAACGCAGTCGACCACTCCCGTAGAAACGAAAACGCGGCCGGTATCTGCAATGCTGCGTTGCATCGTCCACTCAGCACTTGACGAAAGCGCTCTTTGAAGAGCTTTAAGACACGGCTGAGGGATGACCGAAGCAAAAGAGGAACGAATGAGCGCGAAAAACGCCAATATAAGCACTGCGCGTTTCATAAAGAGGAAGTCCTTTCTATAAGGCCGGAACTGCAAAGACCCGTAGGCACGCTCATTGAAAACGAGAAAGCCCCCTCGCCCTTTCTCGCAACACTGAGCACCACTTCCTTTGACGGCAAAACGATCTTTTGAAATTTCAATCTGCGATATGTCGCTGTCTGCGGGAAATCATGAAATACCTGAGAAGCGAAATACCTTATGAAAAATAATTGTGCAACTCCAGGCAGAATAGGAAACTCAGGGAAATGCCCGTTAAAGCATTCCGCGTCAGGCGGAAAAACAATCTTCGCCCCAAGTTCTCTATCGTTCGCTTTCCATAAAGAGACCGCCGGCTCTTGACACCAAGCATCTAAAATCGCTCGGGCGGCAGCAGCTGTCGTCTTGCCCTGCTCGTTAACGGGAATTTCTCGCACATAACGAATTCTTCTCGGAAAGCGAGACGCGCCCAGAACACCTAAAAGATCTTTTCTCAGCCGCGATGACACCATGGCGTATGTTCCCGACAAAAGAGTGTCAATCCCCTCTTGAGAAAGCACAATCAAAGCGCCAATGCGAGGGACGTTGTCGGATGTCGTCTCAACGCGCACACGACTGACAAATGGGTGCGCGGAAAAAGCCCTTTCAACTTCTGTCAAAGAAACATAGCTTTCAAGAATTTTTACAAGCCGGTCGGCCCGACCTCGCAACATAAAAGTCCGCGGAGAAAGTATTTCGACAATATCTCCCATTACATAAGTTCTCTCCATCGCAAACGGCGAATCAACCACAAGTCTGGAATCTGGAGAAAGCGAAATTGAAACCTGATCAACAACTTGCCAGTGAGAGAACTCAGTTTGGCGTCGAAACGCGACCGTTCCCGTTTCTGTGCTGCCAAAAATCTCCGTCGGGGTGCACCCTACGGTCTTGGCGACATTTAGCGACGTCTCTTCTCTCAAAAGACTGCCTGAGGTTATTATCGCGGAAAAAGCCCCCTTAAGAAGATGGAAATCGCTATGGGAAAGCGCCTTTTCAAGAAATGACGGCGTCGTCACGAAAAGTATTTTTCCGTACTTTAACCGAGCCGCCATAAGATCTTCAACCGAGAGCACTATAGAATCGTCGACCTTGCATCGCGCTATGGCAGGCGCACGCACACACCACAGCGCTCCGTACATATGCTGCGGCCTTACGGAAGAAACAACCGTATTTTCCGGATTCCAGATTTCAGGAAACGACTTAACGAGATTAGCGGCGTCGGCCGTCAATGACTCTTCGGTGCGGATGATAGTTTTTGCATCCCCCGTCGAGCCAGATGTATTAAAGAGAACTTCACCCATGACGAACCCTCCTACGAACAATCCACTCGCCCGCGAACAGAAGAGCCATCATCACATACGAGAGAAATCCATTGTAAAACGCCCATATTTCATGCGAAGCAAAAGCCGTCGCCACGGTAAAAGCGAGATGAATAGTCAAAAACACGGTCCACACCTTCGTTACTGTCCTGCAATACGAAACGCCTTTCTCGTCAAGCTCTTCACCCATCTTGCGAGCGATGCGCTCGACCACGGGAGTGCGAAAGAGAGAAATAGCGAAAACGGACAGAGCCACGCCGACCATTACGGCCGGATAAAGGCGAAGCCATATATTGCCTTTAAGTAGATATATAAGCCAAACGATAACCGGCACCAGAACAATGCGCAGAAATGCCATCGGTCTCAAGCCTAAGAAAATAATTACTTTGACTGTTCGGCAAGAAGGCGTTCAATAACGCTTACTACATCTCCTAAAGTGCGGATAGACTTAAAGTCGTCTGTATTTACCTTAATGTCTGTCTGCTGCTGCAAACGAACGACAAGATCCACCGCATCAATGCTGTCAAGGTCCAAATCCTCATAAAGACGGGCTTCAGGCGTCACTTTTTCGCTGTCACATTCAAATTCGTCGATAAGAACCGCCGAAATTTCTTTCAATATCTCTTCTTTTGTCTTCATACTTCACCCTTCGATTGCAATGTTCGCATTAGCCGCGATAAAAGAAGCCAAAGTCGAAATCGATCGGAAATGTTCACGATTCTCTTCCGAATTGGCTTTGAATTTTACCTGGTATTTTTTTCTCAATGCCGCCCCAATTTCCAAGGCATCTATGCTGTCAAGCCCAACGCCATCTCCGAAAAGTTGCTGATCAGATGGCAAATCATCGGCTGTTAAACCATCAACTTCTACAGACGAAAGGATAACCTGGCGGATTTCTTCTTCTAATTCTTCTCTTTTCATTCCAATATTATACCATAATATAGCTGCGCAGGTGTAAATACTATGGGCGCGATTTTATTTCGTTGGTTCATTTTATATGGTGTCGCGTCAGGATGTGTCCGGAGCTCCTCCTCGGTCTCGACTAGCTGCAGCGAAACAACGGTTTGACCGGGCCGTCGGGACCTTTAGGCGCGCCCTTCAGCAAATATAAAAAATTCATCTTTTTTCAACGAAATAAAATCGCAATATATTACCAACACCCCTCTGACCTTTCATTCTCCATTTGCCGCGCTATTTACATGAGTCCGGCACTATTTTCCGAGCAATCTCCACAAATACCGGCAAAGCGACACGACCTGCTAAATAATCTGGACTCGGCTTACCGAAACCGATCACCACCACCCATTTCGGGCTCTCAGCAGGAAAAAATCCCGCAGCGGCAACATTGCAGTCCGTCTCTAAATACTCTCCGTTGATGGGAATCCTCGTTTCTGAAACCGTTCCCGCGATATCAAGCCCTTCCAAGTCGACCGAAAACTCCTTTCCAGCGGTGATCATCGCATCCTTCATCATTGAAGTGACCGTTTTAGATGTCTGTTCCGAAACGATCTGCACAGCCGGCGCCTTCGGTTCAAAAACCGAAACGACACCGTTCGTCGAAACGGTCTTCACGACAAGATGCGGAGCAACTGTTTTTCCGCCGTTTGCGAGCGTTGCATAGGCGTTTGCGATCTGAAGGGCCGTCACGGCCAGCCCGCGCCCGAGACCAAGACGGGTAAGCGTAACGGTATCATATCTGTTCGACGCCCAGACAATTCCCGCCTCTTCACCATAGATGGTTCCGCCGCCTACTTTGCGTCCGAATCCCAAACGTAAGATATTTTCGATATTCCTATCCTTCCACATCATATGGCCGACCTTGCCGGCCCCGATCTCCGTGCGCATCGCAAGCGCTTTTGCTACCGACAGAACTCCCGTCGCACCAGGAATATCATGCAATTTCGTGCCGTTATACTCCCAAACGCCGTTGCCGTGATCAATTCCCGTATCCGGCGTTACAAGTCCTTTATCCAAGGCCATTGCGTACGTAAGCGGTTTCATAAGACCACCGGGCTCCAAGTTCATCATCGCCGCATTGTTTCTGAAATAATCCGCACCGTCCTTGATGT
>JAEIGA010003804.1_pt1 | contig 23494 bp, 23 predicted proteins | sample 9270691 | NCBI WGS metagenome assembly JAEIGA01 (sample SAMN17057246, study PRJNA624740) | gut metagenome | biome: biome; isolation source: fecal sample | host: Bos grunniens | place: China: Xizang | collected 2019 | reverse complement strand
GCATCCGAGTCCAGGATCAGTACATATTCGCCCTGAGCCCGCTCCACGCCATAGTTGCGGCTTTGTCCGGGGCCCGAATTGGGTTTCATATAATAATGTACGTCCAGGCGGTCAGCATACTTCTCGACCACATCTTTGCAGGGCACAGACGAGCCATCTTCTACCACTACGACTTCAAAATCCATCAGACTCTGCTGGGTCAAACTCTCCAGCAGTTCGTCGACCTCGTCGGGTCTATTGTATACGGGTATAATCACAGAATACTTCATAACTGCGAAATTAGTAAAAGGTAGGGGATGAGCAAAATTTATTTCTCCTTTTTGTCAAAAAAGGGAGCAAATGACACTGCGGGTAGAGCGGAAAAGTGCATGAGAAGAATATAAAATCGCATAGGGTAGGGTGCATATTTTTGCAACTTGACTGCATATATGCAAGTGTTAACGGATGTGAACGAGATTTGCATTTCGACGAAAAAAGTTGTATCTTTGTAATAGCATATAGGAGAGAGCGGTGAAATGTCGCTTTCTCCTTGTTTTTTGCTTATTTTTAGGCGAAAAAAGTCAAGACCTCGTAAAAATTATCCTTAGGCTTGTTGAAATTATCCCTGGGAAAGTTTTCACGAGGTCTTGACTTTTTCTTTTTTCCCTACTTGTTGCACGATTTTTGCAAGGTCCAGCGCCTCTGAAAGTATAAACTTTGTTAAAAATGCACTTGATGAAAAATGCATATTTAGGGGTAGAATTGCATAATTATGCAGTTTGATGAAAATTTTTGAAAGATAGTTCTACTGAATTTGTGGATTAAATATTTTTCTCTACCTTTGCAATGCGCAGGTATTTGAAGTGGCGCAAGTATGTGTAATCTTATTTCTATATAATGTATGAAGACATTTTTAATAAGTGCATCTATTGCAGTTTTGTGTTCTGGATTTTTTAGTTCATGTGCTGGCAATTCTACTACAGGGAATAATGACCTTGGAACTGGGGATTCGATGTTTGTTGAAGAGGATACTGTGGTAAGTCAGGAACCTTTGTCTAATTGGATGTATAATGAAACGTTGGATGAAATGACAGATGAGACTTCTTATCTGGCTTATACGATTTCTGAAGATGTGGCGCATTTTGACTTCCCCTACAATGGAGGAAGCAATCTTGTTCTGTATTTAAGAAATGATCCCCAATATGGTAAGCACGTTTTCATAAAGATTACCCAAGGTCAGTTTAATACAAGTATTATCGACGGACAAACTATTAAAGTGAGATTTGATAGCGACAAGGCGTTCAATGTGCATTGTGATGGAGCAAGTGATCATAGTATGGATGTGCTTTTCTTGAGTGGATATAAGAAGCTTGTGGAACGAATGAAAACTGCTAAAACAATGAAAATAAGTGTAGAGTTCTATAATCAGGGAACGCACACATTCACATTTAATGTAGAAAACCTTAAATGGGAACATTGATTAGCTAGCTTAAAATATACGAGGGAGTGAAAGTCTTGGGATTTTCGCTCCCTTAATATTTTATTAAAAAAGGATTCCATAAACGTAAAAAAAAGCAAATTTGCTTTGCCTATTTATATCCCTTTATTATCTTTGCCCGTGCCAAGGTGAAATGTGCCCAGTTGTGGCGGTGCTTTGGTGTAGAGAAAAATAAAATTATTCATCCTCATGGACGACTATTACACGGAAAATTGTAACTAAATTGCGGTGGCCAAAAAATGCGTTGGTCTCCGCTGAAAACTCACGCAGAGACAAAACTTCGAATTATGCGCACTTTTTGGAATTTTAATAACACACTCCGCACTTTAGAAGAGTGGCAGCCAAATTGCTGGGTGCAGGTGACTTGCCCCACGCCTGATGATGAAAAGTTTCTCCTTGGAGAACTGAAGATTCCTGAATACTTCCTGGACGACATCCGAGATAAGGACGAACGCTCACGCTATGATTACGACGATGGGTGGTCGCTTATCATCTTACGTATACCATACGTGAAAGAGGTGCGCTCGCGTACACCACATACGACGATCCCGCTGGGTATCATCTTGAACAAGGAGGTCTGTGTGACGGTATGCAACTTCGAAACGAATATGATGATCGACTTCGTGTCGTATCAGCAAAAGCGCAACCGAGGTTTTACGGACTCGGTGGATTTGGTGTTCCGCTTGTTCCTGTCTTCTGCGGTGTGGTACTTGAAGCGTTTGAAGCAGATCAGCATCCTGATCGACGAGGCTAAACGCAATCTGGACCGCAAGATTGACAATGAGGACTTGATTGGCCTATCGCGCTTGCAGGATAGTTTGACTTACTTCATCACCTCAATCCGTGGCAACGAAAACTTGTTGGCTAAGCTGAAGTTCAAACTCCCCGTCGACGAACTGGACGCAGATTTGATCGAGGACGTCAATACGGAGATGAGTCAGGCGCGCGAGACAACCAATATCTATGCTCACATCCTCGACTCGACGATGGAAACGTACGCCAGCATTATTAATAATAATATGTCGGGTGTCATGAAGCAGATGACCTCGATCTCCATCATCTTGATGTTCCCCACGCTTATCGCCAGTATCTTTGGAATGAACTTGATCTCGGGCATGGAGGACACATGGTGGGGCTTCCCCTTGGTGATCGTACTGTCGTTCAGCGTCACCGCCATCTTCTACTGGCTATTCCGCCGAAAGACTTGGATTTAGTCCCTGCAAGGCAAAAAATAGCGCTTTCGCTTTGCCGTGAGGAAAATATTAGCTTTATTTGCATCTCATTTGATCAGAAAAGAAACTTGGTCGCCCTCGTGCAGACCAAACATATAATATACTATGGAAGAAAAGTTGATTCCCGAAGTGGAAGGTATGAAAAACGAGGCCTTGGTGCCTGAGACTATCGAAACGGAAACCACAGAAACAGTGGTAGCCGATGTGCAAAACAATGAGGAAAAACCCGCAGAAGTGGCTCCCGAAGTGAACGAACCAGAAGCGGCTGAAAAGACAGCGCCTCAAAGCAAGGAGGAAGTCGTAGCTCGCTTGAAGGAACTGGTGCAAAATGGTGGCGAAGTGGAACGTGCAGAGCTCGAAGGCTTGAAGCAAGTATACTATCGTTTGCACAATGCCCAGGCTGCAGCAGCGCGCGAAGAATATATTGCGGCTGGTGGAGATCCTGAAACATTTATGCCAGCGCCAGACCCATTGGAAGCAGACTTTAAAGCACAAATGAGCTTGTTGCGTGAGATACGTGCAAAGGCTTTCGAAGCTGCTGAAAAAGAAAAACAAGATAACCTCGAAAAGAAACTGGCTATCATCGAAAAGATGAAGGAAATGGCTGTTTCTCCCGACGAAGCAGACAAAAACTACGAAGCATTCAAGGGCCTGCAAGCAGAGTGGAAAGAAATTAAGAACATACCCGCTGAAAAGGTGACTGAATTGTGGAAGAGTTACCAATTATACGTAGAACAATTCTACGACCAATTACGCTTAAATCACGAAATGCGAGCTTATGATTTCAAGAAAAATTTGGAAATCAAGACACGCTTGTGCGAAGCTGCTGAAAAGTTGGCAGAACTGGAAGATGTGATTTCTGCTTTCCACCAATTGCAAAACTTGCACCAAGAGTACCGCGAAACAGGTCCTGTGGTGAAAGAATTACGCGAAGAATTGTGGACACGATTCAAAAATGCGTCGACAGCAGTCAACAAGCGCCACCAAGCACACTTTGAAGCGATCAAGGCACAAGAGGAAGAAAACCTCGTGAAGAAGACTCAACTCTGCGAACAAGTAGAAGCGCTTGCTGTAGCAGAGCAAAAGGGATTCGCTGATTGGGAAAAAGCGACTCAGGAAGTACTCGAACTTCAAGCGCAATGGAAGACTATTGGTTTTACCTCAAAGAAAACTAATGCTAAGATCTTTGAACGTTTCCGCGCAGCTTGTGATAATTTCTTCCAAAGCAAGACTGAATACTTTAAGAATACACGCGAAACCCTGAACGCTAATCTTGCTGCAAAAACTGCGCTTTGTGAAAAGGCAGAGGCACTGAAGGATAGTACAGATTGGAACGCTACAACAGCAGCACTCGTCGCTTTGCAAAAAGAATGGAAGGCTACAGGTCCCGTAGCTCACAAAGTATCTGAAGCAATTTGGACACGCTTCAACGCAGCATGCAACTATTTCTTCGAACAAAAGAATGCAGCAACAGCAAGTGTACGCGAAGTTGAAGAAGCTAACCTCGAAAAGAAAAATGCTATCATCGAAAAACTCGCAGCCTTGGCAGAAAATCCCGTGACTGCTGAAACAATGCAACAAGTCAAAGCATTGCAAGCAGAATGGAATGAAGTGGGTCACGTGCCCTTCCGCAAAAAGGAAAAGATGTACAAGCGCTACCGCGAAGTCCTTGACAAACTTTACAAAGAAGCTCATGCTGGCGCAGGACGTCGCCACATGGAAAATTTCAAGAAGAACGTGGGTGAAAAGGGTGGCAATGAGTTGACACGCGAACGCAATAAGTTGATGACTGCTTACGAAGCGAAGAAGCAAGAAATCAAGAATTACGAAACAAACCTGACTTTCTTCAACTCTAAGTCTAAGAAGGGTAACAGCCTCCTTGGTGATTTGGAAAAGAAAGTAGAACGCTTGAAAGAAGACTTGGTGATGTTGGCAGAAAAGATTGCTGCCGTTGACGAACAAATCAAGGCGGATTCAAAGAACTAAAAGAAATATTTTAATATGGAAAGGGGAGTGATAGTGTCACTCCCCTTTTTTGAATTTCCTTTCAGAAGAGATAGAATATATAAGGTGCAAGAAAAAATCTCCCAAGCATTGGTTATCCTTTGCTTGGGAAATTTTATTTTAGGTAAATGTTAGGCAAATCTTTTAGCCGATAGTGAGCAACACAGTGCCTTCCATGACGCTGTCGCCAGCAGCTACGCAAATGCCAGTCACACTGCCGTCACATTCTGCAGTGATATTATTTTCCATCTTCATGGCTTCGAGCACCAATACGTTGTCGCCTTTCTTCACAGCCTGGCCTGCGCTTACCAATACCTTGGTCACAACGCCGGGCAGAGGAGCTTTTACTGGCGTGCCAGCACCTGCTGCGCCCTTAGCGGCGGGTGCGGGTGCGACTTCGGTAACTGGTGCGGCCGCAGGAGCTGTTGCTACGGCTGCTGTGCTTGCTGTTTGTGTGGGGAGGTCTTCTTCTACCAACGAAGAACCTTGCATTTCTACTTCAAAGGGGATGCCGTTGACTTCCACCTTTGCCAAATTTCCAGAGATGCTATCAATGGTCACATCATATTGAGCGCCGTTGATTTTGTATTTATATTGTTTCATTTTGCAATGCTTTTAGAGGAATTAAATTTGTGTCATGAGAGCAGAGGGGTGAGCCCAATCTGTTTGTTGGGGAGCCAGTGTGATCACACCGGGTTCGTCGTCATGCACTACTTTTACTTCATATTCAATCAAGGCGAGTGCTATCGCTGCAGCGTAGGCTGGCATCTCTTCTTCGCTGGGTACAAGGTGCGTGCCGTCCACCAGAATGTCGGTGATAGTACCTTGTTTCTCGTCCAAGCGGATGCAGAGCGATTGTCCGTTCAGGTTGTATTTGAATACTTTCATACGTTCTGATTTAGTGTTGATGATTTCTTCTTACAGCGGATTGTTGCCATGCTTCTTGGCAGGACGTGTCTCGCGCTTGTTTTCCAATTGTGCCAAAGCACGGCAGATGCGGAAGCGTGTGTTGCGTGGTTCGATCACGTCGTCGACATAGCCGTATTCTGCTGCTTTGTATGGATTGGTGAAGAGGTCGTTGTATTCCTTTTCCTTTTGTGCGAGGAATGCCTTAGGATCTTCTTGCTCCTTAGCCTCCTTGCCGTTCAAGATAGCAACGGCACCACTGGCACCCATTACTGCGATTTCGGCGGATGGCCAAGCATAGTTCATGTCTGCTTTGAGTTGTTTGCAACCCATTACGATGTGGCTGCCGCCGTAGCTCTTGCGGAGCGTTACGGTTACCTTTGGTACAGTAGCTTCGCCGTATGCGTAGAGCAACTTAGCACCATGGCTGATCACAGCGTTGTATTCCTGACCTGTACCGGGGAGGAAACCAGGCACATCAACGAGGCTGACGATAGGGATGTTGAAGGCGTCGCAGAAACGTACGAAGCGTGCTGCCTTTCGACTGGCATTGCAATCCAAAACCCCTGCATAAACGCTCGGTTGATTAGCTACGATACCCACGCTCTGACCATTAAATCGAGCGAAGCCTATGATGATGTTCTTCGCAAAGTTGCGTTGTACTTCCAGGAACTCGCCATTGTCTACCACAGCCGAGATCACTTGGTACATATCGTACGCCATGTTGGGATTGTCTGGGATGATGTGGTTCAGGCTATCTTCCTTGCGGTCGATGGGGTCAGTGCATGCCACACGTGGTGCACGTTCCATATTGTTTTGAGGAAGGTAACCGAGCAGTGTGCGAATCAACTGTGCAAATTCCTCTTCTGTCTTGGCAACAAAGTGGCACACACCGCTCTTCTCAGAGTGTACGCCTGCACCGCCCAAGTCTTCTTGTGTCACATCTTCGCCGGTCACGGTCTTCACTACCTTTGGACCTGTGAGGAACATGTAACTTACGCCTTCCAACATCACTACGAAGTCGGTCAGGGCAGGGGAATATACTGCACCACCGGCGCAAGGGCCGCAGATACCCGAGATTTGTGGTACTACACCCGAAGCCTCGATATTGCGTTGGAAGATGTTGCCGAAACCAGCCAAGGCATTGATACCTTCCTGAATACGAGCGCCGCCCGAATCATTCAGACCGATGCAGGGAGCCCCCATCTTCATGGATTGATCCATCACCTTGCAGATCTTTTCTGCCATAGTTTCCGACAAAGAACCACCATTTACAGTAAAATCTTGTGCGAAAACGTATACGAGACGTCCGTTTATGGTACCGCTACCAGCTACTACGCCATCGCCCAGGAAGTGTTTATTTTCCATGCCAAAGTTGTGGCAGCGATGGAGTTTGAACATGTCCATTTCTTCAAAAGAACCTTTGTCGAGCAACAGGTCGATGCGTTCGCGTGCAGTCGCTTTTCCCTTTTCGTGTTGCTTTTCAATGGCCTTTTCGCCTCCGCCGAGTTTCGCCTTCAGGCGCATTTCGACGAGTTGCTTGATTTTCTTTAATTGTTCACTCATTTTTATAGAATGTTTAGTGATAAATTCGTATTAAGGCTTATTTTTGCGTAGCAAATTTAATGAAACGATACCGTATGACCAAATTTGGATGCTATTTTTAGTACTTTGATAGTGAATACCCCCACTTCAAAAGCGTTGAAATCTGTGCTGTTTCTTTTCGAAATTCACCTATTTTTTCTGCCATTTTATATCCTCAAAAAAAGCCTTAACCTTTTTTTAACGAGACGTCGCGAAATTTCAAAAAGGTTAAGGCTTTTTTGAAAAAGGTTAGGGCTTGTGAAAACGATGTCCTGAGGGAAAATTTTCGGGCAAAGCCTCGATGGGTAAGTTTAAGGTTTGTCTGGCTTTTTGCTAAACATAAAAAGTCCCAGGAAAGTAATGGCGCCATTGAGGAAAAGCAGTTCGTAGCCAAAGGTATATCCCCAAAGTGTAGGAGCAAGGTGATCCAGAATTCCGCAAAGTAGCGGAGAGAGTATAGCGACGAGGGGAACTGCACGGTCAATGGCCTGACGGCGCGTGAATAGGCCAAAGGTGTACAAACCAAGCAGGGGACCATAGCTATAAGAGGCAAGGACGTAAATAGTGTCGATGGTGCTGCCCTGGTCAAAACCCTTTATGAACAAGATGCCCAGGAATAGGGCGATAGTCCAACCCGAGTGAATGCGACGTCTGATGCGCTGGGCCTGATGCGCCGATATGTCTTTCTGTTCCAAACGTAGAATATCCACACACGTGCTGGTGGTGAGTGCAGTCAAGGCAGAGTCGGCGCTGGAAAAGGCGGCAGAAATCATTGCCAAGCCAAAGGGGATGATGACCAACGTGCCCAGCCATCCCGATGAGATGACGTGGGGTAGGAGGGTGTCTCCGTTGGCGGGAATAGAGACGCCGTGCTTCGCATAAATAGCACAAAGCAAAATGCCCAAAGCGAGCAAAAGAAAATTGATAGGAAGGAAACACAAACCATAAGTGCACATGTTCTTTTGTGCTGATCTCAGGTCGCGACAAGTCAGGTTCTTTTGCATCATATCTTGGTCTAAACCAGTCATCACTACTACGATGAAAATTCCGCTTAGGAACTGTCGCCAAAAGCCTTGTCTGCTGCTACCGTTCAATTCAAAGATGCGACTCATTTCGCTGCCTCGTACGTGCTCCACCACACCTTGGAAGGACAGGCCAAGGTGCTGTGCGGAAATAATAAATAGTAGTGCGAGCGATACAATCATGCAGAGTGTCTGCACTACATCTGTTTGTACCAAAGTAGAGATGCCGCCGCGCTTGGTATATCCCCATATCAGCAAAAGGACACCGCCTGCGGTCAGGGCAAAGGGGAGGAGAAGTGGAGCAAGGAGAAATTCGTGAATCACGAGGCAACTGATGTACAATCGAGCACTAGCGCCCAGGTATTTGCTCAGTAGGAAAAAAGAGGTGCCGGTGCGGTGTGTCTTGGCTCCGAAACGTATCTGCAGATATTCGTAGATGCTCGTAAACCTCCACTTATAATATAATGGCAACAGGACAAAGGCGCACACAGCATAGCCCACAATGAAACCCATGCACATCTGCAGATAAGTCATCTGCGTGCTCTGCACCCATCCCGGTACAGAAATCAGCGATACCCCAGAGATGCTGGCGCCAATCATACCGATCGCGACCATAGGCCATGAGGCATTCCTGCCAGCACGAAAGAATGTGTCATTGTCCCCACGCTTCTTTCCCCGAGAAGAAAACCAATAGAGAAAAGAGACGTAGGCAATGATAACAACAAGTAGGATGATGGATGGAGACATTGGCGGGGGATAACTTAGGCCTTGGATATTGAACAAAAAAACACCGTCGCAAACATAGATACTTGACCTGCGTTTGTGGCGGTGATTTTATGTGTGATGTAAATTTACTTTTCGATGTTCAGCGAACCGCTGCCGATCATTTGTCCGTCTACGAAAATATGCGCCGAGTATTTGCCCGGACCTACATATTCGTCTACGGGGACAAAGAGTGTTACTTGTTGCTCCTGACCAGAATATTCAATCTTCTTAGCCGCTGAATATTGGATGTTTTTGTTTTCGTATGCAAAACTTCCACTTGGGCAAAGCAAACTGTTGTTTGGCTTCATCAAGCGCAGGTAAACTGTGCGATTGCCAGCCTGTGCTGTGACGTTGCGAGCGATTGAGAAAGTCACCTGGAACTTTTCGATTTGTTTGCTCTTACGTGCAGATTTTCCTCTGCTGTTAAGGGCGTTGATCTGAATGCCAGTCGCATTGAGTTGAGCTGCAATGGCAACTTGTTCGGACAGTGATGCATTTTGCTCGCTGATAGATGTATTTTCCTGTTTGGTACGTTCTACTTCTTTCAGCGCTGCATCTCTTTCGCCAATCAGTGCTTGGTTGATTTGTTGCAAAGAGTCTACTTGGCGGATATAACTACGCAATACCTCGCGTACGGTTTGCAATTCTTTCTTTAAGCGCAGGATTTCTGCCGAATTGCTGGCTTTGAGATTTTTCAATTCTTCTGCCAACTTTTCCGCCTTCTTTTGTTCTGCGTCAAGTTGTTCAAGCAACTTTTCGTCGCGGATAGTTTTTTTCATTTCGCCGAATTGTGCCGCAAATTCAGCATATTCATTTTCCATCTCGCGACGGTCCATTTCTGCCAATTGGCGCAATTCCATCAACTCTTGTTCTTCTTCGCTCAATATGGTATCGCCATCTCCTCCTCCGTTGGCCTTGTCGCCATTACAAGCGCCGATCACCAACCCAGAGAAGACTACGAAACCAATGCTCAGTGCACGATATAATTTGCGTTTCATTTTCTGTCGTTAATAAGTCTTGTTTTTGTGTTATTCTACTATAGTCACCCAACCGTGCTTATCCTCTGCGATACCATATTGGATGTCGCGGAGCAATTGGTAGAGGCGTGTCGACACAGGTCCTGGTTTGCCGTCCTTGCTAATGACATAACTTTGACCCTTCTCAATATCGTCAATACGACCAATAGGGCTGATCACAGCAGCAGTACCACAGGCGCCAGCTTCCTCAAATGTCGACAATTCTTCAGCAGGCACTGGACGACATTCTACGTTCATGCCGAGGTCTTTGGCCAATTGTTGCAAACACTTGTTGGTGATGCTGGGCAGGATAGATTCAGACTTTGGCGTGATGTACGTATTGTCTTTGATGCCAAAGAAGTTTGCTGCACCACATTCGTCGATATATTTCTTTTCCTTAGCGTCAAGGTAAAATTCGCAAGCATATCCTGCGTCGTGTGCCTTCTTGTTTGCGCGAAGCGAAGCAGCATAGTTGCCGCCCACCTTGAATGTACCTGTGCCAAGGGGCGCAGCGCGGTCAAAGTCACGTACGATCGCATAATTGTTGACCGAGAAGCCACCCTTGAAGTAAGGTCCAACGGGTGTTACAAAGATTACGAAGAGGTATTCATCAGCAGGTTTTACGCCAACCTGTGCGCCAGTACCGATCAGGAGTGGGCGCAGATACAGCGAAGCGCCGCTTTCATAGGGCGGGATGAAGCGCTCGTTGAGCATGATCACCTTCTTTGCCATTTCGCAGAACTTCTCGGTAGGCATTTCGGGCATCATGATACCACGGCAAGTGCGTTGCAGACGCTCAGCATTTGCCTCCATGCGGAACACACGTACTTTGCCGTCGGGACAGCGGAACGCCTTCAGGCCTTCGAATGCCTCCTGACCATAATGCAAGCATGTTGCAGCCATGTGCATATTGATATGTTCAGACGAACTTACTTCCACTTCGCCCCACTCTCCATTGCGATAGTAGCAGCGTACGTTGTAATCTGTTTTCAAGTATCCAAAGGGTAAGTTACCCCAATCAATTTGTTCAGTCATCTTTTTTATTAGGTTGATAGGTTATAGGTTGTCCGTTGTCTCTTATCTATTTCATAGAAACTCGTAGCAAATTTAAGGAAATAATGTGATATGAGGGCAAAAAGAATAGGCATTTTCTACTTCCTCGTGTTAAAAAAAGGAATAAACCAAGTCCCGGTCTGTCAAATATTCTGTACTTTTGTGCAGGAAATAATGGGGGAGGGAGTCTTGTCTCCCCTCCATCTCTCACCCTTTAACACTTCATCCCTATATTATAATATGAAAAAAACAGATATCGCACGTTTGTGCCAGGAGGATGTGGTCGATTTGATCGGCCGTCAGTGGATGCTCGTCACAGCAGGCACGCCCGACAAACTGGGTACGATGACCGCCTCGTGGGGCGGCGTAGGCTTTTTGTGGAACAGACCCGTAGCTTTCGTCTTCATTCGCCCCGAGCGCCACACTTATGGGTTTGTGGAGCAAGAAGCACGTATGACGCTTTCTTTCTTTGACGAAACCTATCGCTCGGTGCTGCAATTTTGTGGCACCAAGTCGGGGCGTGAACATGACAAGGTGGCCGAGACCGGCCTTACGCCGATCGAGCTAGAGGGCGGAGGAGTCGCTTTTCAGGAAGCAAGACTCGTGGTCGAGGGACGCAAACTGTTTCGTGCAGAAATGACTGCCGAACAATTCCTGGATCAGGCAGTGTTAAAGCAATGGTATGGCGAACATCCCGGTGGTAGTATGCATGTGGTATATGTGCTTGAAATTGAGGGCGTGTACCAACAGGAATAAAAAAGTAAAGGCTGCAAGAAAAAAAGTATTTGGATGCGTTATAAAAAAGTCTAACCTTTTTTGAAAAAACCGTTCTGGAATTTCAAAAAGGTTAGACCTTTTTTTAACGAGACGTCGCGAAATCTTTCTATGCTTTTGTCTTATTTTTTGGGAGTTGTATTATGGGATTTTTTAGCTAAGAAAAAACTATTCGGAAACTACTCCGAAATAGTGAAGTACAAAGAGTCGGGAGCGGAGGAACGCCCCATTCCATTTTCTGCAAAGGCTACGGCGTAATAGTCACCATGTTCTAGTGGTTTCGTCACGACCGAGAATGCCATCGAACAACTGTCTGCAATTGCTTGTATGCGCAACGTGTCATTGCCGTAGACAAATCCGCATCCCAGAACGTCACTGTTGGGTGAGGAGATGATCAGTCCGTGCAAGCGGCAACTGTCGCCCAATATTTCGTATGCGGCATTGGCTACCTCTGGTTTGAAGGGTTGCTCGCCAGAACGATCTTCGGGATGACAAGCCAGGAGGGTAGCGAGGGTGCAAAGTATAAATGTCAGACGTTTCATGATTTTTGTGATTGGGAGGTTTTGTGGTTCCAGACTTAAGAAGATTTGATGTTAAAGATTAAGGGAGTGGGGGTGAGGTAGAGAGGGATGAAACAAATTGAGACGCCATGGTGTGACGTCTCTCCCTGTGTAGTGATTATTTCTTGAGTGTGCTTTCGATGCTTTCTACTTCGTGTCGGAAATCCTTTTCTGTAGATATGCGTCCAGCGACGAGGTTGCAGCTATGGATGACGGTGGAGTGGTCGCGACCACCAAACTTTCTGCCGATTTGTACATATGATGTTTCGGTGTATTTGTGCGCCAGATACATTGCTACTTGGCGTGCTTTGACGATCACCTGTTTGCGGCTTTTGGCGTAGAGTTCCTTGGCCTTGACACCATAATATTTTGCCACGGTGTTGGTGATGCTGTCGATGGTCAAGTCTTTTTTCTCGAGATTGATAGCTCGTGCCACGACCCGGGCAGCCAGTTGCAGATTGATGTCGCAGTTGTCCACCAAGGAGTAGAGCATGATGGAGTTGATGATGCCCTCGAGCTCGCGCACGCTGCTTTCGACATTTTGTGAGATGTATTGTATCACCTCCCGGGGGAAGGAGAGGCCGTCGCGCTTGACTTTTGCGGTCAAGATGTCGCGGCGTAGGGCGGTGTCGGGCTTTTCCAATTCGGCAATCATTCCCCATTTGAAGCGTGTGAGCATGCGCTCCTCGATGCCTTCAAACAAAGCTGGTGGACGGTCGCAGGTGATGATGATCTGACGACCATTTTGCTGCAAATGATTGAAGATGTGGAAAAAGGTCTGCTGGGTGCGTGGTGTGGTGGCCTCCTGGATATCATCGATGATCAGTACTTCTACGGATTGATAGAAGTTGAGGAAGTCGTTCGATTTGTTTTGCTGTACCGATTCTGTATATTGTTGCTTGAATACGTGCGCCGAGACAAACAGAACGCGTTTGTCGGGATGCATTTCCTTGAGTTGTACCCCGATGGCGTTGACCAAATGCGTCTTGCCTACGCCAGATGGGCCGTACAGGAAAAAGGGGTTGAAGGCGCTTTGACCCGGATTTTGCGCAATGGCTAAGGCTACCGAACGTGCCAGCTTGTTGCTCTTGCCCTCGACGAAGTTTGCAAATGTGTAGTGAGGGTTTAGGTGTGGGTCTAGAGCAGGACGCGCTTGTGGAGCACCTGTGATATTTTGTGGCTGGAGACGTTCGCGTTCCTCCTCGCGCTTTTTGACTTCTGCCATTTGTTCGGCGTTTAACCAAACGAGGTTGAATGTCGGACCAAAGTGTGTGGTCAACGCGGTGCGCACTAATTCCAAATGATGCTTACCGATATATTCGCTGACGAACTTGGTGGGCACGCTTATAGTGAGCGCGTTGCCCTTGACGGCGACGAACTCTAATGCTCCAAACCAGGTGTCGTATTCCTGAGCGGGCAGTTGCGATTTAATAAAATCCAGGCATTCTTTCCACTTGCCTGCTGCTTGTTGACTCATTTATGAATTTGATTTTCAATCGGTAATAAATAGCCGAGTCATAGCAACAATGCTTGACGCGGCGCTTAGGGTTTACAAAGTTCTATTTTTTTTCTGAAACTGCCAACCTTTATGGCATAAATAATTTTTAACATGATGCAAAAAAGTATTTCAAGTGACAAGAAGTGTTTTTTATGACTTTTTCCTAATTTTTAAAACTATTTGTGATACTTGAATAAAAATAATCTCTATCTTTGCAATCGTAACAACAGAAATAATACAAGTATTTACCTATAAAAATTGATGATTATGAAAAAGATTATGATGTTTGCTTTTGCAGCAATCTTGGCTCTTGGTGTAAGTGCTCAATGCCCTCAAAAGAAATGTGAAGGCAAGTGCCCTCAAAAGACAGAATGCAAGAAAGACTGCAAGGATAAGAAGGATTGCAAGAAAGATTGCAAAAAGCAATGCGACGGCAAAAAGAAAGACTGCAAGAAGCAATGCGATAAGAAGAAAAAAGATTGCTGCAAGAAATAATTCGGCAAAACGATTTCTCGACAAGTATAAAGGTCTGGCGCCACGGCGTTGGACCTTTCATTTATATACAAGTGGTGTGTCGGACGAAATAATAGGTATTTCTATAGATATCTTTGGGTGAATAAAAAGTTTTTTATACATTTGCAAGGGAATAGGTGAAGGATAATTCGCTTTTAGAATAAGATAAAAGAAAAATACAATAGCAATATATAAATATATAAAAGTATGATGAAAAAATACTACTATTTGAATTCAGCTCAACAACAAATGGGTCCAATTTATGCAGAAGATTTTGTACGCTTAGGACTTGATGGAAATACATTCGTCTGGTGCGAAGGGATGCCCAATTGGACAAAGGCAAATCAAGTGCCAGAACTTTTGTCGTATATCTCGAATTCGACATCGTCTACTTTTGGCTCTGCTACTCCTCCAAACTTTAATGGTGGTGCGCCTGCGGGAAATCCTTACGGGAATAATGGCTCGTCGTATAAAGGTATGAATAATACACCTCCACCTTCACCCTGTCCAGACAATTATTTGGTATGGAGTATTTTGACAACATTATTATGCTGCTGGCCTTTTGGTGTTGTAGCGATTGTAAAATCGGCAAAGGTGGAGAAGCTTTGGAGCCAAGGATTTTATGCTGAAGCCGAGGGCATGTCAAGAGATGCAAAAAAATGGTGCGTGATTAGTGCAGTTGCATCCGTGGTATTTTGGATTTTGTACTTTTTTCTCGTTGTTGGTTTGGCAGCAATGGGTGCAATGTGAACTGCGGTTTTATTATGACTAAGCGCAATGTAATCGTAGCGATTATTATCTTATTAATTGGGGTCGGACTTTATATGTTCGACCCTATTAAGTCTGCGCTGATGCCAAAATGTATGTTCAAGGTGGTGACGGGATGGAGTTGCCCAGGATGCGGATTACAGCGCGGAGCTCACGCCCTGTTGCACGGACATTTTATGGAAGCACTATCCTACAACTATTTCTTTATTTTGTCCATACCCTACGCCATTGGTTTATGCTTGGAAAGATTCTTTTTACCCAATAAAATAGCGTTGCAGTGGCGCAAAGTTTTGGAACACCGTTATGTTATCTATTCCTACATATTCATTTATTGTCTCTGGTGGGTGCTAAGAAATGTTTTAGGGGTTTGAAAAGTGTTATAGGTATTTAAAAAGTAAAATAGCCTAACCTTTAATAAAGGAAAATCTTACAAAATAAAGAAAAGGTTTTGCTATTCAAACAGAATGTATTAACTTTGCACCGCTTTTCCGCTCAGCCGCTGGCGCAATTAGTGTTCCGCGCGTATGCTGGGTTGGGACGTACAAACAATTATTAATAAAAATCAAAATGCAAGATTTAATTAAAATTGCTGAAGAAGCTTATGCTACTGGCAAGCAGCACCCAGAATTCCGTGCTGGAGACACTATCACTGTAGCATACAAAATCGTCGAAGGTAACAAGGAACGTGTACAGTTGTACCGTGGTGTAGTTATCAAAATCCAAGGTCATGGCGACAAGAAGCGTTTCACTGTACGCAAGATGTCTGGTACTGTAGGTGTAGAACGTATCTTCCCTCTCGAATCTCCAAACATCGAAAGTATCGAAGTGAACAAGTATGGTAAGGTTCGCCGTGCTAAGTTGTACTACCTCCGTGAACTTACAGGTAAGAAGGCTCGTATCAAAGAGCGTCGCGTTTCTTCTGCTAAGAAGGAGGCATAATATTTACCTCGCAACTTACAAAGAACTTATGGCCTCCCTTTTCGGGAGGCTTTTTTGTTGAAAAAATTCATTTGCATATCGTTATGCCTACTCTACTATTCTCCTCTCCAATATTTGGTCCGGTCCGCAGTCGCAGACTTGGTATTTCACTAGGTATAAATCTGATGCCAGCTGATGGCAAGATTTGTACATTTGATTGCATCTATTGTGAATGTGGATTGAATGCGGACTTTCGTCCAAAAACTCGCCGCCCGACGAGAGAAGATGTAGCCAGTGCATTGGAGCAACGCTTGATTAGTATGCGTGATGTTGATGGATGTCTACCCGATGTCTTGACTTTTGCAGGCAATGGCGAGCCTACTATTCACCCCGACTTTCCTGCAATTATCGATGATACTATTCGTCTGCGCGATACCTATTGTCCACAAGCTAAGGTCTCGGTGTTGAGTAATGCTACCAGGGCGCATATTCCAGAAATCAAGGCGGCATTGATGCGAGTAGACAATAATATATTGAAACTGGATACTGTCGACGCAGAATATATCAACATGGTGGACCAACCAGTCGGAGTGTATGATGTCAACCAAGTAGTAGAAGCGATGTGTCAATATGAAGGGAAATGTATCGTACAGACCATGTTTATGAAGGGTGAGTGTGAAGGAAAAAGCGTAGACAATACAGGCGATAGATATATAGGTCCTTGGCTTGAGGCTTTGAAGAAAATTTCGCCTCAGCAGGTCATGATTTATACTATTGACCGCGAGACACCTTTGAGTAGTCTCTGTAAGGCAACACCCGACGAACTCGACGCCATAGCCAAACGTGTTGAGGAATTGGGTCTGACCGTGAGTGTGTCGTATTAGCAACTCTAATCTTTTCAATATTTCAAGACATCTTCACAGGTCGTCTCAATACCATTACTACATTCCCACTTATTTTAAAACGAGTCCATGCTAACACGCGTCCTACACACGATACAACGATATCACTTGCCAGCTCCACCAGCCCGAGTCTTAGTGGCGCTAAGTGGTGGATGTGATAGCGTAGCGCTTGCTCATATTCTAGTGAAATTAGGATACTGTGTCGAGGCCGCTCATTGCAATTTTCATCTCCGTGGAGAGGAAAGCCACCGAGACGAATTATTTGTGCGAAACCTTTGCCAGCAGTGGGGGATTGCCTTGCACGTGAAACATTTTCAGACCGAGAAATACGCCATCCAAAGAGGGATTAGCATCGAAATGGCAGCACGTGAATTGCGCTACGCTTGGTTCGAGGAGTTGAGGGCCGAGGGAAAATTTGCCGGCATCGCCGTAGCACATCATCAAGATGACAATGCCGAAACCTTGTTGCTGAATTTATCCCGTGGCGCAGGGTTGCGCGGCCTCACTGGAATGAAATTTTGTAATGGTTATGTATTCCGCCCTCTGCTGGATATCAGCCGTAGGGATATAGAGCAATATTTACTCAGCCAGGGCATAGAATTTGTAACAGATAGTACAAACGCCGATACAAAGTATAAACGCAACTTGATTCGTTGCCAAATTTTACCAAGACTGGGTGAAATCAACACTTCGATCTCACAGACTTTGCATCAAACCACGTCGAGACTTAGCGAAGCCTTGCATCTTTATGAATTAGGGTTAGCACAGGTCAAAAGTGAAATTTGCTCCTATACAGCAGACGGCGTATCAATAGATATAACTAAACTTTTAGCATCTCCTGCTGCCTCGACGATTTTACACGAAGTACTATCGGAATTTCATTTCAAATCCGCCGAAATTGAGGTCGTTTTCAAAAAAATATCATCTTTCTCTGACTCGTCTGCTTGCCAGTCTGGCGCCACTTTTTACAGCTCATCACATGTCGCTGCCCTACATCGCGGACACCTTGTCGTTGCGCCAATTCCCGTATCCCTATCACTCACACTATTGCCAGAAACAGGTGATATAGAACTCCCCACAGGTAGACTCTGCATCGCACGTTTCGACAGAGATAGCCTGACAGAGATTCCCCGCAGTCCTTTGATATGCTGTTTAGATGTAGATTCGATTAAAGGTCACCTTGCTATACGCTCAATAACCGAAGGTGACCGCTTTAATCCCTTCGGCATGAAGGGTACAAAGTTAGTCAGCGATTATCTCACCGACTGCCATCGTTCGATTATTGAAAAGTGCCGAGCAATGGTCGTGGTTGATGAAGAAAAAATCCTTTGGCTTGTAGGAGAAAGACCTGATGGACGTGCCACGATTACAGACAAAACGAAGCAAGTAGTGATGCTTAGTTTCTCTCCTAAAGAATAAAATTAAATGGATACTATTTTGTAATACAAAAACAATAAATCCACGCTGAAATGGAACTGATGTCCGTCAGCGTGGATTTATTGTTCTTAGACTTTTGCTTCTCTTTTTTGAAAATAAGTGAGACCTTGTTTTGGCGAGAAGTCGCAAAGTTTCTTATCCGAAAGTTGGAGGTGGGATTAACCTTTCTTTTCCTTGTTGTAACAGTCGCGGCACAGTGGCTCATATTCGCCATGTTCGCCCAACATCACGCGACGGTCGCCGTCGACGATGCGGTGTGACACGTAAGCCAGGTTGCCGCACTTCACACAGATAGCATGTACCTTGGATACGTCCTCGGCTACCGCCATCAGTCCGGGCATGGGGCCGAAGGGGACGCCCTTGTAGTCCATGTCAAGACCTGCGACGATGACGCGCTTGCCGCGGTTAGCCAATTCGTTGCACACTGCCACGAGGCCGTCGTCGAAGAATTGTGCTTCGTCAATACCTACAACTTCTGCTGCTTCGGCCAGGAGCAAGATACCTGCTGACGAGTCAACGGGAGTAGAGGCAATAGCATTTTTGTCATGCGATACGACTTCTTCGTCAGAGTAGCGAGTGTCGATAGTAGGCTTATAGATTTCTACACGTTGGTGGGCAAACTTGGCACGTTTCAGGCGACGAATCAATTCCTCAGTCTTGCCCGAGAACATTGAACCGCAGATGACTTCGATATGACCACGGCGTGGACTTTTTTCTTGAAATATATGCATAATGTTGAGGTTACAGATTTTCGCGTTCGATGTAAGCGATGACATCACCCTTTGATACGTGTGCGCCTTGCTTAGCGTTGATTTCTACAAGGAGACCGCCAAGTGCAGCGGGGAGTTCGCGGATTTGACCATAGTTGTTTTCCAAATAGCAGAAACGTTCGCCCACTTCGTACTTCTTGCCGATGAATGGTTCGATACTTTTCACGCATTCTGCGTCGCCACCGATTTCCCACAGGATAGTACCTGCTTCGGGTGCTACGATGGCATCAGCCTTGGCGTGCTTCAAGGCAGCCGCTTCCTCGGGTGTCATGCCACTGGCATTAGCCTTGTCCTTCGCTGCTTGGAGGTCGGCAAGGAAACGTTTCTTGGCTGCGCCACTCTTGTAGTCGCGGTATTGCGTTTCGTGCATCGCAAATTCAAAGAGCTCTTCTTCATCTTCACCAAGGTCCCAACCGTTTTCTTCCATTTCCTTGCGGAAGCGGTCCAATTCGTCGGGGTAGTAGCTTTGTGGGTCTGCTTCGGTGAATTCGAAGCCCTTTTCTTTCGCCAAAGCAATGATTTCGGGATCCACTTCACCTGGCAACTTACCACTCTTACCCAAAATCATACCCCAGATAGAGTTGTCCATCATCGAATAGCGAGGCTTGCCCATAGATTCAGTGAGGAGATTCATCAAGGCAATATTCTTGACATATTGAGAGAAGGGAGTGACGAGAGGAGGATAACCTACGCGAGGCCATACATAAGCCACTTCGTCAAAGAGTTTGACGAGGAGTGCATCTTCTGAGAGAGGTTCTTCTCCCTTGGCTACGCGATTGTTGTTGATAGCACTCATCACACCGGTGAGGTCTGCCATCATCGACCCCATCATACCACCTGGGAGACCGCAACCGAGGAGGAGTGAAGACATCAACTTGTTGCCCGAGTTCATAAAGTAACCCAAGAAGTCGTCGATGAATTCTTGTGTCAACTTGCGCGCTTCCATATAAGCTTCCATATTGATCTCGGGCACGTCGAAACCTGCATTCTTCAACATAGATTGTACGGAAATGATATCTGGATGTACCTTACCCCAAGACAAGGGTTCGATAGCGGTGTCGATGACGTCGGCACCGGCACGGCACACCTCGAGGATAGTGGCCATAGAGAGGCCTGGACCGCTGTGGCCGTGGTATTGGATGATCACTTCGGGGTGCTTGCTCTTGATCATACGGGTCAATTCGCCCAACATAGCGGGTTGGCCGATACCTGCCATATCCTTCAAGCAGATTTCAGGCGCACCAGCTGCGATCAATTGGTCGGCGATCTCAGCATAGTACTCGGCGGTATGAATAGGCGAGTTGGTGATACACAGCGTCGCCTGTGGTGTCATGCCTGCTTCGAGCGCATATTTGATAGAAGGGATGATATTGCGCACATCATTCAATCCGCAGAAGATACGTGTGATGTCTGTGCCCTGAGCATGCTTCACCTTGTACATCAGGCGGCGCACATCGGCTGGCACGGGGAACATGCGCAGCGCGTTCAGACCGCGGTCCAACATGTGCGTCTTGATACCCACCTCGTTGAAGGGTTTGGTGAAAGCACGAACGGCTTGGTTGGGATTTTCGCCGTAGAGCAGGTTCACCTGTTCAAAGGCGCCGCCGTTGGTTTCCACGCGGCTGAAACATCCCATCTTGATGATTACGGGCGCGATGCGTTCCAATTGATCCTTTCGGGGTTGAAATTTACCCGAACTTTGGAACATATCGCGATATACCAAACTAAATTGTATTTTACGCTTTTCCATAATGATTTCGGTTTGTTTTGTAGAAAATCCGAGGGCAAAGATAATGATTTTTCTGAAATGATAAAAATCGAAGTCGTGAAATATGGTAAATCGTTTGTGCTGAAAATGGACAAGCAAAATGAATGATCCGTCATTCCGTCTCAGATAAAAGAGGCCGGAAAAAATGTTTCACGCGCCCAAATTTTATGATTTTTTATAAAAGTTTAAGGTTTTATTACAGCACGATCAGGCTTTCTGCAAAAGAAATCAGACCTTTTTCAAAAAAAGCCTTGGATAATTTCAACAAACCCTTGACTTTTTTCAACGAGCCGTCGCGAAATTTTCACGAAGTCTTGACTTTTTTTGCTCATTTTTGTGGTAAAATAAAGGGGAATTGACCGTATCTGACCAATTCCCCACCTTTGTAACACAAAGATACAACTTTTTTCGACAGATCCAAATTGAGATTAACAGACATTAACGAATGTCCCACGGCCAAGGATTTCCTCGGCTGATGAATTTACCTGCGACATATCGAGTGTTGGAAAATAAATCGTAAATTTGCCAAAAATATAAGAATACAACTATGAAAATAGGCGATAAAGTCAGATTTTTGAACGATGTGGGAGGTGGCGTAGTGGCTGGCTTCCAGGGTAAAGATACAGTCTTGGTGCAGGACGAGGATGGTTTTGATATCCCCGTCTTGATCAAGGAATGTGTGGTCATCGAAACGGATAATTATAATATAGCCAGACCTCAGGCAGGTCAAAAACCTGTGAGTGCGGCAGAGAAAAGGGCTGTGCAAAAGATGGCGGCGATGAGTGACAAGGAGTTGGAACCCTGTGAACAGGACATCACCTTCCGTCCGCGTGCCCTGGAGCGTCGTGGCGCCGATGTGCTGAATTTGTACATCGCCTTCCTGCCTACGAATGTCAAGGCGCCGACTACGACAGACTTTGAAGTCTATCTGGTGAACGATAGCAATTACTACATGCATTTCGTGTGGATGAACGTAGAAAATGCTACGTCCACTCTGCGTCATGAGGGGGTGGTGGAACCCAATACTAAGATATTCCTGGAAGATTTGAAACGCAGTGCGCTCCCCGAATTGGAGAAAATCGCATTTCAAGCCTTTGCCTACAAAGTGGACAAGCCCTTCCGCGCCAAGGAACCCGTCAATGTGACGCTGCGTCCTGACTTGACAAAATTCTACAAACTGCATACCTTCACAAACAACGAGTTCTTTGACTTGCCCACCTATCTTTTACCCTTGATCAAGGACGACAATGCCGTGCGTAGCGTCTTTGTATCAGCAGAGCAGATCAAGGAAGCGATGATGCCAAATACTGCAAAGAAATCCCCTGGGTCGCCTCTGTCCAAAGTACAGGGTGAAAAGAAAATGAAGGCGAATGACGTCGTCGAAGTAGATTTGCATGTCAACGAAATCCTGGAGAGCACAGCCGGAATGAGCGCCAAGGATATTTTGGACTATCAGTTGAAAGTTTTCTCTGACACGATGGAGAAATATAAGAATGACAAAGGTCGACGTATCGTATTCATTCATGGCAAGGGCGAGGGCGTGCTGCGCAATGCCTTGGTGCAGGAATTAAAGAGCAAGTATCGTCGTTGCACCTACCAAGACGCTTCGTTCAGAGAATATGGTTTCGGAGCGACAATGGTAAAGATAGGATAGGGGAGTGAGGTTCTGAGACCTCTTGTCTCTTGTCGCTTGACAGATGTCCCTGCATCCTTGTTTTTCGAAAAAAAAGATGAAGAAAAATTTGTAGGGAAAGAAAAAACCAGTACCTTTGCAAGCGCAATCGGGCAGGTCGCTCGATGAATCATGATTGGGGTATGGTGTAATGGTAACACTACAGATTCTGGTCCTGTCTTTCCTGGTTCGAGTCCGGGTACCCCAACACAAAAATCGCAATGACATGCTGAGTTGATCGCAGGTTGTTGCGCTTTTTTGTTATAGATGACCAATCGAAAGACACTTTCCCTGTTTTACACCACATTCTGTCAAAAAATATGCGTTTCCTATTATATATAATATTGTCTCTGTGTAGTTGCTTTTTGGCTTCGGCACAGATCGCCGCTCCGCCCCAATATATCCACGGTGATAGCATTGTGATGTGGAGTCCAGATGGTAGTGATTTCCGCAGTTTAGGATTGCACGTCGACCCTGCGTTGACGAGCCGCCCCCTCTGTGCTGCAAACTTTTCAACAAAGGAGAGCAAGAAGGCAGATCAATATTGGGCGAATGTGGTGTGCAAACAGATGGACATTGTGGGAGGTTTCCCTTCTGGCAAAAAGAAATGTTGTTCCCCTAGTGCGGCTAAGTCTGCACAAATCGCAGCCACGAAATTCCTTGCCGCCCCCCATGCGAAATACTTCGACGTCGTGGAGCGTATTTTGATGAATTATGCGATGCGAAGTGTACTGCAATCAGGGGACGGCGAGGAGAAACAGGCTTTGGCTCAGACGCTGTGCGATGCAGCAGGTTGGGTGTATGCTACGAGGGCAAGGGAGGTCTATATGAACCTTTATGTCAATAGTACAGTGC